>Ga0070740_10003052_pt1 | contig 18433 bp, 11 predicted proteins | sample Coa_R2_FD_67286 | JGI IMG/M metagenome (GOLD analysis project Ga0070740, IMG submission 67286) | Surface soil microbial communities from Centralia Pennsylvania, which are recovering from an underground coalmine fire - Coalmine... | ecosystem: Environmental > Terrestrial > Soil > Unclassified ...
GGCTGGTGATGGACGGCAAATTGCTCATTGGCGGCGTGCAGCCGGTCAACTGGTGGAAGGGCAATATGAATCCCGCCGAGGCGAAAAATTACGGCGTCAATCTCACCCGCTTTGCTCCCGGCCGGATCGGGGCGGGTTTCACGGATGATTTGAACGCGGTGGCCGACGCCATGGCAGCCGGCAACCGCGTTGCCCTGGATTATCATTACGGCCTTTGGTACGACCGGCGCCGGGAAGATCACGAACGCGTGCGGCGAATGAACGGCGATGTTTGGGCACCGTTTTATGAACAGCCTTTCGCGCGCAGCGGCCGCGGCACCGCCTGGGATGGCTTGAGCAAATACGATCTCACCCAATTTAATCCGTGGTATTGGTCGCGTCTGAAACGGTTCGCCGACATTTGCGACCGGCGCGGGCTGGTGCTGTTTAACGAGAATTACTTTCAGCACAACGTTCTCGAAGATGGCGCCCATTGGGTGGATTCGCCGTGGCGCTCGCCAAACAACATCAACAACACCGGATTCGTCGAGCCGCCGTTTGAAGTGCCTAAGCGCATCGTCCTGGCACCGCAATTTTACGACGTGAGCAATCCTATCCGCCGCGCCCTGCACGAAAAATACATCCGGCAGAACCTCGACAACTTCACCAACAACGCCAATGTCATCCAGTTTACCAGCGCGGAGTTCACCGGGCCGTTGCAGTTCGAGCAGTTCTGGCTGGACACAATCGGCCAATGGGAGCGTGAGACGGGGCACAAGGAACTGATTGCGTTGTGCTGCACCAGGGACGTTCAGGACGCGATCCTGGCCGACCCCCAGCGCACGGCGGTGGTGGACCTGATTTGTTTCCGCTACTGGTGGCAGACAGACAAAGGCTTGTTCGCGCCGCGCGGCGGACAAAATCTTTCGCCGCGACAATTTGAACGACAATGGAAAGGCGGCCCGCCGGACGATGAAAATCTCGCGACCATGGCCGCCGAATATCGTTCGAAATTTTCCGGCAAAGCCGTGATCGCGGCCGGCGAAGATGTAAGTTTTCACGGCGGCTGGGCGTTCCTGTGCGCCGGCGGTTCGATGCCGGATTTGCCGCGCACGACGGACGCCGGTTTGCTGGCGTCCATTCCGGAAATGAAACCGTGGCTGGCTGACAGCGCGCGAAAAATCTGGGCGTTGCGCCAGCCGGAAAAACAAATGCTCGTTTACACCGCGCGCGACGCGACGGTGGATTTGTCCGCCGAATCCGGCGTTTTTCAATTGAGCGCCATAGACCGGCGCACCGGCCAAATCACCCGCCGGGCAATGGTTCAGGCCGGCGGAAAATTGAAATTATCCCCCGGCGTGTTTTGGCTGACCCGTGAATGAAATGAAAATAAAACTGTTGGCGGCTCTTTTGGTTTTAACTTCCGGCGGAGGATTTGCGCCGCCGCTGTCGCACGCAGCGGAGGGAACTGTTGCCCCGCCCCGCTACCGGATCGCCGTGTGCGACTGGATGATTCTCAAGCGCCAGAAGCTCGGCGCGTTCCAACTCGCCAAAGAAATCGGCGCCGACGGTGTGGAGGTGGACATGGGGCCTCTGGGCACCAACGACACCTTCCAGAGCGCGATCACAACGAACGCCGCGTTGCGCCGGGAATTTCTCAACACCGCCCGCCAGCTTGGCCTGGAAATACCATCATTGGCGATGTCGGGATTTTACGCGCAATCGTTCGCCGAGCGGCCGACGGCGTCGCGCATGGTGCAGGATTGCATTGACACAATGAAGGCGATGAGCGTGAGCATCGCCTTCCTGCCGCTGGGCGTGCGCAGCGACCCGGCGATCCACCCGGAACTGCGTTCGAAAGTCGTCGAGCGGCTGAAGCTCATCGGGGCACAGGCTGAAAAGGCCGGCGTGATTATCGGCATCGAATCGGCGCTGCCCGCCGCCGAACAGGTGAAGCTGCTGGACGAAGTCGGCTCGCCGGCCATCAGGATTTACTACAATTTTGAGGACGCCATTGAAAACCATCGCAACCTGATTCAGGAACTGCGCACGCTGGGCAAGGACCGCATCTGCCAGATTCACTGCACCGACAGGGACGGCGTGTGGCTGCAGGACGATCCGAACATTGACATGCCGAAGGTGAAGGAAACACTGGATGAAATGGGCTGGAGCGGCTGGCTCGTCGTTGAACGCTCGCGCAAGGCAGGCGCATCGAGAAATGTAAAATTGAACTTTGGCACCAACGTGACCTATCTGAAATCCATTTTTCAAAAGCCATGAAGGCAGCGTCTTTGCGTGTCATTTGGTTTGCGCTGCTTCTGATTGCGGCAAACCTTTTTGCCACTGAACAAACGATTGAACAATGGGGCATGTTTGAACTCGCGCTGGCCGGGCCGACGAATGGCAACCCGTTCACCGACGTGAAGTTTGCCGCGCGGTTCACACAAGGCAACACGACGGTCAGGGCCAACGGCTTTTACGACGGCAACGGCATTTATCGCGTGCGGTTCATGCCGGAAACGCAGGGCGAATGGCATTATCTCACAGAAAGTTCAAGCCCGGAACTTAACGGCAAAACCGGCAAGTTCACCGTGACGAAGCCTGCGCCGGGAAATCACGGCCCGGTGCGCGTGGCGCACACGTATCATTTTGCCTACGCGGACGGCACGCCGTATTGGGAACTCGGCACGACTTGTTACGTCTGGGAGCTTCAAAGCGAGGCCTTGCAGGAGGAAACTTTGAAGACGCTCGCGGCGTCGCCGTTCAACAAAATCCGTTTCTGCGTTTTTCCAAAGCATTATGCCTGGAACACTAACGAGCCGGCGATGTATCCGTTCGTCGGCAAGCCACTTACGAATTGGGATTTCACGCGGTTTAACCCGAAGTATTTTCAGCACATCGAACAGTGCATTCTGGATTTGCAGAAGCTTGGCATTCAGGCGGACATCATTCTGTTTCATCCCTACGATGGCGGCCATTGGGGCTTTGACCGGATGTCGGCAGGGGCGGACGACCGTTATTTGCGCTACGTTGTGGCGCGGTTCGCGGCGTATCGCAACGTCTGGTGGTCGCTGGCCAACGAGTGGGATTTCATGCACGAAAAGACCGAGGCCGACTTTGTGCGTTTCGGTGAAATCGTTTCGCATGACGACCCGTATCATCACCTGCTCTCCATTCACAACGGCGCGAAACTGTTCAACAACACGCTGCCGTTCATCACCCACGCCAGTATCCAAAACGGCATGGCCGTGGAAAGCCCGGCCTGCGCGGAACTTTACCGCGACGTCTACCGCAAGCCGGTCGTGTATGACGAGGTGAAATACGAGGGCAACATCCCCCTGCGCTGGGGCGACTTGACGCCGCAGGAAATGGTCTTCCGCTTCTGGAACGCCACCGTCGCCGGCACTTACTGCGGCCACGGAGAAACTTATTTGAGTCCGGACAATGTGCTGTGGTGGTCAAAAGGCGGCGTGCTCAAGGGACAAAGCCCGGCGCGGCTCGCCTTTTTGAAAAAAATTCTTGAAACTGCGCCGCCGGAGGGCATTGACCCCATTGACAAATGGCAAAATCCTGAATACGGCGGCCAGCCGGGAAAGTATTATCTGGTGTATCTGGGCAAGCAAAAGCCGAAATCGTGGCTCTTCAAGATTCCGATCTTCAAGATTCCGAGACCGCCGCTGGCCAGGATCCACCCGCCCGATGGCGAAAAATTCCGGGCCGACGTGCTCGACACCTGGAACATGACCATCACACCGGTTCCCGCCGTATTCGTTCTCAAAAAATTGGATGATTACTTTTATGGCGATGCCATGCACCGTTCCATCCCGCTGCCGGGCCGGCCTTACCTGGCGATTCGGATTGAGCGCGTGAACGACTGAACCCCAAACCCCGAAATGCACAGAATGACACAAAAGAGAAACAACACGTTTTCCGTTCTGTTGATCACGGCTATGGCTCTGCCGCTCGCCATCCGTGCCGAAACGATTTCCGTCGTCGTCACCTCGAACGCCGCGCCGCGTGTGGAATTTGGCGCGGAACAATTGTCGAAGGCACTCAAAGCTGTCAAATTGGATGCCGTCCTGCTTCACACGAAGGTGCCGGGTGGAAGGCAAATCATCATTGGCGAAGGCGCGGAGAATGGTTTGAGCCCCGAGAGTTTCAGCCTGAAAAGTTTGGATGGCGACTCGATTTCCATTGCCGGCGGCGACGATTCCGGCGTGCTTTACGGCTGTTTGGAACTGGCCCGGCAGATTCGCCAGGCCGGCAGGTTGCCGCGCGATCTGAATTTTGTTGACGCGCCCGTCATGAAACTGCGTGGCACATGCGTTGGCCTGCAGAAGACTTACATTCTGCCAGGCCGGCGCGTTTATGAATATCCCATCACGCCGGAATTGTTTCCGTGGTTTTATGACAAGAAACTGTGGACGGAGTATCTGGATTTCCTCGCCGCCAATCGCATGAACACTCTCTATCTCTGGAGCGGCCATCCGTTCGCGTCATTGGTTCGACTGAAAGATTATCCGTACGCCGTCGAAGTGCCAAACGACGTTTTCCTCAAAAATCAGGAAATGTATCGCTGGCTGGCGCGCGAGTGCGACCGGCGCGGCATCTGGCTGGTGCAGATGTTTTACAACATCCTCGTCTCCAAACCCTTTGCCGAGACAAACCATATCTCCACGCAACTTTCCGCGCCCACACCGCTGGTCTCCGATTACACACGCCAATCCATAGCGAAGTTCGTGAAGGATTATCCGAATGTTGGTTTACTGGTTTGCCTGGGCGAAGCGCTGCGCGGGACAGCGAATCAACTGGAATGGTGCACCAACGTGATTTTGCCCGGCGTGCGGGAGGGGATGAAGGAAGCCGGCCTGGAAGAGGAACCGCCGATTATCATTCGCACCCACGCGATGGACCCTTACGTCATTATGCCGGCGGCGTATCGTGTTTACTCCAACCTTTACACCATGTCGAAATACAACGGCGAATCCCTGACGACCTGGCAACCGCGGGGCAAAGATCAAGCCACGCATCTGGCCATGAGCCGCCTCGGCCCGCATATCGTCAATGTCCACATCCTGTCGAATCTCGAGCCGTTCCGCTACGGCGACGTGGCGTTCATCAAGAAGTGCGTCCAGGCAGCGCGCGACCGGCTGGGCGCCACGGGCATTCATTTGTATCCGTTGTCGTATTGGAACTGGCCGTATGCGCCGGACCAGACCGATCCGCCGCTGCTCCAGTGGCGGCGCGACTGGATTTGGTTTGAGGCCTGGGCGCGCTATTCGTGGAATCCTGACATCCCGGAAAAACAGGATCACGCCTACTGGATTTCGCGGCTGACGGATTTTTACGGCAACACGAACGCGGCGGAAAAAATTCTGGAAGCCTGTCAATCTGCCGGTGAGGTGGCGCCGCAATTGATCCGACGCTTTGGCATTACCGAAGGCAACCGCCAAACGCTTTCCCTCGGAATGACGCTGGATCAGTTGGTCAACCCCAATAAATACAGCGCCATCGAGGATTTATGGGAATCACAGGCGCCGCCGGGTGAACGGCTGGATGTCTTCGTGCGCCGGGAGTGGAACCATCAGCCGCACGAGGGCGAAACGCCAGAGACAATTATCGCCGATGTCCTGGCGGAATCGAGCAACGCGGTCGTCGCGGCGGACGCGGCGGCGAAATGGGTGACGAAAAACCGCGCCGAATTTGAGCGGTTGCGCAACGACACGCGCTGCATCCAGGCCATGGCGGAAAACTACGCCGACAAGGCGCGCGCGGCGGAATGGATCTTGCGGCACCATTACAGCCACGACCCCTCCGATCTGGACCGCGCCGAACAGTTTCTCGCGGCCAGTTTTACAGATTATCAAAGACTCGCGGCCCTGGCGGACCCCGCCTACCGCTTCGCCAATTCCATGCAGACGTCGCATCGGAAAATCCCGTTTGCCGGCGCGGTCAACGGCCAGCCGGCCAATTATCTTTGGGGGCAACTGCTGCAGCGATATCAAAAGGAGCTGGACGATTTCCGGGACACCGTGACCCGGATTAAATCCGGCGAGCCCATCCGCCTGGTCCAAACCCAGGCGCCAAAACCGAAGACCAACCCGGAAATTGCCGAACCTCAATGACGCTTCGCCCGAACCACAACGTTGGAGTGCGGCCCGTCAAGTCCGAAGAACAAACTTCGGTGAGAGCTCATTTTCGGTTTTGTTTCCGGCGTCTTTTTCACGCGATGCTGGGTTTGGCAGCTTGGGCTTCGTTTTCCGTTCGGGCCGGAACAGGTCTGGTGGATAACTCGGCAAGTCCATTTGCCAAAGTTCAAAGCGTCGGCCTCAAGGAATCGCGGTGGACCAGCGGCTTTTGGGCCGAACGGTTCAACCTGTGCCGCACGCAGATGGTGCCCGCAATGGAGCGGCTCATGAGCGGAACGAATTACTCCCAGTTTTTTTACAACTTCGAGATTGCCGCCGGGCTGGCCCAAGGGCGTTCCCGCGGCGCCACGTTCAACGACGGCGATTTCTACAAATTTCTCGAAGGTGCGGCGGCCACGCTGGCGGTGACTCATGATCCGGCACTGGACAAACGCCTGGATGAAATCATCTCTGTCATCGCTCGCGCTCAAGAAACAAACGGTTACCTGGACACGTGGGTGCAGTTGCATCTGCGCGACGGTGACACCAATGCCGCGCCGTTTTCCGATCCGAATCACTTCGAGATGTATAATTTCGGCCACCTGATGACGGCGGCGTGTGTTCACTATCGCGCCACCGGCAAAACCAATCTGCTGGTCGTGGCGTGCCGGGCGGCCGATTTTCTCGACCGCGCATTCGCGCACCCCACGCCGTCGCTGGCGCGCAATGCGGTCTGCCCCTCGCATTACATGGGCCTCGTGGAATTGTATCGCACGACCCATGAGCCGCGTTACCTCGAATTGGCGAAAAAGCTCTTTGCGATGCGCGACCTGGTGAAAGACGGTACGGCGGACAATCAGGATAATGTCCCGTTCGCGTGGCAGGACGAGGCGGAAGGTCATGCCGCGCGCGCCAATTACCTCTACGCCGGCGCAGCGGATTTGTTCCTGGAAACCGGGGACACGAATTTGTGGCAGCCGCTGGCGGAAATCTGGACGAACGTTGTGACGAAAAAAATGTATATCACCGGCGGCTGCGGCGCGCTTTACGACGGCGCGGCGCCGGACGGTGCGATGGACCAGAAGCACATCACCCGCGTGCATCAGGCTTACGGGCGAAACTATCAACTGCCCAATACGACGGCTTACAGCGAAACCTGTGCGAACATCGCCAACGTGCTCTGGAACTGGCGGATGTTTCTGGCGACCGGCGAGGCGAAGTTCATGGACGTGGCGGAACTAACGCTTTACAACAGCGTCCTGTCAGGCGGGGCGCTGGACGGGACAAATTTTTTCTACACGAACCCGCTGCGCGTGACCGATCCGATGCCGGTGAAATTGCGCTGGCCCCGGACGCGCCAGCCGTTTTACAGTTCCTTTTGCTGCCCGCCCAATTTGGTTCGCACCATCGCCGAATCCGCCAATTACGCCTACGCCAAAACCGCCGACGCCATTTGGGTAAATCTTTACGGCGGCAGCGAATTGAAAACCACGCTCGCCAATGGCCAAAAAATCACCCTCGCTCAGCAAACGGAATATCCCTGGAACGGCCGCATCCGCATCAAAATCCTGGGCTGCGGCGCGGATAGATTTGCTCTGAAGCTGCGCATTCCGGGCTGGGCCGGCGGCGCCAGCGTGCGCATCAATGACCAGCCCGCTGACTTTTCGCCGCGACCGGAAAGTTATTTTGAAATTCGCCGCGCCTGGCGACCGGGTGATTTTGTGGACCTGGACCTGCCGATGCCGGTGCGGTTGATGGAAGCCAATCCGCTGGTCGAGGAAGATCTGAACCAGGTGGCCATCCAGCGCGGGCCGATGGTTTATTGTCTCGAATCGCCGGATTTGCCTCGCGACACGCGCCTGTCCGACGTGTTCATTCCACCAGACATGAAATTGACCACGCGCTACGACCGTCGGCTGCTGGGCGGAGCGGTGGTGCTCGAAGGCGCGGCGCTGGCGCGTCCGCGGGAGCCTTGGAACGGGAAATTGTATCGGCCCTTTCAACCGGATTCGCTCAAAGCGATCCGCATCCGGTTCATTCCCTATTGCCTTTGGCAAAACCGCGGGCCGTCGGAAATGTCGGTGTGGCTGCCGCTGGCTGTTGGCAGTTAACGCAATTCCTTTGTCAGTTCTTGCATTTCAACGGCGGCCGGCAAATCAGTAAATTGCCTCATGCCAAAACTCGTCGTGGCCATGGTGTTGGTGTTGTGCTTCGGGGCGAATCGAGCGGATAGTTTTGCGACTGGGGCGGCCCGGCCAGTCTATCTTTTCACTTCGTTTCGCGACGCTGATCAAAAGTATTTGCGTTTTCTTTACAGCTTTGATGGTTACCACTGGACCAATGTGCCGGGAACTTTTCTGGCGGGTGACGTCGGAACAAACCGGCTGTTCCGCGACCCCAGCATCGCGCGCGGCCCGGACGGCGTGTTTCATCTGGTCTGGACCTGTGGCTGGCGCGGCGACCTGGGGTTTGGCTGTGCCAGTTCAAAAGATTTGATCCACTGGTCGGCGGAGCAGTTCGTTCCTGTAATGACCAACGAGCCGACGACGGTGAACGTCTGGGCACCGGAAATTTTCTATGACGAAGGTGAAAACGACTTTCTTATCGTTTGGGCCTCTACCATTCCGGGGCGGTTTCCCAACGGTCAGGAAAGGCCGGACAACAATCATCGGCTGTATTTCACGACCACGCGCGATTTCACGAATTTCGCGCCGGCGAAGCTGTTTTTTGATCCGGGCTTCAGCGCGATTGACCCGTTTATTGCCAAGGACGGCGACCGCTATGTCCTGATTTTCAAGGACAACTCGCGCCCCAATTTGAACCTCCGTGTCGCCTTCGCCCGGTCGCCGCTGGGTCCGTGGGAAAACGTCTCCGCGCCGTTCACCGAAAAATTTACCGAAGGGCCGTGCGCGTTGAAAATCGGCGACGACTGGGTGATTTATTTTGACGCCTATCGGAAGAAAATTTACGGGGCGGTGAAGACGCGCGATTTCAAAACCTTCACCGACGTCACCGGCGAAGTTTCTTTCCCGCCCGGCCACAAACACGGCACGGCTTTTGGCGTGTCGCGTCAAATTCTGGACGGTTTGCTAGGCTCCGCCGCTGACCGCGCAAAGGCAAATTTATGAAGACATTGCTTGTTGTCCTCCTGCCCTGGATGCTGTTTGTTTCCACGGGCCGCTCCGCCGAAACCCCTGCCGCCGACGCCGAAGCCCGCTACACCGCGGCTATCGAAGGGCGCACGGCCAAAATTCTGAAGGCACTGGCATTAACCGACACCAACCAGGTGGCGCACGTACACGACATTTTGATGGCCCAGTGGCGCGCCTTGCGGGCGTGGCACGACCAAAACGATGCGCGATTAAAGGCCGCCCGCTCTGATCCTCAAGAGGCGGCGCAAATCCGCGCTTCCTTGAAGAAATTGCACGACGAATTTCTCGCGCGTCTGGCGCAATATCTGACGCCGGCCCAAATTGAAGCCGTTAAAGACGGCATGACCTACGGCGTCGTGCAGGCAACCTACCAGGCCTATCTGGAAATCGTGCCGAATCTGACCGAGGCCGATAAAGCGGAGATTCTCACCCTGCTCAAAGAAGGTCGCGAGGAAGCGATGGACGCCGGCAGCGCGCAGGAAAAGGCGGCGATCATAAAAAAATACAAGGGCAGGATCAACAATTACCTGGACGCGCACGGCCACAATGTCAAAGCCGCCTACCGGGAATGGGGCGCCCGACAAAAAGACCGGTCGCCCGCCACCGCTCCTGCCGCCGCCAAACCCGAAGAAAAACCATGAAACGGCTGGGATTAGGTGTGGTCGGTTTGGGCGAGGGACGCAGCGTCCTGTCCGCCGCACTGAACAGCAAATGGTGGAATCTGGTCCTGCTCTGCGATCTGAACGAACAACTGGGGCGGGAGCGCTGCCGCGAATTTAATCTCCGCCCGGAGTGTTTCACCACGTCATTCGACGAACTGCTGGCAAACCAGGCGGTGGAGGTGGTGGGCATCTACACGCCGGACTCCCTGCACGCCCGGCAGGTGATCGCCGCGCTGCGCGCCGGCAAACATGTCCTTTGCACAAAACCATTCCTGAATGATTTGTCGCTCGCCAGGGAAATTCTGGACGCGCAACAAAAATCCGGACGACAGGTTATGGTCGGCCAAAGTTCACGTTTTTTTGCTCCGTTTATGCGCCAGCGGCAACATTTTGAGAGTGGCGCATTCGGCGGCCTGGTCACCGTCGAGGCGTATTACCACGCGGATCATCGCTGGTTTTTGAAAAAAAGCTGGGCGCGGACAGAATCCTTCAAATGGCTTTACGGCGGCCTGAGCCATCCTGTGGACCTGGTTCGCTGGTATTTGCCGGACATTTCAGAGGTCATGGGCTATTCCCTGTTAAGCTCAAATGGTCGCCGGCTTGGTTTGAAAAATGACGACACCTTTCAGTTCATTTTCAAATCGGCGGGGGGCATGCCGGCGCGGGTCAGCGGCAGCTACAGCAGCCCGGTGGTTCCCACGGCTCGCGACAGCAACATGAGTTGCATTTTGCGTTGCGAGCGTGGCGCCAGCCAGGCCGATTATTACGACCTGCGCTACGCGTGGAAAATCGGCTCGCGGTCGGCTGTTGAAACCTTCGAGGATCAGGACGATTATTACTTCCGTTTTGGCGGCCATTCGCATCACGCCGGCGAGTATCAAAATTATCTGGACTATTTTGCGCGCTGCCTGGCCAAACGCCAGACACCCCGGCCCGACGCCCGTGAAGGAATCGTCACCGTGGCGCTGATGCAGGCCATGGAACAGTCCTGCGCCGTCGGCCGACCGGTAAAACTGGACGACGTGCTGGCCAGGTACGGCCTGGCGGATTTGCGCCCGACATGAATCCCGGTGCAAAAACGTCGTTGCTCCAGCGCTTCAGTTACGCCGCGAGCGATACGGCCGGGCAACTCGTTTTCTGCGTCATCTCGTTTTATCTGCTCAAATTTTACACGGATGTCTATGGGCTTTCTGCGGAAGCGGCGGGAATGGTTTTGCTTGTCGCCCGCTGCGTGGATGCCGTGGATGCGCCGGTCTGGGGTATCATCTTCGACAAAACGCGCAGTCGCTGGGGCAAAAGCCGTCCGTGGTTTCTGTGGCTTTGCGGACCGTTTGCCGCATTTGGCGTTCTGACGTTTCTGACGCCGGATTTCAGTTATCGGGCCAAGGTGTTTTACGCGGCGGCGACTTACATCATTTGCAGCGTGCTCTACACGGGCATCAACACGCCGGTGACCTCCATTCTTTCGGCCCTGACCTCCGACCCGCGCGAGCGGGTCACGCTGACCTGTTTTCGCATGTTCGGTTCCAAGCTGGGAGTGTTATTCGTGAATCTGACGGCGCTCCAGCTCGTCCAGTTTTTTGGTCAGGGGGACGACCGCCGGGGTTTTCTGATGGTCATGCCGCTTTATGCCGGCGGCAGCGTTCTTTTGTACCTGTTGGCCTTTTGGCAATTGCGGGAAATGAAGGAAGTGGTGGCCGAAGAATGCCGGCCGTTGCCCGTTGCTCAAAGTCTGCGGGCCATCCGGGGCAATTGGCCGTGGCTGATTATTTTTGTCAGCAGTCTGTTTTTCTGGATTGGATTCATCGCGCGGGTGAGCGCCGCGCCGTATTTCTTTGAATACTGTCTGCATCGCAAAGACCTGACTGGGCCGGCGAACAGCCTGGATTTTCTTTCGCTCGGCACCGCGTTTGCCCTGCCATTTCTCTGCCAACGAACTTCCAAACGCAATGTATGGCTGCTCGGCCTGCTGGGCATGGTTGCCGGCCAGGTCGTTATGTTTCTGGGCATCCAGAATGGTTTGTCTGTGCCATGGATCATGGCCGGCTGGGCGTTGGGTTTTTTAATGAGCGGCATGGCCATGGCCCTGCCCTTTTCCGTGCTGTCCGACAGCGTGGATTACGGCGAATGGAAAACGGGCATCCGCGCGGCGGGATTTTTAACCGCCATCGGTGCCGCCTTTTGTCTGAAAGCCGGCAGCGGGCTGGGCGGCGCCCTGCCGGCATGGATTTTACAAGTGTATGGTTACGTGCCCCAGGCTCCACAAACGCCGGAATCGTTGCGCGGCATCGAACTGGCCTGCGTCGGATTGCCGGCAGTTTTTTTCGCGCTGGCCGCCGTCCCGGTCTGGTTTTACGAAAAATTCGAACGACTCGAACCACAGATTCACCTGGAACTGAGCCGGCGACGACAAAAAATGGCGACGGACCATTAAAATTCACTTTGGCCAGAGACCATCCACGATGGGCTTCAATTCCAGTTTCGCGGGGTCAATGACCACGTGTTTGATGCGTCTGCGTTCCCAGGTGTAGGTAATGTGAACCAGGCCGTCGCGGGTCTGAATCACGGCGGGATAAGAAAAACCGCCGGGGGCGTCCGGGTCATCCTCCAAAACCAGCGCCGCGAACCAGCGGGTGCCATCCGGTGAGACCGCCACGTTCAACGGGCTGCGGCCTTTGTTGCGCGAGCCGGAGCGAATATTGTGATTATAAACCAGAAGCTGCCGCCCATCCCGCAGCGTGACGGCGTCAATGCCCGAATCGGGGTTGGGCAGATCGGTCAGAGTCATTGGAGCCCACGTTTTGCCCTGGTCTGTGGAAAAAATTTGAAAAATTTTTCCGTTGCTGGTGCGGCCAAGCGCTTCCAGTGTGCCGTTCTTCAGAAACAAGATCGTGGGCTGAATCGCGCCGATTTTTCGAGGGTCGTTCACCGGCGACGTCGCACTCCAGGTTTTTCCCAAATCGTCGGTGCGCTCAAAATGAACCCGGCGTCCGCCATTTTCGGTGCTGCTGCCGCAAAGGATGACGCCATCCGGCAATTGCACCGGTTTGTCTTTAATCGGGCCAAGGATGCCGTCGGGCAGGCGGCACGGTTTCGACCAGGTTCGGCCGTCGTTGGTGGAAGTCATCATCATGCCCCACCAGGCGCTGGGTTTGGGCCCAACTTTGTAAAACAGCAGCAGGGGACCATTTTTCGGCTGGAACAAAACCGGATTCCACGTGGGGAAGCGTTGCGGGCCAAAACCCGTCCCGTCGGCCACCTTCATGGGCGATGTCCAACAGCCGTTTTCGTTCCGTGAAACATAAATGCAGACATCGGGATTGCGCTCGGCCGTGCCGCCAAACCACGCGGCGACCAGGCCGGATTTCGTCTCGGCAATGGTCGAGGCATGGCACGAGGGAAACGGCGCGTTGGAAAAAATGAATTCCGATTTCACGATGGCGGTTTGACGGGCCGGCGTCGCGCCGGCAGAAAAAAGTGGCGCCCACAGCAGAACCGCCGCCCCGAAAATCAGTCTCATGGGATTTCGCTGAGGAAATGATATTGACCGCTGCCCAGTTGGAAAACCGCGCGGTCTGTTTCAAAACGAACCGGCCGGACGCCGTCGGCTTTGACGCGTCTGGAAGAATCCACCGGCACAAAAACAGAGGCGGTCGTGTTGGGCGGAATTTCAATGCGCCAGTCGAATCGGCGGCCTTCGCGGCACCAGGCGCTGGAAATTTTTCCGTAAGGTGAATTGTGCCAGGCTTGAACAAATTTCAAATCGCCAACAGGCGTCGGGCGCATGAGGATGTGCTTGAAACCGGGCTGCGCCGGATCCGGGGCGATGCCGGCGAGGTCTTCGTAAAGCCACACCACCAGGTCGCCGACCAGCATGACGTGGTTGTGGGAGTTCATTCCGGGATCGGCGGTGTTGCCGTTCCACAATTCCCAAATCGTGGTGGCGCCGTGCTCGACCATGTAACCCCAGCTCGGATAATCGCGTTGGGTCGCTATTTCGTAAGCCAGATCCGGCCGCCCGTTTTCGGTGAGCACGCGCATGAGATATTGTCCGCCGATCAAACCGGTGCCGATGTGGTCATGCGTCTGGTTTTCAATGTTCCCGACCAGATTTGCGAAAATCCTCGCTTTCATGTCTTCGGGGACCAGGCCGAACGCCAGCGGCAGGATGCAGGAAGTTTGTGTGCCGTTGCTGTATTGGCCTTGGGCGCGATCCAGAAATTTCTCGTTGAACGCGGCGCGCAATTTTTCTGCCAGTGCGCGGAACGCCGCCGCATCGCCGGTTTTGCCGAGCAAGGTCGCGTCGTTTTCCATCAACTGACAATCGTGATAGAAATAAGCCGTGGCGATGAGCGTCTTGTCCGTAATGCGATTGGTGTCGCGCGTATGGATAAGGCGCGGGTCTTCCGGCGGCACGCACCAATCACCGTAGCTGTCCCGCGCGATGAGGCCGTTGGTGACCCAGCGGCTCATATAATTCATCCATTTTTTCTGCGCGTCGTATTGGCGCGCGAACGTGCGGGTGTCGGCGAACTGGTCGCGCAGCATTTCCGGCACAATGATGAATGTGCTCGGCCAGGAAACATTGTCGGAATAAATCGGCCAATATGCGGGCGCGACATCCGGCACGCTGCCGCCGGGCCGCTGGGCATCAGCGATGTCCTGCATCCACTTGGCGTAAAGCGTGGAGTTGTCGAAAAAATAACTTTCGCCGCGGGATTCTTCGGAACGGTCGCCGAGCCAGCCTTGGCGTTCGTCGCGCTGCGGACAATCGGTGGGAATACTGCGGTAATTGTCGCGCACGCCCCAAACCACGTTGGAATAAATGTGATTGAGCAAATCATTGGAGCAAAGAAAATGTCCCGTCACCGGCAAATCATCATTGACGACGCAGCCCTCGATTGAATTCAGACTCGGACGGCCCGGAAAACCCGTCACTTCCACGTAGCGAAAGCCGTGCGTCACAAAACGCGGCTCCCAAATTTCCGTTCCCTGCCCCTTCAAGAGGTAAACATCCGTGGCCTGCGCACCGCGAAGATTGGCCCGGTCCAGTTCGCCGTCCGGTTTGAGCGTTTCGGCGTGGCGCAGGACCACGCGTGTTCCGGCCGGGCCGGAAACTTTCAGACGACACCAGCCGGCGATGTTCTGACCCAGGTCATAAATGAATACGCCCGGGGAAATTTCGCGAATGGAAATCGGTTTGATGATAGCCGTCACACGAATGGGATTCTGCATTTGGGCGCTGAGGTTTGAACAGGGAGCGGAGACGATTTGCACCGGCTGCCAGCCGGCGGCGTCAAAGCCCGGCCTGTCCCAGCCCGGCATTTCCCGGCGCGCGTCATATTCCTCGCCGTCAAAATCGTTATTGGCGCGAATGGGGCCGTTGGTCGTGAGCATCCATGAGCCATCGCTCACGATTTTTTCCACCGAACCGTCGGCGTATTCCACTCGCAATTGCAGCAACAATTTAGGCCAGCCGAAACTTTTCGTGCCGGCATAGACCTGACTGCGATCGGCGTAAAAACGTCCGTTGCCAAGGATCACGCCCAGCGCGTTGGGGCCGCGCCGCAGGTAGCGCGTCACGTTGTAAGTCACGTAGAACGCGCGCCGGTTGTATTGCGCAAAGGCCGGCGACAACACGGCGTCGCCGATTTTCCGGCCGTTCAGGTAAAGTTCCGAGAGGCCCAGGCCGGAAAAATAAACCGTTGCCCGGCGGATGGGTTTTTCAATGGCAAATTCCTTACGCAGATAGCGCGCCGGCAGCACGCGCGATTCGGCCACCCGCACGCGGCCCCACGGCGCCATGCCGACCGGGCCGAGTGTTTGGGCAGGAACCCAATTTGAATCGTTGAACCCCACCTGGTTCCATCCGGGTTTTTCCGTATCGGAGACTTTCCAGGAATTGTCGGTGGGGACAATCAGCGGCGGGCCGGAGTCGAATTCAATGGTGAGCAGTCCGACGATCCCGGCGGGGTTGGCGTTGGTGCCGAAATGGGAGCCGGTGCAGGCAAAAACATTCGTCGTGCCCGGCTCCAACCGGCCGGTTATGTCATTGTCCTTGACGGTCCGATAATTGTTCCGCGCACCGAGGTCGTCGCCGTTGAGCCAGCCACGGCATTCGTTGTCGCCGGTGTACACCCAGCGGGCGTGGAGGATCCGCCGGCCGGCTGGAAGGACAATGACTTTGCGGAAATACACTGTGCCGGGCATGGGTTTTTCCGCTTCAACCGCCGGAAACCAAATCCAGTCTGCTCCGGCCAAATAATTGGTCGTGTCTTGGCCGTCCAGGCCAATCCACTGGGCCGGGGACCAATCGGCAGGGTTGAGCAGCCCCATGCTCCAATGCGCCGGCCGGCTCCAGGCCGAAACTCTCCCTTCGCCATCCCACACGCGGACCTTCCAGAAATATTCGGCGCCCGACACCAGTGGCTGGCCGGCGTAAGGAACCTGAACGGATTGGTCCGACCGGATTTGGCCGCTACTCCAGCAATCGCCGATGTTCTGAGCCAGATTCTTCTCCGACGTCGCCACAAGAATTTCGTAAGCCGTTTGCCGCTGTCCGCGTTCGCGCGATTCCAAAACCCAACTCAAGCGCGGCTGCGCGAGGTCAATGCCCTGCGGATCCTTCAAATCCTCGCAGCGCAAATCGTTCACTGCAAGGGCGGCGGGGGCCGTCCGGGCAGTGAGGGGAAGAATTATCACGGCCAGAACCAAGGCTAAACCGACCGAGAACGTCTTCATGAACACCGCAGGCTAAATGAATCCGCCGGATTTGGCGAGCCGCCAGCGCGGAAAAACTGCCAATTCTTTTGCGCAAATTGCGGCCTGGTCGGGCGGTGTACCTCTCCGGCTAACGAGCGCGGAATTCGACCAACGCCGCCGTCGCCGCCGGCAGTTCCAGCAGAAACGTCTCGCCACCCCTGGCCGGTGAGAGCGAAGTCCACCTGCCGCGCCAGGTTGCGTCATCTTGAATTTCCGCGCCGCCGAGCGTGACGCCGTTTTTAGCAGAAATATCGCCGCCGGGCGCAGTCAGGAAAATCACCCGCGCACGGGCATTGTGGAAACCCGTTTTGAGTGTCACTTCAGCGGAACGCCCGCCGGGACCGTGTTCGCGGTTGATAAGCGTCAGGCGCAGCGTTTTGCGTTCGTCCCGCGCGGCATAAGCCACCAGATTCAGTCGGTCCGGGTTGGTCAGGGTCAGCGCCACGAGCCGTCCCTGCGCACCAAGCGAGAACATTTTTTCCGCGTAACCGATGGGATGAATGTGGTAGCCACGTGGCGAGGTCCAGAAACTGGCGTAACGGCACGGCTTGTTTTTTTCGGCGGTGGCCACCTGATCGCCGGTGTGAAAATTGACGCCGGCGGCGCCGTGTGCCGCCCACCACCAGAGATAATCCAGTGCCCACAGCGCGGAGGCAAAGGTGTCGCTGACGTTCTCGGCGCCGCCGTCGTAAAAACTGTTGGCTTCTTCCAGACGGAACGGCAGACCGTTCGACAGCACAGTCGGGACAAAGCCCTCCGCAAACTTCGCGTAATGTTCCTCCATTGCCGGCGAGAGAATTTTGTCGCGCGCCGCCGCCGGGTCTTTCACCTTGCGCGCATCGCCTCCGGGATAATCGTGCTGGGTAATCAATCTCAGCCGGCGGCTCACCGCGCCGTCTTGCGCAAATTGGGCTGACCATTTCTCATGACCCGGCGAAACGCCGGGAGCGCACAACGGTGCGCCGGGCGAGTGATTTGGCGCGGTGATCTGCGCGGCGAAAATTTTCCAGTCGGCCAGATAAGAGTCGAAGGACTTAAAATAGACGTTCGGCTCGTTGCCAATGGCCAAACAGTCCAGTTGCCGGGAATAATGGCGCAAAAGGTAATCCGCCATCCGGGCGGCGGCCTGGGGGTCACTCTCGTTCAATCGCAACGTATAAATTACCTTGACGCCGGCGGCCCGCGCGAAGGCAAACAGAAGATCCACGTCGGCTTTCGTGGGCACGGGTACCGACGGGCGGTCGGCGGTATTGCCCCCCACGCGAAGATTTTTAATGCCGAGTATTTTGAAAGTGGCCAGCAACCGCCGGTTCGAGGGGCTGAACAAATGCCTTCCGCTGGCGTCCGGGAGGACGCGCTGCATTTCAAAGCTCAAGCCCAGGTAATCCGGCGCAATCACCGCTCCGGTTTGCCGCGGATCGAGGGTGATGCTGACTGGTGATTGGGCCGGGGCGGAAACCGCTCTCCACTCCAGCGCGCCGGCCAGCGCGAGCAGAAAAATTCCCGTCGAAAAAAACTGCCGTTGAATCATACGCCCAAACTAGCGCAGACCCTCCCGCCTGTCACGGGTTTCTCCGGGCGAGGGTGCCTCCGATCAGCGTGGTGGGCCTGCCTGGATTTGAACCAGGGACCAAGCGATTATGAGTCGCCTGCTCTAACCGCTGAGCTACAGGCCCGGCGAAAATCATTTTGCGCGCGGCGGTGTGGCGGACAAGTTTATTCGGTATCTTTTCTCTTCGTTCAACTCCCC
>Ga0070740_10003053_pt1 | contig 18431 bp, 16 predicted proteins | sample Coa_R2_FD_67286 | JGI IMG/M metagenome (GOLD analysis project Ga0070740, IMG submission 67286) | Surface soil microbial communities from Centralia Pennsylvania, which are recovering from an underground coalmine fire - Coalmine... | ecosystem: Environmental > Terrestrial > Soil > Unclassified ...
AGTGCCCTCCTGTTCGCCAACGCTCGTTTCCTGGGGGATTGAAGCCGCTTGTTGGGGGATCAACCGAAGCCACACGGGGGCTGTAACGCGGCTTCGGTGTCTTGGCGCGGTGCCGGTGCGGGCCGCGCCATCTTTTTGCGCGGCGTTTTTTTCGCAGCGGGCTTTGCGGTTGACGCGGGCCGAGGCGGCGCAGGCACAATAGCCGCAGCCAAGGGGCGGGGGAGGGCGGCGATGCGACTGACCACTAGGCGCAGGCTGGGCGCGGCGCTGGCGGCCGGTGTGCTGGTGCTCTGCGCCTGCGGCGGGGGCGGGGGAGGCGGGGGGGCCGAGCCGCCGCCGGCTGGACTGCCGCTGACTCTGGTGTCGGGACCGACGCCCTTCGGCGCGACCTGCAGCGGTTCGTCGCCGGGCGCCACGCTCTATCCCAATGCCGAAGTCGAACCTTCGATCGCGGTCAATCCGCGCAATCCGCAGAACCTGATCGGCTACTGGCAACAGGACCGCTGGTCCGATGGCGGCGCGCAGGGTCTGATCGCGGCGGCGAGCTTCGACGGCGGGATGACCTGGACGCGCCAGGCGCCGCCGTTCTCGGCGTGCGCCGGCGGGAGCTATGCGCGCGCCTCCGATCCCTGGGTCAGCTTCGCGCCGGACGGCAGCGCCTATCTGATCGGCCTGGCCTTCACCGGCGATCTGTTCCAGCCCGGTTCCAGCAGCGCGGTGCTGGTCAGCCGCTCCAGCGATGGCGGCGCGAGCTGGAGCACGCCGGTGGCGCTGATCGCCGACGGCGCGCAGGCCTTCAACGACAAGGAGGCGATCACGGCCGATCCCACCGATGCGCACTACGTTTACGCGGTGTGGGATCGCCTGGTCTCAAATACTTCGGGGCCGACGTATTTCGCGCGCAGCGCCGACGGCGGCACCACCTGGGCGGCGGCGCGCGCGATCTACGATCCCGGCGCGAACAGTCAGACCATCGGCAACCAGATCCTGGTGCTGCCCGACGGCACCCTGGTGCTGTTCTTCACCCAGATCGATGACGCCGGCGGCGGGTTCAGCGCGCACTACGCCGTGATGCGTTCCACCGACCACGGCGATACCTGGTCCGCGCCGGCCAAGCTCGCCGATGCCTTGGCGATCGGCGCCCGCGACCCGGTCAGCGGCGCGCCGGTGCGTGATGGCGCCAACCTGCTCTCGGTGGCGAGCAGCGCGAGCGGAATGCTTTACGCGGTGTGGCAGGACGCGCGTTTCTCCGGCGGCGCGCGCGACGGCATCGCGTTCGCGCAGTCCAGCGACGGCGGCGCGAGCTGGAGCGCGCCGGTGCAGATCAACGCCGTGACGTCGACGCAGGCATTCACGCCCACCGTGCGCGTCGGCGCGAATGGCAAGCTTGGCGTGAGCTATTTCGATTTCCGCGACGATCATGGCGCCACCGGTCAACTGCCCACCGATTACTGGCTCACGGTGAGCGGCGATGGGAACAACTGGAGCGAGACGCGCGTGACCGGACCGTTCGATCTGCGCAACGCGCCGCACGACAACGGCGGCTGGTTCCTCGGCGACTACCAGGCGCTCGCCGCGCTGCCCGAGGCCTTCCTGCCGTTCTTCGTGCGCGCCAACGCCGATGCCGGCAACCGCAGCGACGTGTACGCCACACGGCTCGCCTACACCACCGCGGGCGCCGCCCGGCTGCAAGCGCGGGCGCTCGCGGCTCCGCTGCGCGTCACGCCGCAGTTCGCCGCCAAGGTATCCGACGCCATCCAGCGCGAACTGCGCGAGTCCTCGCCGCCGCGTCGCACCCACGCGCGCCGCGCGCACTGAAGGCGCAAGCACTCGAACCGCCACGCTCGGCCCGGCACGCAGGGTCATCGGTCGCGACCCGTCGTTTGTCGGGAAGCGCCGTCATCTGCGCGCCTCGGCACGGCGTGGCGCGCTCGAGTCGAGGAAATCCTCCACCGCGGCGCCCAGCGCTTTGGGACATTCGAGCTGCGGCAGGTGACCGCAGCGCGGCAAGATCACCAGTTGCGCGTTGCGGATGTCGCGCGCGAAGCGTCGGCCGTAGCTCGGTCGGATGAGACGGTCGGCCGCGCCCCACACGACCAGCGTGGGAGACGCGATTCGCGTCAACTTTCCGTCGAGTGTGTCTTCGCCGCGCGCGAGGGAATCCATGATGCGACCGACGGTATAGCCGTCGCCCGCCGCGATGCGCTGGGCGTACGCGGCGTCGAGCTCGGTGTCGGCATAAAAGCGCGGGTCGTAAAACGTCAGGGGTCCCAGCCACTGCAGGTCCTCGCGCGTGGCGAGGTGTAGCGCGCGCAGGGTATGGGCGCCCAGGGCTTGCGGCAGATCGTGATATCCGGCCGCGTCCACGAGCACCAGGCTTGCGACCGCCGACGGCCGCGCCAGCGCCTCGACGGCGACCACCCAACCGCCCAGCGAATTGCCGATCCAGCTTGCGCGCTCGATGCCCAGTTGTCTCATCAGGCCGTCGAGGAAATCCGCCAGCGTGCCGACCCGGTAGTCGAGCAGCGGCTTGTCCGAACGTCCAAAGCCGATCAGATCGGGGACGATCACCCGATGGGCGCGGGCCCATTCCGGCAGCACGGCGCGCCAGATCTCCGCGTCGTCGCCCAGGCCGTGGACCAGCACCACCGCCGGTCCGGTTCCGGCTTCGAGATAATGGAGCTTGGCGCTGAAGACCGTGGCATAGCGATCTTCGATCTGCATCGATCCGCTGGGCGGCGGGCCTTGTGCGGCGGCACCGGAGACGGCCGCACAAAGCGCCAAAAACCAGCCGCTCGGACGATCGAAAAGGCTTCGGAAGGCGCTCACGAAGCCCAGCTTGCCGCGTCCGGCGCAGCGGTGTCCAGTGTGAAAGCTCAGGCCAGCTTCTTGTGCCGCGCGCGGCGGTTGACGCCCGGCTCGGCGCCGGTGCGGCGACGGAAGTCGTCCTCGTATTCGCGGTAGTTGCCGATGTGCCAGACCACTTCGCCGGAATCCTCGAAGGCCAGGATGTGGGTGGCGATGCGGTCCAGGAACCAGCGGTCGTGGGAGATCACCAGCACGCAACCGGGGAAGTCGAGCAGGGCTTCTTCCAGCGCGCGCAGGGTTTCCACGTCGAGATCGTTGGTCGGTTCGTCGAGCAACAGCACGTTGCCGCCCGCCAGCAGGGTCTTGGCCAGGTGCACGCGGTTGCGCTCGCCGCCGGAGAGTTCCTTGAGCCGGCGTTGCTGCTGTTCGCCCTTGAAGTTGAAACGGCCGATGTAGGCGCGGCTGTTGACTTCGTAGTTGCCGATCTTGAGCACGTCGTTGCCGCCGGAGATCTCTTGCCAGACCGTTTTTTCGGGGTCCAGCGCATCGCGCAGCTGCGCGGTGTAGGCGAACTTGACCGTTTCGCCGATGCGGATCGTGCCGCCGTCGGGCCGTTCCTCGCCGACCAGCAGGCGGAACAGGGTGGTCTTGCCGCGGCCGTTGGCGCCGATGATGCCGACGATGGCGCCGCGCGGCACGCTGAAAGACAGACCCTCGTACAGCACGCGCCCGCCGTACTGCTTCTTGAGATTCTCGACTTCGATGACCCGCTCGCCGAGCCGCGGGCCGGGTGGAATGTAGATCTCCTTGGTCTCGGCGCGCTTCTGGAACTCGGTGCTGGCCAGTTCCTCGAAGGCTTGCACGCGCGCCTTGGATTTGGCCTGGCGACCCTTGGGGTTCTTGCGCACCCATTCCAGCTCTTCCTGCATGGCCTTGGTGTGCGCGTCTTGGGCTTTCTGCTCCTGCTCCAGGCGCTTTTCCTTCTGCTCCAGCCAGGACGAGTAATTGCCTTTCCAGGGAATGCCGTGGCCGCGGTCGAGCTCCAGGATCCACTCCGCCACGTTGTCGAGGAAGTAGCGGTCGTGGGTGATGGCGACCACGGTGCCGGGAAAGTCGTGCAGGTATTTCTCCAGCCAGGCCACCGACTCCGCGTCGAGATGGTTGGTGGGCTCGTCGAGCAGCAGCATGTCCGGCTTGGACAGCAACAACCGGCACAAGGCTACACGGCGGCGCTCGCCGCCGGAGAGTTTGGTCACGTCCGCGTCCCACGGCGGCAGATTCAGCGCTTCGGCGGCTTTTTCCAGCAGGACTTCGACATTGTGGCCGTCCAGCGCCGCCATCTTGGCTTCCAATTCCTGCTGCCGGGCGGAGAGTTTTTCGAAATCCGCGTCGGGCTCGGCGTAGGCGGCATAGACTTTTTCCAGCTCGGCCTGGACGGCGCGCACCTCCGCCACCGCCTCCTCGACGTTGCCGCGCACGTCCTTGCTCGGATCGAGCTGCGGTTCCTGCGGCAGATAGCCGATCTTGAGGCCGGGTTGCGGTCGGGCTTCGCCGAGATAGTCCTTATCCACGCCGGCCATGATGCGCAGCAGGGTGGACTTGCCGGCGCCGTTGTAGCCGAGCACGCCGATCTTGGCGCCCGGGAAGAAGGACAGCGAGATGTCGCGCAGGATCTCGCGCTTGGGCGGCACGATCTTGCCGACCCGGTTCATGGTGTAGACGTACTGGGCCATGGTGGGCAGTGAACACTCGCAAAGCGCGGCATTGTAGCGGAGCCGCATCCTATAATCGCCGCCGGGAGGGGCTATGCGCGGAATTTTCATCGTCACCGTGGCGCTGTTTGCCGCCTCGGCTCACGCCGAGATCTACCGCTGCGAGCAAAACGGTCAGCTGACCTACACCGACCGTCCCTGCGCCCACGGCGCGGCGCCGGCGCAACTGCCGCCGATCAATACCGTTCCCGCCCAGCCGGCGCCGGACGCCTCGGCGCTCGCGCGCCAGTACGACCGCGACACCGCGCGCGAGACCGCGGCGCGCAAGAAGGCGCGGGCACAGGCGGCCGAGGCCTACGCGGTGCAGAAGGCGCAGCAGGAAGCGGTCCGCCAGGCGCTGATCGAGGGTCGCGTGGTCAAGGGCATGACGCCGGATCAGGTGCGGACCGTGCTCAACGAACCGACCCGCATCGAAAATCCCGGCAGCGCACGGGAGCGCTGGATCTACGTCAACGGGCGCAGCCGCCGCACCATCAGCTTCCGCGACGGCGTGGTCGCCGCCGACAGCACCGGCCATGCGCGCCGCTGAAGAGCTTGCGCCAGTCCCGGCGATCAGCGCCGAGGACGTGCGCGCGGCCGCGCGGGCCATCGCCGGCCAGGTGTTGCGCACGCCCTGCGCGCCTTCCCAGGTGCTCTCCAGGCTCACCGGCGCGCAAGTGTGGCTGAAGTTCGAGAACTTCCAGTTCACGGCCGCCTTCAAGGAACGCGGCGCGCTCAACAAGCTGGCGCGGCTCACCGCCGCCGAGCGTGCGGCCGGCGTGGCCGCGGTCTCGGCCGGCAATCACGCGCAGGCCGTGGCCTACCACGCCACGCGGCTGGGCATCAAAAGCGCGATCGTGATGCCCAAGAACACGCCGTTCACCAAGGTCAAGAACACGCGCGAGCTGGGCGGCGAGGTGATCCTGCACGGCGCATCCCTCGGCGACTGTTTCGACTACGCCGGGCACGAACTGATCGAAGGCCGCGGCATGACCCTGATCCATCCCTACGACGACCCGCTGGTGATGGCCGGCCAGGGCACGGTCGCGCTGGAGATGCTGGAGGATGCCCCGCAACTCGACACGCTGGTGGTGCCCATCGGCGGCGGCGGCCTGTTCGCCGGCATGGCGGTGGCCGCGCACGGCGAGCGCCCGGACCTGCGCGTGGTCGGCGTGGAGTCCGCCGGCTACTGTTCGGCCTACGCCGCGATTCGCGGCGATCCGAGCCTGGTGCGCAACGGACCGACCATCGCCGAGGGCATCGCGGTCAAGACCATCGGCCGGCACACGCTGCCCATCATCCGCGCCCACGCCCACGAGCTGCTGCGCGTGGAGGAAAGCCACCTCGAACGCGCGGTGGCGCTGCTCGCCAACGTCGAGAAGGTGGTGGCCGAAGGCGCTGGCGCCGCGGCGCTGGCGGCGCTGCTGGCCGACCCCGCCAGGTTCGCGGGGCGCAAGGTCGGTCTGGTGGTTTCCGGCGGCAACATCGACCCGCGCCTGCTGGCTTCGGTGTTGCTGCGCCAGCTCGTGCACGAGTCGCGGCTGGTGAGCCTGTCGATCGAGATCGAAGACTCGCCCGGCTTCCTGGCGCGCGTGGCCGGCTGCGTGGGTAACGCCGGCGGCAACATCATCCAGGTTCACCACGAACGCCTGGCCGCCGGCCGTCATGCCAAGAGCGCGACGCTGGAGATGCTGCTGGAGGCGCAGGACGAAAACCACGCCAACCAGATCGTCGCCGAATTGGAGGCGGCGGGTTTCGTCGTGCGCCGGCAAACCGGCGGCTACGGCGAGTTCGAGTGACCCTTAAGCCTTGGGCAAATCTGCCGCGCAACTGTCTTTGTTCCCGGAACTGCCGGAAGGCGCTCGCCGCCGCCGTCCAGCGCGCGTCCGGGCGTTCTTCGCGCTGTGGCCCGACGAACCTCTCAGGGAAGGGCTGGCGCGGACGGCGGCGCTGATCCCGCCGGGCGCGGCGCGCGCTTCGCGCGTGCGGCCGGAGCGCTACCACCTCACGCTCAGCTTTTTGGGGATGCTGGAGCCGGCACAGATCGAGGCGGCGCAACGCGCGGCCTCCCAGGTGCGCGCGGCGTCTTTTCGTCTGGTGCTCGACACCGTCGGCCACATCGCCGGCCCCAACGTGGTGTGGATCGGACCGGGCGCGCGCTGCCCGCCGCTCGCCGCGCTGAAGGCCGAACTGGACCGGGAGCTGCTGCGCTACAACCTGCCGGTGGCGTCGAGCCCGTTCTTGCCGCACATCACCTGCCTGCGCGGGGTGCGCGAGCCGCCGGACCCGCCGCCGGTGCATCTGGACTGGCCGGTGCGCGAGTTCGTGCTGGTCAAGAGCGTGCTCAAGCCCGGCAACTCGTATTACAAAGTGATCGCGCGCTGGCCGTTGGCGCCATGACGGTGTTCGCCGAGGCTTGGCAGAGGGAAAAGCGCGAAATCCTCGACCTTGCGTCTGCGGACGCGGCGGTTCTCGCCAATCATTGATCCTGAGTTTCGCGCACGGTCGCGCGCAGGCGGCCGCGGGCGAGCTGGGCTTCAATGGTGCGACCGACGGCGATCTGGCCGGCGGCGCGCAGCACCGTGCCCTGTTCATCGCGCACGATGGCATAGCCGCGCGCGAGCACGGCCTGGGGGTTGAGGCTGTCCAGCAGCGCCAGCGCGCGTCGCCAGCGCGCGCGGCGGCGCTCGAGAAGCGCGGTCACGCGCAGGCGTAGCAGCGGCGCAAGGTTTTCCAGATGGCGGCGCTCGGCGGCCAGACGCAGACGCGGGTCGGCGCGGCGCAGGGCGTTTTGCGCCGCGCGCAGACGTTCGTGCCGGAGGGCACGATGGCGCTGCTGCGCCTGATACAAGCGCGTTTCCAGCTCGTCCAGCCGTTGGGCGCGTTCCTGCAAGCGCCGTCTCGGGTGCGAACGCCGCAGGCGGCGCACGAGCTGCGCGGCATGGTCCCGAGCGTGGCGCAGACGGTCGTCCACCGCCGTTTGCAGGCGTTCGCGCAGCCGCACGATCCGCGTCCGGAACTCGGAAATGTCGGGGCTGACCAACTCCGCCGCGGCGGTGGGCGTGGCGGCGCGCAGGTCGGCGGCCAAGTCGGCGATCGTCACGTCGATCTCGTGGCCGATCCCGCTGACCACGGGTACGGCGCAGGCGCGGATGGCGCGCGCCACGCGCTCGTCGTTGAAGGCCCACAAGTCTTCGAGCGAGCCGCCGCCGCGCACCAGCAGCACCACTTCCACCGGTGCGCGTCGCGGCAGCTCGGCCAGCGCGCGCGCGATCGCCGGCGGTGCCGCTTCGCCCTGCACCGGCACCGGCCAGACATCGACCTGCGCCAGCGGCCAGCGGCGCGCGAGCGCGGTGAGCACGTCGTGGATCGCCGCGCCGCTGGCGGAGGTGATCAGGCCGATGCGGCGTGGCAACTCCGGCAGCGGCCGCTTGGCGCGCGGATCGAACAGGCCTTCCGCCTCGAGTTTTTTCTTGAGCCGCTCGAAGGCGGCGAGCAGCGCGCCGAGGCCGGCCGGCTCCAGGAATTCGGCGACGAGTTGCAGCTCGCCGCGCGCGGGATAGACCGACACGCGCCCGCGCAGCCGCACGCGGTCGCCGTCCTTGGGTACTGGGCGCACGAGATAGTTGTGGCCGCGGAACATGGCGCAGCGCAACTGCGCGCGCTCGTCCTTGAGCGTGAAATACCAGTGGCCCGAGACGGGGCGCGAGAAGTTGGAGATCTCGCCCTCGACCCACACCGCCGGCAGGCCGTCCTCGAGCAGCCCGCGGAGGATCTCGATCAGCTCGCTGACCGCGTAAACGGTGGGGCTCGCCGCTTCGTTCATCGGCCTAAAATGCGCCGATCAGCGTGAGATTTCCATAGCAGTAGCGATAGCCGCCGCTGGCGGCCTGCACGTTGATGCCGCCGGTGTTGGTGCAGCCGAGCCGGCCTTCGAGGCCGAGGTGATCGTTGAACCAGCCGCGTCCGCGCAACTCGCCCTGGTAGAGCGCCGCGGTGTCGCGGCCGTCCACCCGCTGCGCGCCGCCGCCGCCGACTAGGGTGAGCACGAAGCGGTCGCCGAACACCGCATGGCCGTACTGCAGCAGCGCCAGCGCTTCCTCCAGCCGATCAGGGCTGAAATAGCCCAGGCCGCGGAATTCGGAATCGATCCGCCGCACGCGCAACTGCGCGGTGAAGCCGGGCAGTGCGGTGGGCGAGTACACCACGTGCGCCAGACCGCCGAGGCGGTGGTTGCCGTCGGAAAACCACTGGCCGATCACGCCGCCGACCAGCGTCAGTTCGGGGGTCGCCGCGTAATCGGTGGACAGCACCCAGGTGTTGAAACGCGTATGACGGCGCGCGGCGACGACGGTATCCACCAGGTCGAAGTCGCCGCTGGTCGAGACTGTCCAGCGCGAGCCGGCGTGATAGTCGAAGCCGAAGCCGCCGGCACTCGGCGACCAGCCGTTCGACGCGAACTGCTGCACCCGCGCGCGCCAGTCCAGGGCGCCGCTGCGCCCCTGGCCGTCGAGCTTGAGAGTTCCGAATTCGATGCGGTCGCTGTTGTCGGCCAGCAGCCAATAGCCCGCGCGCACACCGAGTGACGCCTGCCGGCCCAGGCTCGGCAGCGGATGAACGTACCCGAGATCGGCGCTGCGCTCGCGCAAGCCGTCGCTGTCGGCGGAGAACGCGCCGTCGGCCACGATCCGATCGGCGGCCAGCGCCGGCAGTCCGCAGGCCAGGCAGAGCAGCGGTAGCAGGCGGCGCTTCACCATGTCTTGCGGCTCCGGGTGATTTCGGCGAGGTAGCCGGCCAGGCTCGCCGGCGACAGCACCAGCTGATAGATGAGGGTAAAGAGCACCGCGCCGAGCCAGTTGCGGCGCACGCGCAAGCCGTGGCGCGCGAACACCGCGCGCTGCTTGAAGAACATCAGCACGTTGACGGTCAGCGACAGCGGCAGCACCAGCAGCGTCAGCAAGCCGGCCACCCAGTAGATCTGGAACAACAACGCGGCGATCACGCCAGGCACGAAGACGAACAGGTAGGCCGCATCCAGCCAGGGAAACAGAAAATTGAGATAGACGAACGGCGCATTGAGCCGTGTCGGCAACAGCAAGGAAGGATAGAGCTTGAAGGCCTCGATCAGGCCGCGCGACCAGCGCTTGCGCTGGCGATAGTAGGCGGCGTAGGTCTCGGGCACGTTGGTGAACACGAAGGCGTTCTCGGCATAACCGACGCGATAGCCGCGGCTCAAGATCGCCCAGGTCAGCACGATGTCTTCTCCGACCGTCTCGCGCCAGCCGCCGACCTCGCGCAGCACTTCGCGGCGATAGATCGAAAACGCGCCCTGCGCGACCAGCGTGCCCTGCAGCAGGGACTGCACGCGTTTGACCACCGCGATGCCGAGGAAGTAATCCCACTCCTGCAACTTGGTGATGAGATTCTTGCGCGAGTTGCGCACCAGCACGGTACCGGCGGTGGCGGCGGTGTGCGGCGGGCTTTCGAGCTGGTTGATGACCAGCCGCGCGAGGGCATCGCGGTAGAGCAGGGTGTCGGCATCGAGGGTAACGATCAGTTCGTGCGCGGCGTGCGCCAGTCCGGCGTTGAGTGCGCGCGCCTTGCCGCCGTTCTCCGGCATTTCCAGCAATTCCACGTGCTGGTTCGGCGGACGCGGGTCCGCGGCGATCGCCGTGCGCACGACCTCGCGCGTGCGGTCGCGCGAACCGTCGTCGATGACCACGATCTGCAGGGGCCCCGGATAATGCTGCCGCGCCAGCGATTGCAGCGTTTCGCGAATGCAGTCCTCCTCGTTATAGGCGGCGATCAGGATCGTCAGTGGTGGTGGCGGCCGGCGCGGGACGGGAGCGGGACGCTGGTCGAGCAGCAAGCTGGAGATGAGAAAGCCGTTGGCGGCGCCGGGAATCAGGGCCACGCCGCCGACTGCGAACCAGGCCAGCGGCCAGCCGAGGATTTCCGACAGTTGACGCAGCCAGGGCAGGGCGAGATAGAAGCTCAGCCCGGTCCATAGCCCGGCACAGGCGAGCGCGATCAGCAACTTGTACCTGACCGGGATGTAGATGCGATGCCGCCGGCGTGCCGGCGCATGCGGTGCTGGCGCCCTCCGGGATCGAACGGGTGGATTGCCGCTCACGGACCCCCCAAGTGCACGACCGCCAGCTTCCTGTTTCAGTATTCCGTCCACGCTACAGCTTAACGGCCGTGGTGCGCCGTCGCCCGTGGGATTTTTCTACCGCCGACGTGCCGAATGGGCGCGATCAGGGCTTCCAGCGGGTCAGGAAATCGGTCACCGCTTGCGCCGGCATGTGGCGCATGTCCTCGAACTCGCCGCCGGTCTGGCTGTAGAGCAAGCGTCCGTCGCTGTCCAGCACCGCCAGCGCCGGCACGCCCTTGTCGAGCGGCACGCCATAGCGCCTGGCCAGGTCGAGATTGCGATCCACGCGACCGACGTTGACGTGCACCAGCACGTAGTTGGCGGTCAGCAAGGGTTCGATCGCGGGATCGTGGAAATAACGGTCCAGCGCCACGCAGTCCGGGCACCAGTTGCCGCCAAAGTCCAGGATCACGCGCTTATGCCCGGCCGCGGCTTCGGCCAGCGCGTGTTGCACGTCGGCGGCCGCCTGCGCGGGATCGGGGTAGATGTGGGCATCGGCGGCGTAGGCCGCCGCGCCGGCGACGAGCATGGCTGCCGACAGGACCACGTAGAAAATCCGGGGCAAGGTCATCGCAACTCCGAACGACAGGGCGGGCCCGCCGCCGCGCCGGCGACGGCGACCGGTATAATAACGCTTTGCCGGAGTCGCACATGCCTCCCGCTCCAGTCCCAACCGGCGAAACGCGCATCGACTTCGAGGCGCTGACCTTCGACGACGTGCTGCTGCAGCCGGCGTATTCCGAAGTGCTGCCGCGCCAGGTCGATCTGCGCACCCAGCTCACGCCGCGCATCACGCTCAACATCCCGCTGTTGTCGGCGGCGATGGACACCGTCACCGAAGCCGACCTCGCCATCGCCCTGGCGCAGGAGGGCGGCATCGGCATCATCCACAAGAACATGACGCCCGAACGTCAGGCGGCGGAAGTGCGGCGCGTCAAGAAATACGAAAGCGGCATCATCACCGACCCCATCACCGTGCCGCCGGATACCACCATCGGCGAAGTGCTGGCGCTCACGCGCGCCAATCACATCTCCGGCGTGCCGGTGGTGCGGGGCAAGGAGCTGGTGGGCATCGTCACCGCGCGCGATCTGCGCTTCGAGACCCGCCTGGACCTGCCGGTGTCGCAGGTCATGACGCCCAAGCCGCGGCTGGTGACGGTGCGCGAAGGCGCCGCGCGCGAGGAAGTGATCGCCCTGCTGCACAAACACCGCATCGAGAAGGTGCTGGTGGTCGATGACCAATTCCAGTTGCGCGGCATGATCACGGTCAAGGACATCCAGAAATCCACCGAACACCCGCTGGCCTGCAAGGACGAGCAGGGCCGCCTGCGCGCGGGCGCGGCGGTGGGCACCGGCCCGGACACCGACGAGCGCGTGGCGGCGCTGGTCGAGGCCGGCGTGGACGTGGTGGTGGTCGACACCGCGCACGGCCACTCGCGCGGCGTCATCGAGCGCGTGGCCGCAATCAAGAAGAAATACGGCGACCGCCTGCCGGTGATCGGTGGCAACGTCGCCACCGGCGAGGCGGCGCTGGCGCTGGTCGATGCCGGCGCCGACGCGGTCAAGGTGGGCATCGGGCCGGGCTCGATCTGCACCACGCGCGTGGTCGCCGGCGTGGGAGTGCCGCAGATCTCCGCGGTGATGGCGGTGGCCGCGGCGCTCAAAAACAAAGGCGTTCCTTTGATCGCCGATGGCGGCATCCGCTATTCCGGCGACTTCGCCAAGGCCCTGGCCGCCGGCGCCTACGCGGTGATGGCGGGCTCGCTGTTCGCCGGCACCGAGGAGGCGCCGGGCGAAGTCGAGCTTTACCAGGGTCGCTCCTACAAGTCCTACCGCGGGATGGGCTCGCTGGGCGCGATGAGCGCCGCGCAGGGGTCCAAGGATCGCTATTTCCAGGACACCACCAGCGAGGTCGAGAAGCTGGTGCCGGAAGGCATCGAGGGGCGCGTGCCGTACAAGGGACCGATGGGCGCGATCGTGCACCAGATGATCGGCGGCCTGCGCGCCTGCATGGGTTACACCGGCTGCCGCAACATCCAGGAACTGCGCACCAAGACGCGCTTCGTCAAGATCACCTTCGCGGGCATCAAGGAAAGCCACGTGCACGACGTGACCATCACCAAGGAAGCGCCCAACTACCGGATCGAACCGTGAGCGTCGCCGCGCGCGCCGACATTCACGCCGAAAAAATCCTGATTCTCGATTTCGGCAGCCAGTACACCCAGTTGATCGCCCGCCGCATCCGCGAAGCGGGGGTCTATTGCGAAATCCATCCCTGGGACCTGCCGGAAGCCGCGCTGCGCGCCTTCGCTCCCCGGGGCGTGGTGCTTTCCGGCGGGCCGCAGAGCGTCACCCGCGCCGGCAGTCCGCGCGCGCCGGCGGCGGTCTGGCAGCTCGGCGTGCCGGTGCTGGGCATCTGCTACGGCATGCAGACCATGGCGGTGCAACTCGGCGGCCGGGTCGAGGCGGGCGCGGTGCAGGAATTCGGTTACGCCGAGGTGCGCGCGCGCGGACATTCGCGCTTGCTGCGCGACATCGAGGATCGCGTGAACGGCGAAGGCCACGGCTTGCTCGACGTGTGGATGAGCCACGGCGATCGCGTGACCGAGCTGCCGCCGGGATTCAAGTGCATCGCCAGCACGCGCGACGTGCCCATCGCCGGCATGGCCGACGAGCAGCGCCGGTTTTACGGGCTGCAGTTCCATCCCGAAGTCACGCACACCCCGCAGGGCGCGCGCATCTACGCCCGCTTCGTGCACGAGATCTGCGGCTGCGGCTCGGCCTGGACGCCGGGCCACATCATCGCAGACGCCATCGCCCGCGTGCGCGCGCAGGTCGGCACCGGCAGAGTGCTGCTGGGCCTGTCCGGCGGCGTGGATTCTTCCGTGGTCGCCGCCTTGCTGCACAAGGCGATCGGCGAACAGCTGGTGTGTGTGTTCGTGGACCACGGCCTGCTGCGTCTGCACGAAGGCGATCAGGTGATGCAGGTGTTCGCCAAGAACCTGGGCGTCAAGGTCGTGCGCGTCGACGCGCAAGCGCGCTTCCTTCGGGCGCTCGAGGGCGTGACCGATCCCGAGGCCAAACGCAAGATCATCGGCAAGCTGTTCATCGAAGTCTTCGACGAGCAGGCGCACCAGCTGCGCGACGTGGCCTTCCTGGCGCAGGGCACGATCTATCCCGACGTGATCGAATCCGCCGGGGCGGCGACCGGCAAGGCCCAGGTCATCAAGAGCCACCACAACGTCGGCGGCTTGCCGGAGCGCATGAAGCTCAAGCTGGTCGAGCCGCTGCGCGAGCTGTTCAAGGACGAAGTGCGCGCCATCGGCCTGGAGCTGGGCCTGCCGCGCGAGATGATCGACCGCCATCCTTTCCCCGGTCCCGGGCTCGGCGTGCGCATCCTGGGCGAAGTGACCCAGGCGGCGGCCGACACCCTGCGCGCGGCCGACCACATTTTTATCGAGGAACTGCGCAAGTCCGGCTGGTACGACAAAACCTCGCAGGCCTTCGCCGTGTACGTGCCGAGCAAGAGCGTCGGCGTGACCGGCGACGGCCGCCGTTACGAACCGGTGATCGCCCTGCGCGCGGTGGAGACCGTGGACTTCATGACCGCGCGCTGGGCACGTCTGCCCCACGAGCTGCTCGACGAATGCGCGCGGCGCATTGTCAACGAAGTGCCCGGCGTCTCGCGCGTGGTGTACGACATCACCGGCAAACCCCCCGCGACCATCGAGTGGGAGTAAAGCCCCGAGCAGCGTGGAGGGGCCCCGCGCGTAGCGCGGGGATCCTAGCGTCGCGAGGGGCGCACGGCGCGCAGCGCCGCCCGAGCAGCGTGGAGGGGTGAGCGTTCGCGCTGACGGCATGCCGGTGGCATGCCGTGCGAACGCGAACGCCCGGCCAAGGAAGGCCGGGCCGGGGTTTGGGGCGAGCGTGAACGTCTCGCCAGGACGGCGCTGAGTCTGCAACGTCGCGAGGGGCGCACGGCGCGCAGCGCACCCCGAACGGCACGGCGGCAGGGACTCGCTCATCCTAGAATCCACTAAAAGTTCACGGCATAAGACCTTGAAATGGAACTTTTTCCATCTTCGAAAGTCTATTGGGCGCTTCCGGGAAGACCGGGGGCAAGGAGGTGAGTGAGTATGATGCTGACTCGATGGCAACCTGTGACCGCGTTGCGCGAGGTCCAGAATCCGATCGGCACCAGACTCGCAAATGTCTTCGGCGATTGGCTGAGCGATTTCGAGTCGCCGCTGTTCGGGTTCTGGAATCGGCCGTTCCCGGCCGTGGAGGTGCGGGAGGATGACCAGCATTATTACATCCTCGCCGAACTTCCCGGGATGGCGCCGGAGGCCGTCGAAGTCACCCTCGAAGGGGACACCTTGAGCCTTTCCGGAGAACGGAAAGCCGAGAAGATCGACGGCCAGACGGTGAGCTTCAGCGAACGTCCGACCGGCAGCTTCGTGCGCCGCCTGACGCTGCCGAATCTGTCGGCAGGCGAGGTGCTCGAAGCGCGGATGGACAATGGCCTGCTGAAGATCACCGTGCGCAAGTCGCAGGCCGATCAGCGCAAACGCATCAGCGTGAACGCGCACTGATCGTCCAATTTCGTGCGCAAAGGGCGCTCTCAAGCGCCCTTTTTTTTTATGCGCCGCCGCCCGGCTCGGCTCCAAGTCTCGCCTCGTCCAGGAGCCAGACCGTCAGCCGGGCCTCACTCAACCGTGTTGAGCCCGTTCTGCCCTGGGCGACGGTGGGGGCGCGCGGCGTTCCATCGTCTCGGTCGCGCCGCCCACCGCGTCCTGCGCGCGCAGGCGGTACTGGTGCAGCCGTTGTGCCTGACGCAAGAATTCCTCGACGGCAGCCGCAGGATCGCCGATGGAAACCAGATCGCGTCGTCCGCGAAGCCGCAAGTAATAACGCGGCGGATCGTGCGCGCTGCGAGTCAGCGCCAGACCGCTGGCGGTGTCGCGGGCAATGATTTTGTCGCTCATCGCGCGTCGTGCAAAAAACCACTCGACAAGGCGCGACGCGCCGCGTCGGCGCGCCGCGCGGCAAAACAACTGCAAGAGCCGGGGTGAGGATGAACGTCCGGCGGGCCGCCTACGCGGCTTTGAGCGGGATACGGCGGGCCGCCTGCCGCGCTGGTCGTAGCTTGGGCATGACGACCGTGAGCACGCCGTTCTTGAACGAAGCTCCGGCCTTGTCCTCGTCGATCGCGGCGGGCAGCGGGATGCGCCGTTCGAAGCGGCCGTAGTAGCGCTCGCTCAGCCGGCGCGCGCGATCTTGATATTCGCTTTTCTTCTCGCCGCGCAGGATCAGGGCGTCGTCCTCGAGCAGGATCTCGATGTCCTTCTCGTCCACGCCCGGCAGTTCGGCGGTCAGGCGGAACGCGTCATCGGTTTCCACGAGATCGACGCTGGGCGCGGCGTCGCGCTCCTGCTCCGCGGCGAAGCCGAAATCGTTCCACACCTCTTCGAACAGGCGGTTCATTTCACGATAGAGCGCGAAAAAGGGATCGCGGGCCTCGTTGAAATCCGCGCTGCGTCGAATCGGCAGGCTGTGGGTGCGTTTCCAAGGAAGCAGTTGACTGACAGCCATGACGTAACCTCCTTACCCGTGAGTCATGAATACCAGTCCGGTCCTGATGGACCCTCCGACGCTGCGCTGTGTAGGGGCGGCCTCGTCGTTTTCAAGATCGGGTGAGGGCATGCCCTTCGCCGCATCGAGCAAGGACTCGGACCCCGCGCCTCGGCTCCACGCAGGTGAATATCGGCATTTTTTGTCGACGACGGGGCGGATGCGTAACTGTCCAAGCTCGTGTCGAGCCACTGCATCTGCAGCACAGCGATCGGCGTATTACCCAGCCGAGGATCGACTGCTCGCGGCCTTGTCGCCAGCGATCGGGCGAGCCCCAGTGAGGGGAAGCGCCGCCGGGCAACACAGTCGCCCAAAGGTCTCGGCGCACAGGTTGCCGATGAGCTCAACCAAGGGTCTTGGCTAGCTCTCCTTGGTCGTGGTGGGTAGCGTTTGATCGGTGGCGCATGCATCCGGAGTGTCGATGCGCGACAATCGCGCCCAGTGGAGGGAGTCACGGGTTTGGATCAGGGATCGTCGAACCGGCCCGACGAACGGGTCGTCCATCAACTCGAGGCGATCGAGCCTTGGCTGCTCGGCGCGGTGTTCGGGATCGTGGGGCTGACCTCGATCCTGTGGCTGATTCCGCCGCTGCGCGTCTTCGCCCCAAGCGGTTGGAGCGCGATGGTGCCGGACACCACCGTCGGAATCGGTTTGGCGACCGTCGGTCTGGCGCTCTCGGCCGAGCGCCGCACGCCGCGCCAGTTGCGCAGCAGCCGGCTGATCGCGGCCGTCGTGCTGGCGCTGGGGCTCGAGGTGCTGGCCGAGCGGTCGTTGGGGAGTGCTCAGGGTCTCGAAGCCTGGTTCCCGGCGCGCCTTGCCGACGGGCTCGACCTGCGGTCGGCCTTGCAAACAGGGCTGCTCATCGCAGCGACTGGACTCTGCCTGCTGCTGATCCGCGAATACAAGACCTGGCGCGCCTTGCTGGCGGATGGCTGCGCCCTGCTGCTGGTCGGCCTGGTGATGGTTTTCGGCGCCGCGAATCTCTATGGTGCGTCGGCACTGGCCGGCCCCGACGTCGGCAAGCTCAGTTCGCCGCAGGCGCTGGTCTGCTTTTCCGGACTGACGTTCGTGATCGCCGCGCGTCGCGCCCGTGGCGGAAGCGCGCTGGCAGCCTTGGTCAACGTCGGCATCGGCAGCCAGATCGTGCGCAAAGTGCTTCCGATCCTCGTGCTGACGCCCTTCGTTTGTTTCGGGGCGGTGGCTTTTTTCGTCGATTTGCCGCAGGCATCGAGCGCCGATGCCTTCGCCATCGCGGCGGCGCTGGAATCCTTCCTAGTGCTGTGCCTCACGGTTTGGATGGGGCAGCGCATCAACCGCATGGAGCGCGAGCTGCGCGATCTGTCGTTGATCGACGAACTGACCGGGATCAACAACCGTCGCGGTTTCTATCTTCTCGCGCATCAGGTGGTACGCGACGCCGAGCGCAGCGGCGCGAACCTGGCGGTGTTCTTTTTCGATCTCGACGGGCTCAAGCGCGTCAACGATACCGCCGGCCATGAAGAGGGTTCGCGACTGATCCGCGACTTCGCCGCTGCGCTCAAGGAAAATTTCCGCGCCAACGACGTCATCGGCCGCGTCGGCGGCGACGAGTTCGCGGTGATCAGCAGCGGCGCCTTCGGCCGCTGCGCCGACGTCCTGGCGCGGCTGGAGCGACGCGTGGCGGAACGCAACCGCGCCCGACCGCAGGCGGTTGCCCTGGCGTTCAGCGCGGGTTGCGCCGAGCGTGGCCCCGACTCGACGGCGAATCTTGAGGCCCTGATCGCCCGGGCCGACGCGATGATGTACCGAAACAAGCAGGCCAAGCGGGCGGAATCTCCCCAGAGCACGACCAAGGCCGGAGCCGACGCCGGAGCCTGACGCTCGCCGCAGATGGCGGTACGGCATACTGAAGATCCCTCTCGCACGGCCTTGCGCATGGACTGGAAAATCTTCGCCACCGTGTTTTCCACGGTGTTCCTCGCCGAGCTGGGCGACAAAACCCAGCTCGCCACGCTGCTATTCGCCGCCGACGAGCCGGCGTCCCGGTGGACGGTGTTCCTCGGTTCCGCCGCGGCGCTGGTGCTGGCCGCAGCGATCGGAGTCGTGGC
>Ga0070740_10003058_pt1 | contig 18394 bp, 16 predicted proteins | sample Coa_R2_FD_67286 | JGI IMG/M metagenome (GOLD analysis project Ga0070740, IMG submission 67286) | Surface soil microbial communities from Centralia Pennsylvania, which are recovering from an underground coalmine fire - Coalmine... | ecosystem: Environmental > Terrestrial > Soil > Unclassified ...
GCATTCCACGCACACCAGCCTGACCGCCGACTCGTTGAGGAAGGGATGCAAGAAACCGATGGCGTCGGCATTGTTGCCGGCGCGCGCCACCAGAACGTCCGGCGGACGCTGCGCCTGGCCGCGCACTTGCAAACGGCATTCGCGGCCGATGGCCGAAACCGCGTCCAGCGCCAGTTCGGGATAGGGCGCGGGAGCGGCGTCCAGACCCAGCACGGGCAGGCAGTGTTCGGGATCGCGCAGCCAGTGGCGCAGTGCCGCCTCGCGGATATCGCCGCCGGGCAGCCGGTCGCGGTCCGTGATGGTTTCCACGGCCGCGCCGGTCAACCACATGCGGAAGACGTTGGTGCCCTGGCGGTGCAGATCGTGGCCGTCCATGTACACCGTGGCGCGCAGCCCCAGGCGCGCGGCGATGGCGGCGGTGATCACTCCGCGCTGGCCGTCGCGGCTGGCGGTCACGAGGTGCTGCTTGCCCAAGCGCTTGGCGAACAGGGCCTGGGCGATGACCGCCATCAGCAGGCGCCCGCCGGCTGGCACCAGATCCTCGCGCTTGACGTAGATCTGCGCACCGCCCAGGCGCTCGGACAGCCGTTGGGCATGGAACAGGGAGGACGGCCGGCCGGCGAAGCGGATCAACTCGCGGTCGAATTCGGACAGAAACGCCGAGCCCGTGCGCAGCTTCTCGTACTCGCGGGCGAGGTTTTCGAACAGCGGCGCATATTCCTTGCTCTCGCCCAGCCGGCGATGGCGCGCCGCCGGCGTCGGCTGCGAGTCCGGCGACAGCGCCAGCCCGCCGGTATCGAAGAACAGCGGCGAGGAGGGCGCGAATTTGCGTCCGATGCTCGCCACCAGCCGCCATTCGTTGCTGTCCAGCCGTCCCTTGAGGCTGTCGTGCAGGGCCTGCGCCTCGCGCAGGAATTCGCGCTCGCGGTCGGTTTCGAAATACAGCTCGATCAACTCCACCCGAGCCTTGAGATTCTGAGGGTCGCGGCGCAGTTGTTCGAGCAGGCTCTGCTCGAGGTGATCGTGATAGGCGCTGCTGGCTTGTGGTGGCATGGCCTTCACCCTGAGTTATGCATTAGCTTAGCGCGGTCGGGCGATCCTGCGCCAAGAACAGCCAGGTCTGCACCACGCTGTCGGGGTTGAGGCTCAAGCTTTCGATGCCCTGTTCGACCAGCCAGCGCGCGAGATCGGGATGGTCCGACGGTCCCTGACCGCAGATGCCGATGTATTTGTTCTTTTTGCGGCAGGCGGCGATGGCCATCGCCAGCAGTTTCTTCACCGCCGGGTCGCGTTCGTCGAACGCGCCGGCCACCAGTCCGGAATCGCGGTCCAGTCCCAGGGTGAGCTGGGTCAGATCGTTGGAACCGATGGAGAAACCGTCGAAGTAATCGAGGAATTCCTCCGCCAGCAGGGCGTTGCTGGGCAGCTCGCACATCATCACGATCTGCAGGCCGTTGGCGCCGCGTTTGAGTCCGTTCTCCTCCAAAATCCCGATCACGCGCCGGGCCTCGGCGAGCGTGCGCACGAAGGGCACCATGAGCCTGACGTTGGTCAGGCCCATCTCGTCGCGCACGTACTTGAGCGCGCGGCATTCCAGGTCGAAGCACGGACGGAAGGCATCGGCGATGTAGCGCGAGGCGCCGCGGAACCCGAGCATGGGGTTTTCCTCGTGCGGCTCGTAGCGCGTGCCGCCGATCAGGTTGGCGTATTCGTTGGACTTGAAGTCCGACAGGCGCACGATCACCGGCTGCGGGGCGAAGGCGGCGGCGATGGTGGCGATGCCTTCGGCCAGGCGCATCCAGAAATAATCGACCGGCGAGGGATAGGCCGCGATCATCGGCTCCACCAGGCGGCGCACTTCCGCCGGCTGCTGCGGCAGTTCCAGCAGCGCGCGCGGATGGATGCCGATCTGGCGGTTGACGATGAACTCCAGCCGCGCCAGGCCCACGCCGCGGTGCGGCAGGGCGGCGAAGTCGAAGGCCTGCTCCGGCGTGCCCACGTTCATCATGATCTTGACCGGGAGCTCCGGCATGCGGTCCAGCGCGACCTCGTCCACCGCGTAGTCGATGCGGCCCTGGTACACATAGCCCGTGTCGCCCTCGGCGCAGGACACGGTGACTTCGTCGCCGTCGGCGAGTCTCTGCGTGGCGTCGCCGCAGCCCACGATGGCGGGAATGCCCAGCTCGCGCGCGATGATCGCGGCATGGCAGGTGCGCCCGCCGCGGTCGGTGACGATGGCGGCGGCCTTCTTCATGACCGGCTCCCAGTCGGGATCGGTCATGTCGGTGACCAGCACGTCGCCGGGCCGCACGCGGTGGATCTCGTCGATGCCGCGCAGACGGCGCACGCGGCCGGCGGCGATCTTCTGGCCGATGGCGCGGCCCTGCGCGAGCACGCGGCCGCGCGATTTGAGCTGGTAGCGGCGCAGCACCTGCGCGCCGGCGCGCGATTTCACGGTTTCCGGGCGCGCTTGAAGGATGTAGAGCTGCCCGTCGCTGCCGTCCTTGCCCCACTCGATGTCCATGGGACGGCCGTAGTGTTCCTCGATCGCCAGCGCCTGACGCGCCAGCTCGGTGACTTCGGCATCGTCGAGGCAGAAGCGCAGCCGCTCGGCTGCGGGCACGTCCACCGTCGCCACGCCCTGGCCGGTCTCGGCGTAGACCATCTTGCGCGCCTTCTCGCCCCGGTTGCGGCGCAAAATCGCGGGACGGCCCGCGCGCAAGGCCGGTTTGTACACGTAGAACTCGTCCGGATTCACCGCGCCCTGCACCACCGCTTCGCCGAGGCCGTAGGCGGCGGTGATGAACACCGCCTCGCGGAAACCGGACTCGGTGTCCATGGTGAACATCACGCCGGAGGCGCCGAGATCGGAACGCACCATGCGCTGCACGCCGGCGGACAGCGCCACCGCGGCGTGGTCGTAGCCGTGGTGCGCGCGGTAAGCGATGGCGCGATCGTTGAACAGGCTGGCGAAGACCTCCTTGACCGCGGTCAACACCGACTCGATGCCGCGCACATTGAGAAAGGTTTCCTGCTGGCCGGCGAAAGAAGCCTCCGGCAGATCCTCGGCGGTGGCCGAGGAGCGCACCGCGACCGCGATCGCGCCGCCGGCCTCTTCGCACAGCCGCGCATACGCGGCGCGAATCTCGGTTTCCAGCGCGGGCGGGAACGGCGCCTGGCGGACCGCCTCGCGCAAGGCCTTGCCGGTGCGGGTCAGGGCGCCGATGTCGTCCACGTCGAGCCGCGCCAGTTCCTCGTGGATGCGCTGCGCGAGTCCGTTGCCGGCGAGGAACTCGCGAAACGCGCTCGCGGTGGTGGCAAAACCGGACGGCACGCGCACGCCGGCCGCGCGCAAATGGCGCGTCATCTCGCCCAAAGAAGCGTTCTTGCCGCCGACGCGTTCGAGATCGGCGATGCCCAACTGGTCGAACCACTCCACCCGCGACACGGTCATTGCCCCATTCCGTCGTTTACACTGGATTCTCAAGTCAAGCTGGCCGCGCTCGCCGCATGGAATCAGCCGCCGCTTCCGAACAACGCGCCGTGTTCTTCGTCTCCGACGGCACCGGCATCACCGCCGAAACCCTCGGCAACACGCTGCTGACGCAATTCGAAGGGGTCGCCTTCCGCAAAACCACGCTGCCCTTCATCACCACGCCGGAACGCGCGCGCGCGGCAGTGGACTATATCAACCACGTCGCCAGCGCCGCCAGCCGGCGACCGATCGTGTTTTCCACCACGGTCAACGACGAGGTGCGCGCGATTCTGCGCGGCGTGCAGGGCCTGTTCCTCGATCTGTTCGACACCTACATCGCGCCGATCGAGCACGAGCTGGGCCAGAAATCCACCCACGCCGCCGGCCGCGCCCACGGCCTGGCCGATCCGGTGCGCTATCACGCCCGCATCGCGGCGATGAACTACGCGATGGAGCACGACGATGGCGCCAGCACCAAGGACCTGACGCGCGCCGACGTGATCCTGATCGCTCCCTCGCGCTGCGGCAAGACTCCGACCACGCTGTATCTGGCTTTGCAGCACGGCGTGTTCGCCACCAATTTCCCGCTGACCGAGGACGATCTCGAAGCTCAGCGCTTGCCGCGCGCGCTGGCCGGCCTGGAATCCAAGCTATTCGGGCTGATCTCCGAGCCCGAGCGCCTGGCGCAAGTGCGCGGCGAGCGCCGGCCCGGTTCCCGATACGCCTCGCTTGCCCAGTGCGCTTTCGAGTTGCGTCAGGCGGAGGCGCTTTACCGCCGTCACCGCATCCCGTTCGTCAATTCCGCCCACATGTCGATCGAGGAGATCGCGGCGGTGGTCATGCAGGAAAAGAATTTGCAGCGTTAGCGCGCGTTCATTCCACGTTCATCCGGCGCGCATAGGCTGGACGTCAGGGACCAGCGCCCAGGGACGGGCTCTTCTCCCTCGGGAGCCTCCGGAATCCACTTCGGAGGCTCCTTTATGTCTGGCCGCGGTCAGCGGAACAGCAGCACGGCCACCGCGATGGCGGCGGCGAAACCCGCCGCGTCCGCGGCGAGCGCGCAGGGCAGGGTGTGGCGCAAGCGCTTGAGCCCGGCGGCCCCGGAATACAGCGTGACGACATACAGCGTCGTGTCCGTGCTGCCCTGGAACAGCGCGGACAGCCGCGCGGTGAAAGAGTCCGGGCCGTAGGCGCGCATGGCATCGACCATCAGTCCGCGCGCGGCGGAGCCGGACAGCGGCTTCATCAGCAGGGTCGGGATGGCCGGCGCCGCGGCATCCGGCAGCCCGGTCCAGGCGAGCAGCGGCCAGAGCGCATGGACGATGGCCTCGAGCGCGCCCGAGGCGCGGAACACCCCGACCGCCGCGAGCATGCCGACCAGATAGGGCGCGACGCGCAGGCTGGTCTCCAGGCCTTCCTTGGCGCCGTCGAGAAACAGGCTCCAGGCGTCGAGCCGCTTGATCGCGGCCAAGGCGAGGAACCACAGCAGCGCGGCGAACAGCAGCGCGCCGCCGAGCTGAGAAGAAAAGGCCTGCACCTGCGGCGCCGGCAACCGCGCCAGTCCCCACAGGGCGCCGCCGATCAGTGCGGCGGCGCCCAAAAGCCAGGCGAGCAGCACCGGATCGAACAACCGCAGGCGCTGGACCGCCGCCGCGGCGAGAAAGCCTCCCAGCGCGGAGCAAAAGCTGGCGACCAGGAGGGGCAGGAATACGTCGGCGGGATCTGCGGCGCCCGCCGCCGCGCGCAGGGCGATGATGCCGATCGGGAACAAGGTCAGGCTGGCCGCGTGCAGCACCATGAACATCGCCTGGTGATCGGTCGCGGTGTCCGGATGCGGATTGAGCGCCTGCAGCAGGCGCATCGCGCGCAGGCCGGCCGGCGTGGCGGCGTTGTCCAGACCCAGCGCATTGGCGGCGAAGTTCAGCACCATCGCCCCGGCGGCGGGATGTTCCGGCGGCAACCCGGGAAACACGCGGCGCAGCAACGGCGCAACAGCGCGCGCCAGCAGGCGTACCGCGCCGCCAGCCTCTGCCAGCTTGAGCAGTCCCATCCACAGCGTCAGGGCACCGGCCATGCCGATCACCAGCTCGATCGCGGACTGCGCCGCCTCGAACAACGCGGTGCTCATCGAGGCGAACACTTGCGGATCGGCGCCGCTGGCCCAGCGCAAAGCCCCGCTCAATGCGGCGATGAAGAACAAGCCCAGCCAGATCGAGTTGAGAACCAAAGGGGTTTCGGATCGCGGTGTGTGCCGCCATTGTGCCCGTGTCGCGGCACGGGCGCTGGCGCATTGCGCGTTCCCGGTCTTCGCGCTGCGAGGCTTAAGCCTTACGCCGCGATCCTCATGCGCACAGACGAAGCCGCGGCGGACGCGGCCGGGTAAAATCGCAACGCGATTCAGCCGCGAACGAAAACTTCTCCGATGACGATCGAAACCGATGTGACCATCATTGGCGCCGGGCCTTGCGGCCTGTTCCAGGTGTTCGAGCTGGGCCTGCTGGATCTGCGCGCGCACCTGATCGACGCGCTGCCGATCGTCGGCGGCCAGTGCGCTGAGCTGTATCCCGACAAGCCGATTTATGACATCCCCGGTTTCCCGGTGGTTGGCGCGCTGGAGTTGGTGGAGCGTCTGCAACAGCAGATCAAGCCGTTTTCGCCGACGTTCCATCTCGGCCAGCAGGTGCAAGAGCTCAGGGCGATCGAGGGCGGGGGATTCGAGCTGCGCACGTCCGCCGGTACCGAGTTCAGGGCCAAGGCGGTGGTCATCGCCGGTGGCGTCGGCGCGTTCCAGCCGGTGCAGTTGCGCCTGCCGGGCATCGAGAAATACGAGGACCGCCAGTTGTTCTACAAAGTACGCGATCCCGCGCAGTTCCACGGCAAGAAAGTCGTGGTGCTGGGCGGCGGCGATTCCGCACTGGACTGGGCGCTCAATCTCGTCGGCAAGGCCAGCGAGCTGACCTTGATCCATCGGTCCGCGCAGTTCCGGGCCGCGCCGGCCTCGGTGTCCAAGTTCCAGGAGCTGGCCCAGGCCGGAAAGGCGCGGCTGTTGCTCGGCAGCGTGCTCGGTTACCGCGAAGAGGCGGGGCGCCTATCCGCGCTGGAGGTCACGGACATCCAGCAGCACCCGCATGTGATCGAGACGGAGTACGTGCTGGCGTTCTACGGTCTGTCGCCCAAACTGGGCCCGATCGCGGAGTGGGGTCTGACGCTCAACAAACACCAGATCGTGGTCGATCCCGAGAAATTCCAGACTTCCACGCCGGGGATCTACGCGGTGGGCGACATCAACTGGTATCCGGGCAAGAAGAAGCTGATCCTGTCCGGTTTCCACGAGGCGGCGCTGGCGGCCTTCGCCATCAAGCAGCAGCTCTTTCCCGGCGAGAAAATCCACCTCCAGTACACCACCACCAGCCCGGCCATGCACCGCAAGCTGGGCGTGCCGGACTGACGAAACCCGCAAGCCCCGGGGTCTTCTGCCGACATGCGGCGAGGGCATAATTAACCGCGCGTCACACGATCACGGAGGATGGACCATGAGCTTCGACCGACGCATGGCCGTTGCACTGACCCTCGGCTTGTTCGCCTCGGCGGTGTGGGCCCAGGATGCAAAGACCGCCGCGGCTGACGATCAAGCCGCCACCCCCGCAGCGCAAGCGGCCCATTCCGGGCATCGGCATCACGCCGCCCGGTCGCACCGCGCGGGTTTCGATTATCGCCAGTGCGTCAAGGAGAACCTGGCCGACGCCGAGTATTTCTGCAGTACGCATCCCGGCGCGGCCTGCGACGCAGAGAAGAAAGGCGCCGTCAAGCAGTGCAAAGAAGAAGCGCGCGGCGTGAGATTTTCTGGCTGACTCGCCGCGGCGGCGAATGCCTGGCCGCTCAGGTCACCAGGCTCGGCGCGCGCCGGCCGGTGAGCTCGGCGATGTGGGCGCATTGTTCGGCGATGTGGGCCAGCGGCGCCAGCGCGTCGGCGGGATTCCAGTCCAGCGCGGTCTCGCGGTTCTCGTAGCGCTCCAGGTAGAGGCGTAACACCGCGCCTTCGGTGCCGGTCCCGGACTGGCGCAAGACGATGCGCGCGCGCTCGCCGAAGATCACGCGCAGGCCCTGGTTGACGGCGAGGCTGCCGTCCACCGGATCGCGATAGCTGAATTCGTCGGCCTGGGTCACCGTCCACTCGCCAAAGGACTTTCCGACCAGGTGGGCGTTGGCGTCGGCCAAGGTTTGCAAGACGCGCAGCGCCGCGCTGCTGGGCAGGCCTTCGTAGTCATGGCGCGCGTAGTAATGGCGACCGAAGCGGCGCCAGTGCGCTTCCACGAGCTCGCGCACCGAGCGGCCGGTGGCCGCCAGCACGTTGAGCCAGGCGAGCACCGCCCACAGTCCGTCTTTCTCGCGCGTGTGCGAGGACGAGGTGCCGAAGCTTTCTTCGCCGCACAGCGTGAGGCGGCCGGCGTCGAACAGTTGGGTGAAGAACTTCCAGCCGGTCGGCGTTTCATGGCATTCGACGTTGAGCGCGCGCGCGACGCGGTCCACGGCGCGGCTGGTCGGCATCGAGCGCGCCACGCCGCGTAGACCGTCGCGGTAGCCCGGCAGCCTGTGCAGATGTTCGGCCAGCAGGGCCAGCGAGTCGCCGGGCGAGACGAAGATGCCGCGGCCGAGGATCATGTTGCGGTCGCCGTCGCCGTCGCTGGCGGCGATCAGGTCGGGCGCATCGGCGCGCTGGGCGAGTTCGACCAGGGGACGGGCGTAGATCAGATTGGGATCGGGATGACCGCCGCCGAAGTCTTCCAGCGGGCTGCCGTTGTCCACCGCATCCGGCGGCGCGCCGAGGGTCTCCACCAGGATGCGCTGTGCGTAGGGGCCGGTGACCGCGTGCATGGCGTCGAAGCGCAGACGATGGTCATTGCGCAGCCAGTCGCGGATGCGATCGAAGTCGAACAAGCTTTGCATCAGCGCGGCGTAGTCCGCCACGCCATCGATCACCTCGATCTCGCACTCCTCCAGTTTCTGTACGCCGCGGCGATCGATGTCGATGTCCGCGCCCTCGACGATACGGTAGCGCTGGATCGTACGGCTGTGCTCGTAAATGCGCGCGGTGAGCGCTTCGGTCGCCTGACCGCCGCTGGCGACGTTGTACTTGAGGCCGAAATCGCCGTCCGGTCCGGCCGGGTTGTGGCTGGCGGTAAAGATCAGAGCGCCGCCGGCGCGGCGCAGGCGGATGAGATGCGAAGCGGCGGGCGTGGACAACAGCCCGCCCTGGCCCACGATCACCCGCGCGATCCCGTTGGCCGCGGCCATGGCGATGGCGATGCGGATCGCCTCGCGGTTGTAATAGCGGCCGTCGCCGCCGATGACCAGACTCTGGCCGCGCAGGCCGCTTTCGACGTCGAAAATGGATTGCAGGAAATTCTCGAGATAGTGCGGTTGCTGGAACACCGCGACCTTCTTGCGCAATCCCGCGGTGCCTGGCTTTTGGTCGTTGTAGGGGCGGGTGGGGATTTCCCGGATCGGCACGCTGGTCTCCGTTGTGGTCGTCCGCAGGCCTATCTTATAGTTCGACCATGCTACTGGACACCGTGTTCGCCGATCGTTGTCCCTGCTGCGGCCAGCCGCGCCGGCTGGCGCACCTGATCGATCTGTACGAGCGCAACTACCGGCTGCTCGAGCGGCTGATCCCGGAGCTGGAGCTGCCGTTCGAGCGGGCGGTCTCGCGCAGCGCAACCGATCTGCCGCTGGTGCTCACCGTGGTCGAGCGCGCGCCATATACCGCCGAGTTGCGCCTCACCTACGAATTCGACACCCCCGAGGGCCGTGTGCTCGCCCCGGATCTGTGGATCAAGCTCTATCGCGATGCACGGGTGGCCGAGGTCTTGCACTGCGGTCGCCGCTTGCCCTGGCTGGCCGCCGAGGAAGGCGATCCGCAGGCGGCGCGCTTCCTTCACGACCAATGGACGCGCAATCACCTGCTGGCGAAGTGGCTGGAGTATCTGCTGGAACACGGCCACGGCTTTTCCGTCGCCGCGCGACCACGGCAGGCGACGCTGCGGGCGTGATGGCCGCGGGCCCTGGTCGGCACGACCACGCCGCGGGCTGCGACAGAGATCGAGGCGGCCCGCGCCAGCGTCACCCCGGCGCCCGTTCGCACCGTTACCGTTGCTCCCTTCCGGGCCTGGCGGGGTTCACGGCTGAACGTCGCGGGGGCACCGGCGCGGACCGGTGCGCATTGTCCCCTGCGCGGAGCGCGCCGGCAAGGCGCGGCGCGCGGATGCTCAAGAGGGCGGCGACACGCTGGGCGCCGGTGGATACAGCAGCAGCGCCACGCCGCCTTTCTTGAATTCCGGCACCAGCGTGACTTTGCCGGCGAGTGCCTGCTCGAGCTGCGCAAGGCGGTCGAGCCGCACGAACACCAGTTCGCCCGGCTGTGGCAGGCGGTCGGGCGTGATGGCCCCGCGATAGACCGAAAAGCTCGGCAGATAAGTGCGATAGCTGACCGTCGGCAGCGCCAGTTCGCGCGAGCGCAAGGCCGCTTCGCGCACGGGCGCCTGTTGCGCGGCGGCGACCACCGGCACCACGCCGAACCACACCAGCGCGCCGAGCGCGAAAGCGCCCCCCAGCAGGGCGCCGTCCGCTTCGATACGCGGGCGCAGGAGCAGGTAGAGAATGGCCGTTAGCGCGGCGGCGGTCCAGGCCTTGTAGCTCCAGCCGAAGGAGCCGGCCGCCAGCGTGAGGATGCCGCCTTCGTAGGGCCGTGCGGCGAGCTGCGGCCAGTGCGCGAGCCCCCAGGGCAGGACCCAGGGCAGGCTGCCCAGGAACAAGACCAGCAGCAAGGCGGGCAACAAGGCCCAGAAACGCGCCGGCGTTTGCCTGGCGCTGCGACCGAACAGGATGAACAAGGGCGTGCACCCGTACAGCAGGTAATGGGGCAGCTGCGTGCTCGAGAACGAGAAGAACACGAACACCGCGAGGAACCACAACCACAGATAAGCGTCCAGCGCGTCGCCGCGCGCGCGTCGCCAGGCCGCCGGCAGCAGCGCGGTGAAGGGGGCCACGATCAGCGGCAGCCAGGCCAGGTAATACCCGGGATGACCGCCGTGGCCCTGCAGGGTATGTTGGTAGCGGCCGAGGTTTTGTTCGAGCAGGAAATGGCGCAGGAACGCGCCGTGATCGCGCTGCCACAGCGGGTAAACCCAGGTGGCCGTCACGGCGAGGAACACGAGCCAGCCCAGCGGATTGAACGCCGCCTTGAGCCAGTCCCGCGCGCGTTTCTGCCAGAGGAAGAACGCCAGGCTCACCGCTAGGGGCAGCGCGACCGCGATGGGGCCTTTGGCGAGGAAGCCCAGGCCCATCCCCAGATAGACGAACAGGACCTTGCCCAGACTCGGGGCCGTGAAATAAGCGTAGATCCCGAGCATGGTCGCCGCGATCAGAAGATTGAGCAGGGCGTCGGCGATGGCGGCGTGGCCGACGAGCCCGACCATGGGCGTGAGCGCCAGACTGCCGGCCGCGAGCAAGGCCGCCCTGCGGTCGGCGAGCGAGCGCAGACAGAAGCAGTAGACCCACAGCATCCACAGCGTGGCGCAGACCGCCGAAGGCAGGCGGAAGGCGAATTCCTTCACGCCCAGCAGCTTGACCGCCGCCGCCTGCAGCCAGTAGATCAGGATCGGTTTGTCGTAACGCGGCTCGCCGTTGAGCGTCGGGGCGAGATAATCCTGGCTGCGCAGCATCTCGACGGTGGCCTCGCTGAAGGCGCCCTCGTCGAGGTCGAACAGCGGAAGCGCGCCGAGCTGGCTCCAGAAGCCGAGCAGCGCGGCGGCCAGCAGGATGAACAGGTGGCTGGCGTTGGGACTCGAAGCCATCTCGGAAGCTGCTGCGCTCGCGACGCTTCTGAGATGGCTGGTGCGCGCGCTCACTGGCGCACGGCTTCCGTGCGTTGCGCCGCCGGCTGCCGCCAGCCGATGTCGCCGCGCGGCGGGCTGAGCACCATCGGGCCTTCATGCTGCTGGTAGAAGATGCGGCTCATCATCTCCGCCAGCACGCCGGTGGTCAGAAACTGGATCGAGAACACCAACAGCAGTACCGCCACCAGGAACAGGGGCCGGCCGCCGATGTCCTGGCCGAGGATGAATTTCACCACCGCGAGATAAAGCATCGCCAGGCTGCCGAGCGCTCCCAGGACCAGGCCGATGGAGCCGAAGAAATGTCCCGGCCTCGCCCGGAAGCGCAGGAAGAAAAACACCGTCAACAGGTCGAGGATCACGCGGAACGTGCGCGAAATGCCGTACTTGCTTTTGCCGAACTGGCGCGCGTGATGCGTCACGGGAGTCTCGCCGATGCGCGAAGGCGCGGTCACCATCGCCGCCCACACCGGGATGAAGCGATGCATCTCGCCGTACAGGCGGACTTCCTTGATCACCCTGGCGCGATAGACCTTGAGGCTGCAGCCATAGTCGCGCAGGTTGACGCCGGTGACGCGGCCGATCAAGCGGTTGGCGAGTTTGGACGGCAGCTTGCGCGACAGCCAGGCGTCCTGGCGCTGGGCGCGGTAGCCCGCGAGCAGGTCGAGATCGCGCGCGTACAGTTCCTCGATCATGCGCGGGATGTCGGCGGGATCGTTCTGCAAGTCGCCGTCCAGCGTGGCGATGACTTCGCCGCGGGCGGCGTCGATGCCGGCCTGCATCGCGGTGGTCTGGCCGTGATTGCGCGCAAAGCGGATCACGCGCACGTGCGGCCCGTACTTCTGCGCCTCGGCGAGCAGGCGCGGGCCGGTCTCGTCGGGGCTGCCGTCGTCCACCACGATCAATTCCCACGGGCCGCCGTAATCCGCAAGGCCTTCGTGCACGCGCGCGAGCATGGGCGCGACGTTGTCGGCTTCGCGGTACATCGGAATGACGACGCTCAAGCTCGGCCTGGGGCCGGGCGCCGGCGGCTGCGTCACGGCGGGAGATCCTTGTCGGTCTTAAGGTCCGAAAGTCTAGCATTGGCCTTCGCCGGCGAACCGGTGAGCGCGGCGCCCGCCCCCGCGAGCAAGGCGCTGCCCAGCACCAGCAAGTGCAGGTTCACCGCGGCGGCGAGCAGCCTCGCCAGCGGCGCGCCCGAGCCGCCCGGGGCCAGCAGCGCCAGCACGCCGGCTTCGTAGGTCCCGAAGCCGCCCGGCGCGTGCAGCGGCAGCACCGTGGACAAGTCGCCGCCGATGGCGCCGAGGATGCCGAGCGCGGGACGCAGCCCGAGGAGTCGTGCCAGCACCCAGCCCAGCGCGGCGAGCTTGATCCCCCAGGACAGCCAGGTGAGCGCGAGATCGCGCAGCAGCCCGCCGCCGCGCTGCGGCAGCCCTTGGAGCACGCGACCGGCGAGCCGGGCGAGGCGGTTCGCAGGCCGCGCGCACCAGGCCGCAAGCGGGCGCCGCAGGGCGAAGATCGCCAAGGGCGCCGAGGCGGCGAGCAGCGCCAGCGTGCGGGCGGCATTGGCCGCGAGCTCAGCGCCGGCGAGCCAGCCGGCGGCGGCGCAGATCGCGGCCACCGTGGCCAGCACGTGCAGGTCGAGCAGCCGCAGCCACAACAAAATGCCGGTGGCGCGTGCGCCGTCCACGCCGAACCAGCGCCGCATCAACCAGGGAAAGCTCGCCTCGCCGGAGCGCGCGGGCAGCAGCCAGTTGAGCGCGTTGTTGATCAGGATCAGCCGCAGGCAGGCGCCGTAGGCGCCGCGCGGGATCTCGGTTTCGGCGATGTAGATGCGCGCCGCACGCAGGCCGTAGCTTGAGAACAGGCCGGCGAGTGCCAGACCCAGCGCGCCAGGAGGCACTTCTCGCCACGGCCGCAGCAGCCCTTGCCAGCCCCACAGCCCCTGCACGAGCGCGGCGGCGGCGATGAGCACCGCCACATTGATCCAGACGGCGCGCGCCGGAGAGCGGTTCATCGATGCGCGGCGCGCTCCGCGTCCAGGCGCTCGCGCAGCCAGGTCGCGAAACGCCGCAGGCCTTCGTCGAAATCGGTGCGCGGCGCGTAATCGAGCAAACGGCGCGCCTTGTCGATGTCGGCATAGGTGTGGCGCATTTCGCCGGGTTGCCAGTCCTGCCAGTCGAGTCGCGCCTTCACGCCGAGCACCGTCTCCAGCCGGCGGATCAGGTCCAGCAGGCCGACGGTGCGATGATTGCCGAGATTGAAGATCTCGTAATCGGAAGCGGTGTAGGCCATCGCGGCGCGCACCCCGGCCACGATCTCGCCCCAGTAGGTGTAGTCGCGGGACGACGAGCCGTCGCCGTACACCGGGATGGGCTTTCCGGCCAGCATCAGACGCGAGAACTTGTGGATGGCGAGATCCGGTCGCTGGCGCTCGCCGTAAACGGTGAAAAAGCGCAAAGCGATGAAGCGCAGCCCGAAAGTGCGCGCATAGACGTAGCCGAGCTGCTCGCCGGCGAGCTTGGAGCTGGCGTAGGGATTGAGCGGCAGCAGGTCCTTGTCGTCCTCGCGCCAGGGCAGGCGCGGGCAGTCGCCGTAGACGCTGGAGGAGGAGCCGAACACGAATTGCTTGATGCCGCGCCGCTGCGCCAGCGCGAGCAGGTTCTGGGTGCCGATCACGTTGGTCATCTGGTAGCCGAGCGGGTCGGCGAGCGAGTTGCGCACCCCGGCTTTGGCGGCCAGATGCACGATCACGCTGTAGTCGCCGTTCAAGCGCTGGTCCAGCGCCTGCGCGTCGCGCAGGTCCGCTTCGATCAGACGGTAGTCGCGATGGTCCAGATGCGGTGCGAGGTTGGCGCGCTTGAGCGCCTCGTCGTAGTAGGGATCGAAGTTGTCGAGGCAGGTCACGCGCCAGCCTTCGGCGAGCAAGCGGTCCACCAGATGGCTGCCGATGAAGCCGGCGCCGCCCGTCACCAAGGCATGGCCGGGGGCCGAGGAAGCTTGCGTCACGCACACTCCCGTGCAGGAAAAACGCGGATTTTACGCCCACGCGGCCAGCGCCCGCAGGATCGCGCAGCACGACTGGCGCCCTCCGTCCGTATCCGCGACAATCTCGCCATCATGCGGCGAATCCCCAGAGTCTTTTTCCGATGAGCTACCTGGCGCTGGCGCGCAAGTGGCGGCCACGTCGTTTCGAGGACGTGCGCGGCCAGGACCCGGTCGTCAAGGCGCTCACGCATGCGCTCGCGCGCGACGCGCTGCACCCGGCGATCCTGTTCACCGGCACGCGCGGCGTGGGCAAGACCACGCTGGCGCGGCTGGTGGCCAAGGGGCTCAATTGCGAAACCGGGGTCACGGCCCAGCCCTGCGGCGTCTGTTCGGCCTGCCGCGAGATCAACGACGGCCGCTTCGTGGACCTGCTGGAAATCGACGCGGCCAGCAACACCGGCGTGGACGACGTGCGCCAGTTGATCGACAACGCCCAGTATGCGCCCGCGCGCGGCCGCTACAAGGTCTATCTCATCGACGAAGTGCACATGCTGTCCAGGAGCGCGTTCAACGCGCTGCTCAAGACGCTGGAGGAACCGCCGCCGCACGTCAAGTTCATCCTCGCCACCACCGATCCTCAGCGCCTGCCGGTGACGGTGCTGTCGCGCTGCTTGCAATTCAATCTGAAACGCCTGCCGCCGGCCTTGATTCGCCAGGCCCTGGCCGACATCCTGCGCGAGGAGAAAATCGACTTCGAGCCGGGCGCGGTCGAGGAGCTGGCGCGAGCCGCCGACGGCTCGCTGCGCGACGGCTTGTCGCTGCTGGATCAGGCCATCGCTTTTTCAGGCGGCGGCGCGCTCGCGCGCGAGCCGATCGAGGAAATGCTCGGCACTGGAGGTCGCCGCGCCTTGTTCGAGTTGCTGGAAGCGCTGGCGTCCGGCGACGGGGCGGCACTGGTCGGCGGCCTGGATCGGCTGGCGCAGACCGTCCCCGATTACGCCGCGCTGCTCAACGAGCTGGCCGCCAAACTCCAGCGTATCGCGGTCCTCCAGCTCATGCCGGACGTCTCCGAAGAAGACGACGATGCGCGACTGCGGCCGCTGGCCCAGCGGTTCGCGCCCGAGGACGTGCAAGTCTATTACCAGATCGCGGTGCTCGGCCGCCGCGATCTGCCCTGGGCGCCGGACCCGCGGCTGGGCTTCGAGATGACCTGGCTGCGCATGTACGCCTTTCGGCCGGAGCTGGAATCCGGCGACCGAGGGCCGGGCGAGGCGCTGGGCGAGGGCTCGAATCGGGCCCGCGCCGCGCGCTCCGAAACCCCGGCGAGCGCCGCGCCGCGAAGCGTGCCCGCGCCTGCCACGAGCGAGGTTGCGATCCCGCCCGAGCGTTCCTCGCCCATCGACGCGCAGCGCTGGAGCGCGCGCATCGAAACGCTGGGGCTCGACGGCATGACGCGCCAGCTCGCGCGCCACTGCGTCCCGGTCGGCGAAACCGAGGACGAACTGCGCCTCGCCCTCGACGCGCACGCCAAACATCTGCTGGTGGAAGATCGCCGCGGCGCGATCGAGCGCGCGCTCGCCGCGCAGACCAGTCGGCGTTTGCGCGTGAGCATCGAGGTCGGCGTTGCGGGCGCGGGACTGAGTCCTGCCGGCGCCGAAGCGGCGGCGCGCGCCGAGCGGCAGCGTGCGGCGGAGGCGGCGATCGAAGACGATCCCCAGGTGCAGGCGCTCAAGGCGGCGTTCGGGGTGACCGTCCGGCCGGGATCGGTGCAGCCTCTGGACGGCCAGTGAATGAATTCGAAGCGGAGAGATCGATGAAAGGCGCTTTGGGTCAGTTGATGCGGCAGGCGCAACAGGCGCAGGAAGCGATGAAGCGGCTGCAGGCCGAGCTCGCCGCCGCCGAAATCACCGGCGAGGCCGGTGCCGGCATGGTCAAGGTCACGATCAATGGCCGTCACGAAGCCCGACGCGTCGAGATCGCGCCCGAGGCGCTGCAGGAGTCCAAGGACTTCCTCGAGGATCTGATCGCTGCCGCGATCAACGATGCCGCGCAGAAACTCGAGCGCCACACCGCCGAGCGGATGTCCAAGCTCACCGGCGGATTGAATCTGCCACCGGGTTTCGATCTGGGCCATTGAGCGGCATGCGATGGCGGTCACTTACGCTGCGCGTCTGGCGCGTCTGATCGAAGCGCTGCGGCGGCTGCCGGGCGTGGGCCCGAAAACCGCGCAGCGCATGGCTTTCCACCTGCTTGACCGCGACCGCGAGGGCGCGCAGCGACTCGTCGCGGCGCTCGGCGAGGCGCTGGCCGGCATCGGCCGCTGCCCGGAATGCCGCATGTACTGCGAGGACGGACGCTGCCTCTATTGCACCGAGGCGCGCGCGGCCACGGGCCAGGTCTGCGTGGTGGAGAGCCCTGCGGACCTCGTCGCCATCGAGAACGCCGCCGGTTACCGCGGCCGTTACTTCGTGTTGCTGGGGCGTTTATCGCCGCTCGACGGCGTGGGTCCGGCGGAACTGGGGCTCGACGTCCTTCAGCGTCAGCTCGAAGGCGGCGGCGTCCGCGAGCTGATCATCGCCACGAACCCGACGGTGGAAGGCGAAGCCACGGCCTACTATCTCGCCGAACTGGCGCGCGCGCGCGGCGTCAAGGTCACGCGCATCGCCCACGGCGTCCCGCTGGGCGGGGAGCTGGAATATGTCGATGGCGGTACTCTGGCGCGCGCGCTGTCCGGCCGACAGCCCTTGTAAACCGCAGTCCCGCCTCGCCGCGCGCTGAATCCTCGACGACGAACCGCAGGCTCTAGCGAAACCCGCCCATGTCCGCCTCCTTCCTTTTCCCGCCGCAGCTCGCGGCCTACTATGCGCGCGTGGCGGTGCGCGAGGATGCGCTCCTGCGCGAGCTGCGCGCGGAGACCGCGCGGCTGCCCAATGCGCAGATGCAGATCGCGCCCGAGGAAGGCATGCTGCTGGCGCTCCTGGTCAAGGTCGTCGGCGCGCGCCGCTGCCTGGAAATTGGAGTGTTCACCGGCTACAGCAGCCTGGTGACGGCGCGCGCCTTGCCGGCGGACGGACGCCTGCTGGCCTGCGACGTGAGCGCCGAGTGGACTGCGGTCGCGCGCCGTTACTGGCACAGGGCGGGGGTCGCGGAGCGCATCGAGCTCAGGCTGGCACCGGCGCTGCAGACGCTCGAGGCCGAGCTCGCCGCGGGCCACGCGGGAACTTATGACTTCGCATTCATCGACGCCGACAAGACCGGCTACCTCGACTATTACGAGCGATGCCTGCGCCTGCTGCGTCCCGGCGGGCTGATGGCGGTGGACAATACGCTGTGGTCCGGCGCCGTCGCCGATCCGCACGACCACAGCGCGGACACCGAAGCGCTCCGCGCCTTCAACGCGCACGTTGCCGACGACGCGCGCGTGGATTTCTGCCTGGTGCCGATCGCCGACGGCGTGACGCTGGCGCGCAAGCGCTGACTAGACCAGCAGCGCGTCGATCTTGGCGGCGCAGATGAAATCGTTTTCCGACAGCCCGCCGATGGCGTGAGTCCAATAGGTCACCGTGACGCGGTTGTAGCCGAAAGCGATCTCGGGATGGTGGTCTTCGCGGTGGGCGATCCAGGCGCAGGCGTTGACGAACGCCTGCGTGTGGTAATAGTCCTTGAACTCGAAGCTCGCCGCCAGTTTTTTTCCGTCCTCGATGAGCTTCCAGCGCGCCGCGAGCTCGGCGAGCCGGTTTTGGGCTTGCTCTCGGGTGTAGGCCTGGACGCCTCCCTCGCAGGGCGTGCAACGTTTGCGGGCCAGTTCGGTCATGCCATCCTCCGCCGCGCGGGTATGCCGGACAGTTTAGCGACCGCGTTCAGGAGAGGTACATCTTTCGGGGATACACTCGGCATTACCCATTCAGTCGGGGGATTCCGATGAAGCTCAAAACGCATTCTTTGCTGTGGCTATCCGCGCTGTGCGCAGCGACGCTGGTCTTGCCCGCACACGCCTATTCCCGCGAGCGTTCGGTCAAAGGGCCACACGGCGGGACGC
>Ga0070740_10003060_pt1 | contig 18387 bp, 12 predicted proteins | sample Coa_R2_FD_67286 | JGI IMG/M metagenome (GOLD analysis project Ga0070740, IMG submission 67286) | Surface soil microbial communities from Centralia Pennsylvania, which are recovering from an underground coalmine fire - Coalmine... | ecosystem: Environmental > Terrestrial > Soil > Unclassified ...
GAACTGCAAGGAAGCGGCGTGATAGTTTCGGCGCTTTGTCCCGGTCCGACGGCAACAAATTTTGGAAACGTGGCTGGCGCCCAATCGGTAAATCTGACGCGTGTCCCTGTCATGTCCGCCGAAGCCGTGGCTCGCGCGGGCCACCGTGCGTTTCGGCGGCGACAGGTTGTGGTCGTTCCAGGTCTTCAAAACAAACTTCTAGTTTTTTTGCTCCGCCTGGCGCCCCGGTCGCTGGTGCGCAAAACGGTTCGAAAACTTAATGGCTTGGTTTTGAAATCGTAGCCCAAGGTCAGATCAAAACAGCGCCCAGCGAAAGGTTTGGGAGAAAATTTTTAGAATCGCGGCACAGATTTAGTCAGAGAAAACACCTGATTTTTTTGTCAGGGATTATCCTAGGCCGCTTTGAATTAGATCACGGAACCCGCTGATTACAAATTCAGTTCAGGAAATTTCAGGAATCAGATTTTTAGTTGAACAATGTTTGTTATATTTAATTAAAAACACAGTTTGGTTGACGCTTGGTGGTCGGATTGAATAATTAAGCAGTTATGATGGGAATTCGATTGACTGTTCTTGTTTTGTCGGGCTGGCTGCTGACGGCAGTGAGCGGAAGAGCCATGGATCGTTGGACAGCGTTGTCCATGATCGAAAGCGGCAACAACGACTGTGCCGTCGGCGCCTGCGGAGAAATTTCACGATTTCAAATCCGGCCGGCGTTCTGGCCCGGGGGAAATCCATTCAATTCCCGTGATGCGCTGGCGGCCGCACGGCAGATCATGCGCTCGCGAATTGCTCAATTTGAACGGACACACCATCGGGCGCCGGATAATTTTGAATTTTACGTCCTTTGGAACGCACCCTGGCAAGTGGATCATCCCAGCCGGACGGTCGCCGAACGGGCGCAACGATTTGTCAATTTGGTGGAAGCTGCCCACGCTTAGCCAAAGTGTAAATTTTGAGGTATTCGCTGACCGTCTTGTTCCAGGAAAAATCCGTCTTCATGGCATTGCGTTGGAAACGACGAAACCAGACGGGCTGTTCATAGAGGGCCAGCGCCTTGCGGATTGCCTGAGAGAGCGCCGCGGCTGAAAATTCATGGAACTTGATGCCGTTGGCCCGTGCCGGGTCTTCCGTGAAGTCCGTCACGCTGTCGTCCAGGCCGCCGGTGGCGCGCACGATGGGAATGGTTCCATAGCGCAGGCTGTACATCTGGTTCAGGCCGCTCGGTTCGAAGCGCGAGGGCATGAGGTAAAAATCACAGCCGGCTTCGATGCGATGAGCCAGCGCCTCGTTGTAGCCAATCTGCACGGCAACTTTGGAGGGAAACCGTCGCGCCAGTTCCTGATAGCCGCGTTCGTAAGCCGGCGAACCGTTCCCCAGCAGAACGAATTGCAGGTTTCGGTTCAACATTTCTTCCAACGCGGCCAGCTCGATGTCCACTCCCTTTTGTTCGGCCAGTCGCGAAACGGTGCCGAAGAGCGGCACGTGGGCGGACACCGGCAGACCCAACTCCTTTTGCAGGGCCAGTTTGTTTGCTGTTTTGTTCGCCAGCCGCCGCACCGAATAAGGCTGCACCAGGAACCGGTCGTGTGCCGGGTCCCATTCCTCGCAATCCACGCCGTTGAGAATTCCAAACAGCCGGTTCTGCCGCTGGCGCAAAAGGCCGTCCAATCCTTCGCCGGCAGCCGGCGTCAAAATTTCGCGCGCATAGCGCGGGCTGACCGTGGTGATAATGTCAGCAAAGGCGATGCCGGTTTTGAGAAAATTAAACCGGCCGTAAAATTCCGCCCCCCCGGGCGTAAAAAACTCCGGCGGCAGATTGGTCAGCGCAAATTTCTCCGCCGGAAAAATTCCCTGGTAAGCCAGATTGTGGATGGTCAGACAGGTGGGCGGTGGGTTCCCCCACCCTTCGCTGTGGCGCTGATGGGTGATCAGCGCCGGTACCAGCGCCGTCTGCCAGTCATGAACGTGAAGCACGTCGGGTTGCCATGACCCATACCGCGCCAGGTTCGCCACGCATTTGGAAAAAAATACAAACCGCTCGGCGTTGTCCGGGTAGCTGATGTCGTTTTCGTGATATAATGCCGGCCGGTCAAAAAATCCCGGATGGTCCACGAAATACACTTCCCGGCCGCGCTCAAGCTCCAGCGCCAGGAGCCGCCCCTGAATGCGCTCGGCGCCCAGCGGCAAGTCGAATTGCCAGTCCACGGGACGGACTTGTGGAAATTTCTCCCGCACGCAGCGGTAAAACGGCGTTACGGTGCGGACCTGATGTCCCGCCCGCGCCAGCGCTTTGCCGAGGGCGCCGACCATGTCCGCCAGTCCACCGGTCTTGGAGAATGGATGGACTTCGGAGCTGGCGAGAAGCACCTTCATAGATCATCGTCCAAGGCTTCTGTCCTGAAACTCCTCCTGGAGCGCGGCGCCTGGAACGCAGCTCAAACGCCGGCCGGTCATATCGTAATTTGTTTTGTTTTCAGATAAGGCTGCAGCGGTTCCGGGATTTTCAGGCTGCCGTCGGCCTGTTGATACGTTTCCACCAGGGCCACGAACAGGCGCGCCAGCGCCGTGCCGCTGCCATTGAGAATGTGCGGAAAGCGGTTCTCTCCGTCTTCGCGCTTAAACCGCAGATTCATCCGGCGCGATTGGAAATCCTCGCAATTGGAACAACTGGAAACTTCCAGATATTCCCCCTGCCCCGGCGCCCAGACTTCGATGTCGTAGGTCTTGGCGCTGGCAAATCCCAGGTCGCCCGTGCACAACAAAACGACGCGATAATGGAGGCCGAGTAATTGCAGCACCTTTTCGGCGTGCGCGACCATGCCTTCCAATTCGTCGTAACTGGATTCAGGCTTGACAATCTGGATCAGCTCCACCTTGTCGAACTGGTGCACGCGGATCATGCCGCGCGTGCCCACGCCGGCCGCGCCGGCTTCGCCGCGAAAACAGGGTGTGTAGGCACAATACCGTTTGGGCAGCTCGCGTTCCGGCAGGATTTCCTCCCGGTGGATGTTGGCCACCGGCGTTTCCGCTGTGGGAATCAGATATAACCGGCCCAGTTTGTCGCGGTCGTCGCCCTCGGCCACGCCATAATACTGGTCTTTGAATTTGGGAAACTGCCCCACGCCGACCAGGCACTGCGGCCCCACCATGAACGGCGGCGACACTTCGGTGTAGCCGTGCGTGTGCACGTGCAAGTCAAGCATGAATTGGATCAACGCCCGCTCCAGCCGGGCGCCCCAGTTTGTGTAAAGAACAAAGCCGCTGCCGGATAATTTTGCCGCCCGGGTAAAATCCACCAGTTTGAGCGATTCGCACAAAGCCACATGCGTTTTGGGCTGGAAACCCAGGTCGGGCTTTTGGCCATGAACGCGCACCACCGGATTGTCCGCCGCCGATTTTCCACCGGGAGTCGTCGCGTGCGGCAGATTTGGCAATTGCAACATCAGCGCGTCGCGTCGCGCCTCTGTTTCCGTCGCCTGCCGATCCAGCGCGGCAATCTGGTCGCCCAGCTCGCGGGTTTCCTTTTTTCTCAGCTCGGCTTCCGCGGATTTTTTTTGGGCCATCAACAGGCCGATTTCTTTGGACGCCTTGTTGCGTTGCGCTTTGAGCACTTCGAGTTCGGCCAGAATTTTACGCCGCTGCTCGTCGAGTCGGAGCAATTCGTCAATCCTGGTTTCATCCCCTGCCCCGCGTGTCGCCAGGCGTTGGCGGACCCCATCGGGGTTTTCACGGATTAATTTTATATCGAGCACGCCGAAATTTAGAAAAGGGGCCTGGTTCGGGCAAGCCGTTTGGCTCTTTGCTGGGCTTTCACTGGCTTCTGCAGCCGACGTTCGTTTTGGAGACCGTCCCGCTGGCGGACGAATGGCCCTCGTGGACGGCTTGTGTTCTGGCGGTAATCGCCTTGCGCGCTCGAAGACCACCAGGGTCAGGAGAGGTGGCCTTTGCCGTCTCCCGATGGGAATCTGGTTGAAAATCTTCCTTCGCGCCGGCACATTTCCCTCATGACGAAATCTGTATTTGCCGGTCCGGTGTATGTGGTGCGCGACAACATTGATACCGACCAGATCATTCCCGCGCAGTATTTGAATCTCGTGCCGACGATTCCCGAGGAATACGAAAAACTCGGCAGTTATGCGCTGGCGGGGCTGCCGGAATCGCTTTACCCCATCCGCTTCGTGAAGCCGGGCCGGCTCGACAGCGAATACCCGATTGTTGTGGCCGGAAAAAATTTCGGCTGCGGCAGTTCGCGTGAACACGCCCCCATCGCTCTCGGCTCCGCCGGATGCAGGGTCGTGCTGGCCGAAAGTTTTGCGCGGATTTTTTTCCGCAACTGCGTTTCCACCGGCGAATTGTATCCCTGCGAATTGACCGAGCGCCTGTGCGATGTTTTGAAAACCGGCGATGAAGTGACGGTGGACCTGGACGCACACACGGTGACGGTCAAGCCCGATGGCCGGATTTACCGATTCAAACCGCTGGGTGATGTGCGGCCGGTGGTGGACGCCGGCGGGCTGTTCAATTACGCGCGGCAGACCGGCATGATAGCCAGGTGATTATTGACGCCTCCCGAGGTGGCGGCGGAGAATCGGCGGAGGCGGCACCGGCGGCGGTTTGGGCGGCGGAGGTGGTGCCAGGCCGGCGGCACCGGTTGTCGCCGGTTCCGTTGTGGACGGCGCCCCGGAGGCGGCTTCCGGCACCGGCGGAGTGGTTTTTTGAACTTCTTTGGCCAGTCCATCTGCTGTTTGGGAAGCCAGTTCGCCGATTTTCGTTTCCGGAAATTTCATTTCGCCCAATTGAAACGGCGCCATGGATTTCAGCAGATCGGGCATGGGTCCGGCGGGATTGATTGGTTCCTGGAGGCGACCGGCCATCGTCTCCAGGGCCTGGTAACCGTTGACCAGCCAATCCAGCTTTCCGTTTTCGAGGTTCAGCAACAAGCCGTGCACGGGGATCTTCGGCCCGATCCACGGGCAGCGCCGGAGGACGTCGCAGGTGTTGAGGACGTTCTGCAGTTCGTTGCCAAACAGGCCAAAAAATTCATTGAGATTCTCCGGCAACACAGATCGCTCCACGCCCAGTTCTTTGAAACGGTCGAGCAATTGCAACGCGGTGATCTTGCAAAACTGACAATCCGAGTGGCCGATCACGGCGATTTCCCGGCCGCCGTGCACGGCGCAGGCCAGCGCCAGTGAGAGGAGAGTACTGGAAAGCGGGCTGGTGATGATGTTGCCGGCATTGCGCAGCCAGATAAACTGGTCGGCCGGCAGCGCCAGGGCATTGGGGAAAAAGGCGTTCAGGCGCGGGTCCAGACAGGTCAGCGCCACGACAGGCAATTCCTCCACGAAATCTCCCGGATGCAGGCCGGCGTCGGCATCGCCCGCCACAGCGCGATGGTTCGCTTCCACGATGGCTTCAAACAGGCGCATAAACCGGCTGGCCGGATTCCTACGTCCTCCGGCCGACGTCCGCCGTCATTCAATTTCCCGGCAACGGATTTTTTCGTTTGGGATGGCCGACGAAAAAGTAGAGGAGCGCGCCGAGAAAATGCAACAGCACAATCACCAGAACCCAGGCGATTTTCTCGCCGTCGCTCAGACCCTTGTTTTGCAAGGCCTCGATCAGCATCCAGATCCAGAAAGCCACCAACGCCAGGCCAATCGGCAGCAACAACAGGATGGCCAGAAGAATCAGAAGAAATTCCACACCGCCCAGCATATCAATCGCCTTTGGTCGAAGGTTCGTCTTTGTTCATCGCTTTCTTCAGCGCCGGCACCTGCTCCAGCAATTTTTCAAACTTCACGCCGGTCAGGCTCTCCAGGATTGGCGGCAACTGGCTGATGATCTGCGTCACGTCGCCGGTCAGTTTGCTGGCGCCCCCGCCGGGACCGCTGCCGGAATTGATGATGACCATGCGCTCCATCTTGGCCAGCGGCTCGCTGATCCTGCCGGCCATTTCCGGCAGGACGCGCACGATCATTTCAATGACGGCGGCCTGGTTGTATTGTTTGAAACTTTCGGCCTTGGCCTGCATGGCGGTGGCGGTCGCCTTGCCTTGCGCTTCGATGATGGCCGCTTCGGCCAGGCCGCGCGCCTTGTTGGCTTCCGCTTCGGCCACGCCGGTGGCTCGCGTGACATCGGCGGTGGCAAAACCGGTGGCTTTGGCGGCGGCGGCGGCGCCGGCGGCCTCGGTTTCCAGTTGGAATTTTTTGGCGTTGGCCAGGGTTTCCACCCGGTAACGCTCGGCGTCGGCCGGCTTTTGCACGGTCGCTTCCAGCTCGCGCTGCCGGCGCAGAATTTCCTGCTGTTGCAGCTCGATCTGTTTTTGTTTCTCGACAATGCTGACCTGGACTTCTTCGGCCTTGACGAGCTGGCCGGTTTTGAACTTCTGCAAATCGTAGGCCAGGTCGGCTTCCGCCTTTTTGGTGTTCACGCTGGCCTGGTAATTCGCGACGTTGATTTGATAATCGCGCTGTGCCTCGGCAATTTTCGTATCGGCGGCAAACTTGGCTTCCTGCCCGGCCTGGTTGGCCTGCGCGGAGCGAATGGTGGCGTCTCGGTCGGCTTCCGCCTGAGCGATCAGCGCGTCACGCTTGACCTGCGCAATGCGAGGTTTGCCCAGAGCATCCAGGTAACCCTGTGAATCGCGGATGTCGCGAATGGTGAAGCTGACAATCGCCAGCCCCATGTTCGCCATGTCGCCGGTGGCCACTTCCTGAACTTTTTGGGCAAAGGCATCGCGGTTTTGATAAATTTCCTCCACGGTCATGGTGCCCAGAATCGCTCGCAAATGGCCTTCCAGGGTCTGGGTGGCAATGTTGCGGATTTCATCCTGCGACTTGCCCAGAAACTGTTCCGCAGCGGTGGCAATGGAAATGTCGTCGCCTTTGACCTTGATTTGCGCCACGCCGTCCACCCGCACCGGCACCCCTTTGCTCGTGTAAACTTCCGGCGTCTGCACGTCTATGGTCAGCAATTCGAGTGAGAGCACATCCACCTTCTCGACCACCGGAATGACAAACGTGCCGCCACCCTTGACCACGCGGAAACCGCGCGTCTGCACCTGCCCGTTCGGGTCCACAAAACGATGTTTGCGCCCGGAAACAATGAGCACCTGGTTCGGTCCGACCTTGGTGTAGCGGCTGGCCCAGACCGCCATAAAGATGATGGCCACCAAAACAATGCCGAACACAACGAATACGAGCAGCCCCCAATGGCTGACGTTGATTTCCGCGAGCAGCGTGGTGTGGTTCATATGCCGGATAAGGTTGAAGATTAAGGGATGGGTTGGGAGAAAGCGGAACGAATCAATTAATTGCCTTGACGTAGAATTGGGTGCCGACGATGCGGACAATTTTCACCGTCTGACCGGCGGGCACGATCATGCCCCGTTCTTCGCGCGCCGGTGCCGTGTAGCGCGTGCCGGCCTGCACGTAGGCGATTTCGCCCACGCCGTTGGCCGGGATCGGCGTGATGATGGTCGCCGTCTGGCCGATCAATTGCGCCACGTGCGCCTCGCTGGAGCTTTGCAGTTTCCGAAAAGCGGTTTCAAACAAAAAGAAAATCCCGGTCGCAATCAGCAACCCGCCCAATACCGACAGGGGCGCGCTGATCCAGAAGCTGCTGGTGACCGGAATGCTTGAAAAAATCATGCCAAGGCCGCCTACCGCAGTGAGGAACGAGGCGATGATCGTGGGGCTGAACGGCGCAATCCCCGGCATTCCGGTCTCTTCAAATCCGGCTTCGGCGTGACCGCCGGTGCCGATGTCCGCGTGAGGCGCTTCGTGTCCGCCGAAGAGATGTCCCAGCAGCGCGCTGACAATGGTAAACACCAGCCCCACCCCGAAGCAAATGGCGTAGATCAAAAAGTTCATCGCGGCCTCACTGAATTGGGTCGCCGGTCATTAAAACCGCCGGCCCTGCGGCTGACAAGCGAAAAACGTCGTCCTGAAAGCCTTCGATCCACGACTTGATTTAATCACTTCCGGCCGGCGGGCGCACTTATAATTTTCAGCAAAATTTGGAATGGGACGGGTAAGGCGCCAAACCCTCCGCGAAAATGAAGGCGGCTCATGTGAGAAAAGGAAGGAAATTGATCGCGCTTGCCAATTTCCCCTTGCTTTCCCATGTTGGCGCCATGCAATCCTACGAACTGCTCCGCGAAATTTTTCGAACCACGCCGCCCAAAAAAATCGGCGCCGACCTCAACCTGTCCGAATCCCTGATTTACAAATGGGCGCAGCCACCGGAAGCCGGCAGCGGCGTGGGGAATCCGCTCGACCGCGTGGAAGCGTTGCTGCACAGCACCGGGGACCCGCGGATTGCGCAGTGGATTTGCCAGCGCGCCGGCGGATTTTTTATCCGAAACCCGAAAAACATTCCCCAGCCGCATTATTTGATCCCTGCCACCAACCAAATCGTACAGGAGTTTGCGGACCTGCTGCACGTTATCGCTCAGGCCGCGCACGACAACGCCATTACCGCCAGCGAAGCGAGGCAGATCCGCGCGCGTTGGGAGGAATTAAAATCCGTCACCGAAGGATTCGTGGCCGCCTGCGAGCAAGGCAACTTTAGTCCCATTCACAATCATGCGGTGCGCCGGGCGGCAGACACCATGCCGCTGCATCGGTAGCAGCCTTTGAATCTGCGGGCGGCGATTTTCCAGAGATCGCCAGTTACTCCCCGGCGGGTTTCCTTGAAAAGGCATGGGTGGCGTGACCGTAAAACGCCTCGGCGCATTCCATCAGGGTTTCAGACAAGGTAGGATGCGGATGGATGGAAAGGGCGATGTCTTCGACGGTGGCGCCCATTTCCATAGCCAGCACCGCCTCGGCAATCAATTCCCCCGCGCCGGCACCGACAATTCCCACGCCCAGCACGCGACCGGTTGCCTGATCAATGACCATCTTCGTCAGACCGTCGGTGCGGTCGAAGGACAGCGCCCGGCCCGAGGCCGACCAGGGGAATTTGGAAATCTCGAAAGTCAAGCCTCGTTCCCGTGCCTCGGCTTCGGTCAGGCCGCACCAGGCCAGTTCGGGGTCGGTGAAAACGACGGCGGGAATAATGCTTTCAAAGACCGCGTCGTGGCCGCAGATGTTTTCCACGGCAATGCGCGCTTCCTTGTGCGCCTTGTGCGCCAGCAAAACACCGCCGGCGATGTCGCCGATGGCGTAAATGGCCGGGTCGTCCGTTTGCTGGCGGGCATTGACCTGAACAAATCCTTTTTCATCCAGCTTGACGCCGGTGTTTTCCAGACCCAGGTCGGTGCTGTTGGGAACCCGCCCCACGGCCACCAGCACGCGGTCGTAAAGTTCCTCCACTTTTCTGCCGTTGAATTCCATGATCACCCTGATTTGCTTGCCGGCGGTGGCCATGTGGGTGACTTTGGTCTGGAGGCGGATTTCGCGGAATGCCTTCCGGGCTTTGTCCACCACGTAGCGCGCCAGGTCCGGATCGGCGCCGGTCAGCACGTTGTCGAGCGCCTCGACCAGGACGATTTTGCTGCCCAGGGCGGCATAGACGGTGCCCAGTTCCATGCCGATGTAACCGCCGCCGACGACCAGGAGGTTTTCTGGGATGTCGGGAATTTCCAATGCCTCGGTGGAAGTCATAACGCGCGGATTGCCCAGGTCAAAAGCCCTGGGAACCGCCGGCAGCGAGCCGACAGCCAAAATGGCCTGATCGTAGGTGATGAACCGCTGGCCCTGCTCGGTTTCCACCCGCAATTTTTGCGAGTCTTCAAAATAAGCGCGGCCTTGAATCACCTGCACGCCGCGCATTTTGGCCAGCGAAGCCACGCCGTCTCCGAGCTTGTTCAAAATGCTTTCTTTCCAGGCGCGCAAACGGGCCAGGTCCACCTGAGGCTCGTTAAAGACAATACCGCGCCGGGCCGATTCGCGCGCGGCGATGATTTGATGTGTGGCGTAAAGCAGCGCCTTGGAGGGAATGCAACCACGGTTGAGACACACGCCGCCGAGGCGTTTCTCGCGTTCGATGAGGATCACCTGTTTGCCCAGGTCCGCCGCGTAAAACGCCGCCGCATAACCGCCCGGCCCGGCACCCACCACCACCAGTTCAGTTTTCGTCGAAGCCATAAATCAGAGTTTCACCGCCGTTTCCTTGAAATCCTCCAGTGCCGCGACCAGATCCACCATGAACCGCGCCGCCCGGCCGCCATCAATCACCCGATGATCGTAACTGAGCGCCAGCGGCGTCATCAGACGCGCAACGATTTTCCCGTCGCGTACCACCGGTTTCATCGCGCCGCGTCCTAAACCGAGGATGGCCACTTCCGGCAGATTGACGATGGGTGTGAAATGGCCGCTGCCGATGGCCCCCTGATTGGAAATGGTGAACGTGCCGCCTTTGAGTTCGTCGGCGGAAATTTTTCGTTCGCGCGCCCGGATTGCCAGTTGTTCCAGCTCCCGGGCCAGTTCGAAAATGGATTTTTTGTCCACGTCGCGCAGCACGGGCACGATCAATCCCTGCTCCGTGTCCACGGCAATGCCGATGTGAACATATTCCTTGACGATGATTTCGTTCGCCGTTTCGTCAAGGCTGGCGTTGAAGATCGGATGTTTCTTGAGCGTTTCGGCCACGGCCTTGAGCACCAGCGGCGTGACCGTCAGTCGGGCGCCTTTTTTTTCGTATTTAGCGCCATGTTTTTTCCGCAGCGCGTTCAATCGGGTGAAATCCGCCTCATCAAATTGGGTGACCCGCGGCACAGCGGCCCAGCTCTCGGCCATTCGCCGCATAATCACCTGGCGCAGCGGCGTGAGAGGCTTTTTGGAAATCGGACCCCATTGGGAAAAATCAATTCGCTCACTCGGGGCCCGTCCCGGCGCGCCGGCGGCGGAGGGTTTGCGCTGGGTCGTCAGGGCAATCAGACGTTGGACGTAGCCGCGCAGATCGGCCAGCACAATCCGCCCGCCGCTTCCGCTGCCGCGCACGTGGCGCAAATCAATGCCCAGGTCACGCGCGATCCGGCGCACCGACGGCGCGGCCACCGGCGCAACATCGGAGAGCGCCTCCTCTCCGGCTTCTTCCTCATCGGCCGGCTCCAGCGGCGGCGCGGCTTTTGCCGGCGCTGGAACGGGTGAAGGCGCGGGAGGTGCCGCAGGGGCGGCGCTGGGACGGCCGCTCTCGGTCAAGGCGAGGAGGGGTTGGCCGACGCTCACGCGGTCGCCGGGTTTCACATAAATTTTGGAAACCACGCCGGCGGCCGTTGAAGGGATCGAAGCGACGGCTTTTTCGTTTTCCAATTCGATGATGGCCTGACCACTGGCAACGGTGTCACCTTCCTTGACGAAAATGTTGACCACAATGCCGGAGTCGGCACCTTCGCCCAGTTTGGGAAGCTTAACGTCCATAAAAATTCACGAACCGGCAGTCTGGCGAAAAGACGCGCCGTTATCCAGAAATAAATTGTCCGCTTCACTGAAGCGCAGGGCCACAGCCGCTGCCGGCTGGGGCCGGAGTGCGTGATCTCCGCCTGATTTCAGGGAAGGAAGCGCGAAATGGTTTTGGAAAAACGCAATTCACGAACGGTCGGCACCCTCCGTTTTTCAAGGCCGGGGTTTGATCTGTCATCCCGGCTCCCCTGCCCTGCTCGCGGAAAGCGCCCGCAGTGATCAGGCATCGGCCGCGGAAATGCGGTTTTCAGGGTGTTCGTCCAGAACCAGCACGCCGTGCGGCGGCAGGTCGTAATTGCCGGAAAAGGTGTTGCCGGTCAGAAAATCGTGCATGGGTTTGTAAAACTGGATGCGCACCGGTGAATTCTGGTGGTTGAGCAAAAAATAAATCTTCACGCCTTCTTTCTCTCGCATGCTGACTTCCACGTTTTCGGGGACTTTCAAAAGCGGATGGAGGGAGCACATCTGGCGCAGCCAAACGACGAGGTCGTTGTAGAAATGCTGATGGCTCATGGTGCCGAGGTAGATGGCTTTGCCGAGGCCGAAGGTGTTCAGGGTGACGGCGGGTTTGCCGGCGTAAAAATCCTTCGCGTAGGTCGCCAAAATCTGGCAGCCCTTGGGCTCGATCAGATCGCACCAGAGCCGCGCCGGATGCAAATGGCTCGTGGGGAAGGCACCTTTGAACGTGAGATGATTTTCCTCGCCGGGAGGAATGGGATCAAACTCCATCACTTCCAGCCCGAACAAATCGGTCATTTCGCCGGGAAATCCGGTGTCGGGAGCGAGGTGATGTTCGTTCACCAGGCTGGTGTTGAAGGTGGCTACCAGGGTGCCGCCGTTTTGAACGTAAAGTTTCAAACGGTCCGCTTCGCCGGCGGCCAGCACGTGCAGCGACGGCGCAAAAACAATTTTGTAGGCCGACAAATCTTCGGACGGACGCGCGAAATCCACCGGGATATTCCGGCTGTGCAGGGCGTTGTAGAAAAGCTGGATGTGATCGCGCAGCTTGAAAAAGCTGTTGGGCTGGTAAGGCTGTTGCAGTGCCCAGTCGTTGTCGTGACTGTACAAAATGCACACCTCGGGAACGACCTTGGTGCCCTTGAGCGCCGGCCCCAGCAGTTTCAATTCCTCGCCGATCTGGGAAATTTCGCGGAAGACGCGGTCGTTGCCCTCGAAATGTTGCGAGAGAATGGCGCCGTAGAATTTTTCGCTGCCGATGCGCGGCTGGCGCCAGCGAAAATACAAAACGCCGCTGGCGCCGCGGGAAACCAGTTGATAGGTGAACAACCGGACCAGGCCGGGCCGCACCAGCGAGTTGACCTCCTGCCAGTTGACCTGGCCGACTTTTTGTTCCATCGCCCAAAAGCCGCAATCGCCATCCGGCGTTTTGATGTTGTTTTTTTTGAGCGAGCGCAGCAGGTCAATGTCGCAGGCCAGCTCGGCGGCCTTGTCCTTGGTGACCACGTTGCTTTCAACCGAAACAAAATCCACCACCTCGGCCATGTCGAAATGATCAAACTTGCGGAGAAAGGCGCGCATGGTGACGGTCACGGGTGTTCGAGGACACAGTTCGTGCAGCAGGTCGGCCTGCATTTTGACGAACTGCACCATCGTGTCGCTGCTGAAGCGGTTCCAATCCAGCAACAGGGCCGGATTGTGCATGGCCGGCGCATACATTGGCATGGGCACCTGATCCCAGGCGGTGACGGTCTGGCCCCAAAAGCGCAGTCCCCATTGCGTGTTGAGATTTTCGATGGTCTCGTATTTCAACTTGAGCCAGTTCTGCCATTCCAGGCGCGTGTCTTCGTTGAAAGAAAATTCCGTGTCGTGCGCGCCCATGCAATTATCAATCTGCCAGGCAATCAGTTGCGGGTGGTCGCCCAAGGCTTCCGCCATGGCCTTGACGATGCGTCGGGAGTAATCCCAGTAGGCATCGCTGGACAAACACACCGCCCGGCGGGTGCCCTCATGCTTGGTGATGCCTTTTTCATCCAGAGGCAGAATTTCCGGATGCTTCCTGGCCAGCCAGATCGGCGGAGCCGCCGTAGGCGTACCCAAAACCACCTTGATGTTGTGCGCCGCCATCACGTCCATCGCCCGGCGCAGCCATTGGAAATCGTATTTGCCCTCTTCCGGTTCGCAGATTCCCCAGGTGAATTCACCCATGCGGACGACATTGATACCGGCTTTGGCCATCAGGGCGGCGTCGCGTTCCCAGGCAATTTCGGGTTGGTCGGCAGTGCCGGCATAAGGAAAGACCCAGTGTTCAGGATAATAATCAACGCCGAAATACATAGCGCTCTGCCTTTCTCCCAAAGTCTAAAATCCCAAAGCCCGACGCGCAATCTCAAAATCGCCACCGCGACCCGCGCGCCGCCAAACCCGCCGGCACCGCTTGCTTTCCTGGCGGAGCCGTTGCTAGGATTTCCGAACGGATTGAATGGGCGTAAAAGGAAAAAAACAGTTTCGCCTCAGGAAATCGCAAAGCATCCGGCGGCAGCGGTAAAATGTCCGACTCGAATTCAATGAACCAGGAAATGACCAATCATCCCGACTCCATTCCGGCCGTGCCTCCCGGCGTGACGCTCACCACGCTGGACAACGGCTTAACGCTGATCGTGCGTCCTGACTCCAGCGCACCGGTGGTCTCCGCCCAGGCCTGGTGTATGGCCGGCAGCATTCATGAAGGCCGCTGGCTTGGCGCCGGTCTTTCCCACGTGCTCGAGCACATGCTTTTCAAAGGCACGACCACCCGCCCCGGCAGCTGGATAGACCAGGAAGTGCAGGAAGCCGGCGGTTATATGAACGCCTACACCTCCTTTGACCGCACCGTTTATCACGTGGACGTGCCTAATACCGGGGCGCGCACGGCCATTGACATCCTGTGCGACATTATGCAAAACGCCACCCTGCCCCCGGAAGAGCTGGCCAAGGAAATGGACGTCATCCGCCGTGAAATGGACATGTGCCAGGACGATCCGGCCCGCCGCGCCAGCCGCCGCCTTTTTGAAGTGGCCTACACCAAAAGCCCCTGCCGCTATCCCATCATCGGCTGTCCGGACATTTTCAGCGAAGTGCAACCCGACGATATCCGCGCCTACTACCGCGAAAAATACGCGCCCAACAACTGCTTTTTCGTCGTCGTCGGCGATGTAAAAAGCGACGAAGTCATCGGGCAAATCCGCCAGTCCTATGCCCGCAGCAAGGCCCGCCCGCTGCCGCCGGTCGTGTTGCCGGAAGAACCGCCGCAGACCGCCGCGCGCGAAGTGGTCGAGGAAGCTCCCGTCGAGCTGAGCCATTTTCATTTTGCCTGGCACATTCCCGAATTGCGCCATCCGGATCTGCCGGCGCTGGACGTGCTGGCGGTATTGCTGGGCGGCGGCCACAGTTCGCGCCTCTTCCAATCCGTCCGCGAACGCCTGGCCCTGGTCCATCACGTGGAGGCGTGGACTTACAGCCCCGGTCTGCCCGGTCTGTTCGGCGTCAGCGCCGTGGCCGATGCCGACAAATTTGAAGCCGCGCGCGACGCCCTGCTGGCCGAAGTCGAAAAAATTCAGTCCCATTCCGTGTCCCCTGCGGAAGTGCAAAAGGCGGTCAAACAATTCATTTCCGCCACACTGGCGGCGCGCAAAACAATGGAAGGCCAGGCGCAGAATCTGGGCGCCAATTGGCTGGCCGCCGGCGACCTGAATTTCAGCGAACGCTACCTCGCCGCCGTCCGGCGCGTCGTGCCGGAGGATGTCCAGCGCGTCGCCCGCGCGTATCTGACGGCGACCAACCGCACCCTCTATGCCCTGTTGCCGCAGGGAACCGCGCCGAAACGCAAGGCGGAAATCGAAATTCGCACCGAACATCCAATCCGGAAAATCGAACTGGCCAACGGCCTGCGCCTGCTGGTCAAGGAAGAGACGCGCCTGCCGTTTGTGGAATTGCGCGCCGTTTTTCAAGGGGGCGTGCTGGTCGAAGCCGCCGAAAAAAACGGCCTGACCCAACTGCTGGCCAAAATGCTGTTGAAAGGCACCCCCACGCGCAACGCCGAAGCCATCGCCACGGAAATTGAATCCGTCGGCGGCCACCTGGACAGCTACGGCGGCAACCAAAGTTTCGGCGTCAATATCGAAGTGTTGAGCAGCGATTGGTCCCTTGGCCTGGATTTGCTCGCCGAGGTTCTGCTGCACCCCACCTTTCCGCCTCGCGAGCTGGAGCGGGAACGTCAGGCGCAAATTGCCGCCATCCGCGCGCGCAAAGACGACCTGCTCAAAAGCGCCGGCCTGGCCATGCGCCGCGCCCTCTTCGGCCCCACCGGTTACGGACTGGACATCCTGGGCAATGAAGAAAGCGTGGGAAAAATTTCCGTTGCGGACCTGCAGGCTTTTCATCGCCAGCTCGCCGTGCCGCACAACTGCGTTTTGGCCGTTTACGGCGACATCCGAACGGCGGAAATCAAAGCCGCCGTTGAAAAATTATTCGGCGGCTGGCAAACCGACGCCGACGCGAACCCTGCGCCTTCGTTCAAATCACCGGCCCGCCCTTTGTGCCGCCGGGTAGTGGAAACCCGCGACAAAGAACAGGCCGTCCTGGTGATCGGTTTTCCCGGAACAACCCTTTTTGACGAGGATCATTACGCGCTGGAATTGATTCAGGAGGCGTGCAGTGATCTGGGATCGCGGCTGTTTTTGCGGATTCGCGAGCAGCTCGGTCTGGCTTACTACTGCGGCGCGCAACATTTCGCCGGTCTGAAGCCGGGTTATTTTGCCTTTTACACCGGCACCGAACCGCGCAAAGCGCAGCAAGTCGAAGACGAATTGCTCAAGGAAGCCGATCTGTTGCGCACCGAGGGGTTGACCGCCGAGGAACTCAAACGCGCCAAAGCCAAAATCATCGGTCAGAAAAAAATTGCCCGGCAGGACCTCGGCCACCTGGCCTCGTTGACCGCCCTGGACGAACTCTATGGCCTCGGTTACCAGCATTCCGAGCAGGATGATGCCCAATACGAAGCGGTCACCCTCGAGCAGATCAGGGCCGCGGCGCAGAAATATTTGCAGCCGGACGCCGCCGTGGTGGCGGTGATCAAACCGGAAGAATAATTCAAATTGGCCCTCGCCTTTTCGCGTTTTTCTGCCCGCCCCATTTTGCCTTCCGGGCAGCGGCCAAAGCCGTTCAATACACATCCCGCTGATAGCGTCGCTCGTTTTTCAGGCGGCGGACGTACTCGGCCGCCTGTTCCGGGGTGCGCTTGCCGGCAGTTTGAACGATTTCGTGCAGCGCGGCGTCCACGTCACGAGCCATCTGCTGCGCCTCGCCGCAGACGTAAAAATGCGCGCCGGCTTCCAGCCAATCAAACAATTCCGCCGCCCGCTCGCGCATTCGGTGCTGGACATAAATTTTTTCCGGCTGATCGCGCGACCAGGCCAGGTCCAGCCGCGTGAGAATGCCGGCACGTCGGAACTCGTCAATTTCGTCTTGATACAGGAAGTCCGTGGCTGATTTTTGGCTGCCGAAGAACAGCCAGTTTTTCCCACGGGCGCCGTTGACCTGGCGTTCCTCCAAAAACGCCCGGAATGGTGCCAGGCCGGTGCCCGGCCCCACCAGAATCATCGGGGCATCCGGATTGGCCGGCGGACGAAAATTTTTATTCGGTTGAACAAATACCGGCACCCGGCCTCCGACGGGCACCCGTTCCGCCAAAAAAGTGGAACATACGCCTTTCCGGACACGGCCCAATGATTCGTAGCGCACCACCGCCACGCAGAGGTGGACCTGCCCCGGATGTCGTTTGGGGCTGGAAGCTATCGAATAAAGCCGCGGCTGAAGTTTTTTCAGCAGACCGACAAATTCCGTCGCCGTAAATTTCGCCGCCGGATGCGCCAACAGCAGGTCTATGATCTCGCGGCCTCGCTGCAACCTGGAAAATTCGCCGTTGGCGGTCGGGCTGGCGAGCCGGAGTAATTCGGCATCACCGGTTTTTTCCCCCACCGCTCGCAGCAGGGACTGGGGAAGGCGGGTGATCTCGCAGCAGCGCAACAACGCTTCGCGAAGAGGAACTTCCCCGGCGTCTTTTACCGGCACCGACTCCTGGCCGGAACAATTCAAAACCTGAAGCAATTCCTCCACCAGCGCCGGACAGTTCGTCGGCCAAACGCCCAACGCGTCGCCGGCCTCGTATTCCAGCCCGGAACCTTCGAGCGTCAATTCGAGGTGCCGCGTGTCTCGCGTTGAACCGGGGCCGTTGAGTTTGCGGTTCACCATCAACGCAGCCGGGAACGGGTTGGCGCGCGAATAAACGGGCGCGGGGGCGTTCTCCTCGACGCGTGGGGAAATTATTTCCATCCGCGGCCGGGAAGCAGCAGGCGCTTGCAGCTTCGGAAGCACCTCCTCCATCCATTTTGAAAACGCCTCTTCAAAGGCGACGTCACAATCGGCCCGCGGGTGAATGCATTCGGCGCCGAGCGCCGTCAGTCGCGCGTCGAGGTCCTTGCCAAAGCCGCAAAACCTGGGGTAATTGGAATCGCCGAGGGCGCAGATTGAAAATTTCAGTTTCGTCAGCCTGGGCGCAGAGTCGCGAGCCAGAAACTCCCAGAAATTTTTCGCGTTGTCCGGCGGCTCGCCGTCGCCGTAAGTGCTGGTAACCACCAGCACCTGCCGTTCGGCGGCCAGTTGTGCCGGCGGATACTGGGCCAGGTCCTGCACGGCAGGCGCGAATCCGCGCTGCCCGGCGACTTTGGCCAGCCGCCGAGCCAGCTTTTCGGCATTGCCCGTTTGCGAGCCGAACAGAATGGTCAGCGGCGTGAGGCAAGGCGAGAGGGAAATGCCCGATTCAAAAGCTGAAACGGGCTGCGCGGCGGCACGCGAAAACAATCCGGCCAGAAAACCATTCAGATAGGCGCGCTGCTCGGCCGTGAACGGCGCACTTTCGGGCAGATACGGAACCGGGTGGGTTTGATTCATGCCGAAAAGATCTCCTGCAATTGCT
>Ga0070740_10003061_pt1 | contig 18382 bp, 15 predicted proteins | sample Coa_R2_FD_67286 | JGI IMG/M metagenome (GOLD analysis project Ga0070740, IMG submission 67286) | Surface soil microbial communities from Centralia Pennsylvania, which are recovering from an underground coalmine fire - Coalmine... | ecosystem: Environmental > Terrestrial > Soil > Unclassified ...
CAAACCCCTCGACCAAGTCGAACGGATGATTCGCGGACCGGAAGGCACGATGGTGAGCATTCGCACCAAGCCCTACGGCGGGAAGACTGCGCGCGACTTCCGCATCACGCGCGAGATCATTCACGTGCCGACCGTGCATCAAAAGATGGAGAGCGGCTACAACTACATCCGCCTCTCCGATTTCGGCCAGACGTCTGCCGACGAGGTGCGTAAGGCGCTTTTGGCCGGAGAGAAAGCCGGCGCGAAGGGAACGATCCTCGACCTGCGAGACAACGGGGGCGGCCTGCTCGACGCGGCCGTGAATATCTCCAGCTACTTCATTCCGCGCGGCGTCGTGGTCACCGAGATCGATCGCGCGGGCCGCCGCGAATCGCACTACGCCAACGGGAACACCATCCCCGGCGGACGCCCGCTCGTCATCCTGGTGAACGGATATACTGCAAGCGCTTCGGAGATCACGTCCGGTGCGCTGCAGGACTACAAGATCGCGACCCTGATCGGCACCAAGACGTTCGGAAAGGGCGTCGTCCAGGGTATCTTCACGATGCCCAACGGCGGCGCTTTAAAGATCACGACCCAGCGATACGTGACGCCGCTCGGGCGCGACATCCAGCACAAGGGGATCGAGCCCGACATCGTCGTGAGCCAGTGCCCGGGCGCGGCCCGCTGCCCCGAGGCGACCCTCATCGACACCCCCCGTGACCGCCAATTGGCAGCCGCCAAGGCATTTCTCAGCCGTCTCACGCGTTAATAGCAGGATATGAATCGAATCACCGCCCTCCCGCTCGTCGCCGCGCTGCTCTTCGCAGCAGGCCAGGTCCCGGCCGCGGGATCCGTGCCGCAAGTGTCCATTTCGGCGCTCGACGCGACCGAAATCCAATTCAGCTACGAAAAACTGCGCGCCGACTTCTATCAAAAGACCGACCCGCAGCTCATCGTCGACGGCGCCCGTTCGGAGCTCGAAAAAGAGCTGCATACCGCGGGCGTGAGCGCAACGCTGCCGCCCGTATTCGCCGACGACGACTCGGCCCGCACCGCAAAGAACGTCGACCATGAGGTGGACCTCGCTTCGCGCGCGGCGCACGGCAAAATGAGCGGACACGAGCTGGCCTATGCCGCGATCAGGGGCATGTTGGACTCGGTTCACGATCGGTACACGGTCTTTTTGAGCCCCAAGGATTACGCGGAACTCAATCAGGGGCTCGACGGCGGTTCCTTCGCGGGCACGGGCATCGTGATTCAACAGGACGAGCAAACGCATCTGATCGGCGTGAGCAACGTCGTACCGGGCGGACCCGCCGACAAGGCCGGCGTGCAGCAGGACGATCTGATACTTACAATCGACGGCGTCTCCACCAAGAATTTGACGATCCAGCAAGCCTCCTCGCACTTGCGCGGCAAGGCGGGCTCGACCGTGCAGTTGACGCTGCAGCGCGACGGAAAACCGCTGGCCGCGCCGATCGTCATCACGCGCGCCGAGATCCACGAACTCTCCGTGTACTCCAAGATGCTTCCGAATAAGATCGGCTACGTCGAATTGACCGTGTTCGGGAAGGATACCGGCGCCGAACTCACGCGCGCCCTCGACCGGTTGCAGCAGGACGGCGCGCGCGCGATCGTCATGGATCTTCGCGACAACGGCGGCGGCTATTTGGAAGCGGCGCTCGACGTGAGCTCCAAGTTCATCGCCAGCGGACCGATCGTCTCGGTCGAGTCACGCGCGTCGAACATCACGACCTACGAAGCCGAAGACACCGCGATTCCTCCGCTGCCGCTGGTCGTGCTCGTGAACGAACATACGGCTTCGGCGTCGGAGATTACGTCGGGCGCGATTCAGGACAGCGGCGTCGGCACCATCATCGGGAACAAGACGTTCGGCAAGGGCGTCGTGCAAGAGATTCTTCCGCTTCCCGACGGCGCCGCCATCAAGATCACCGACGCGCGCTATTTGACGCCGCACAATCGCGACATCAACCATCTGGGCATTATGCCGGACATCGTCGTGTCGGAGAACAAGTCACCGCGATATGGCGACCCGCTGCACGATTCGCAGCTCGGACGCGCCGTTCAGTACTTGAACGACCGGATCGCCCACACGCCCTCCGGCGCGACGATGGACACCCCCGCGCAGCAACAGCAGTAAGGTTTCCGGCGGCTCGCGCCGCCTAAGCTCGAGCCGCTTACGACCGTTTCTTGCGGCTGCCGGCACCGGCTGCAGCGGTGGTTTTTCGCGTCGATCGCGTTTTCTTGACCGCCGGCGCCGCAGCGCCGTTTTCGCTCGCCTTTCGCGTTCGCTTGGGTTTAGGGGCAGCGTCGGACGCGGCATCCGCTGCAGCCGTCTTGCTGCGCGGGCGCCGCGGCTTGGCCGCATCCGTGCCTGCTTCAGCTTGCGGCTGCGCCTTCGCGCGCGTGCGCTTGGGCTTGGCGTCGTCGGGCGCCGGCAATGCCGCCGTGCGCGACGTCTGCAGCTCGCCGCCCTGGCGAGGCGCTTCGGCTGCGGCACCCCCCCGGCGGCGGGCAGGCTTGGTCGGTTTGACGTCTTCCTCGGGTGCGCGCAGATGCGGCGGCGGCGGTTCCACCGCCGGCGGCGACGGACGACGGTTCCAAGGCGCAATCGCGCGAACGGGTTCGCGCGGCGCGGTCTCCCCGGTCGGCTCGGCGCTGCCGTCCGCTGCTACGCGGAAGATGTGACGGTCGGGGACAGCCTGCTGCGGAGGCGCGGCCGGCGCTGCAGCACCTTCTCCGCCCGCTCCCCCGCGACCGCGGCGGCGGCGGCGGCGATGGCCGCCCTCCTCGGGATGCGCGGGAGCCTCTTCCTCGGGTTCGGCCGCCGCCTCGCGCGTGAATTCGCGCTCGGCCTGCGCCTCGGCGCTGTGCAGCGGGATACCGGCCTGCAAGACCTCGTCGGGCCGCCCGCCGCGTCCGCGGCGACGGCGTTTGCGGCGGCGGTGGCGCCCTTCGCGCTCGCCGGGCTCTTCGTCGCCGATGACGATCCCGGCGCCCGCGTGCTCGGCCCGATGCTCCGCGACGACGGCCTTGTCGGACCGCTCTTCCTCTTCGGTGACGGTCGTAATCCCAATCGGGGGGCGGGCCGAGGCGAACTTGGCGGCCTCTTCGGCCAGTTCGCGAAGCTCTTGCGCCTGCTCGGTCGGGGTGAGGTCCCGTCCGCGTCCGCCGCGCCGGCGGCGCCGCTTGCGCTTTTCGGCAGGCGCCGCAGCGGCAAGCTCCGCCAGGGCGAAATCGTCCGCAACGTCGATGAGCTTGATGCGTGCCGTTTGACCGGACATCGACGCCGCGTTTTCGACCTCGACGATGCGGCCTTCGATAACTGCCGCCGCAGACGACGCGTTGGGCAGCCGTCCCGCGAGCAATTCCACTTCGTGCTCGTCGCCGACGCGCAGTTTGCCGTCGGCGGGCATCTCGGCTACCGTGCGCAAGCGCACTTTTTCGGGATGGAGCAAGGGGTCGACGCGAACGTGGATCGTCGACTTGAGCTGTTCGGTCAGCTCGCGCGTTTCGTCTTCGTACCAAAACTCGAGCTGCGCGGCGACGGTGGGAGCCGACTCGACGAGGACGGTCTTGGCGTGCCCGTCGTGCGCGTGCGCCCGAATGCGCCGCAGGGTCTCGATCGCGACCGATTGCGACGAGAGCACCGTTCCCAGGCCCGCGCAGGTCGGACACGAGCCGCGCAGCTGCGAGCCGAGATCCTTGCCGACGCGTTTGCGCGTGAACTCGAGCAGTCCCAGGTTGCTGAACGACTGGATCGTCGCGCGCGTGCGGTCTTTGCGCAGCCCCGACTCGAGCGTTTGAATGACTTTGTTCCGCGACGCTTCGCTGTTCATGTCGATAAAGTCGCAGACGATGATGCCGCCGATGTCGCGCAAGCGCACTTGGCGGGCGATTTCGGCGGCGGCTTCGACGTTCGTCTTGACGATCGTATCTTCGAGGTTCTTGCCGCCGGTAAACTTGCCCGAATTGACGTCGATGACGGTCAGAGCTTCCGTCGTTTCGATCACGATCGAGCCGCCGGAGGGCAGGTTGATCTTGGGCTTCATCAGCTTGGCCAGCTCTTCGTCGACTTTATAGTCCTTGAAGAGCGCTCGGCCCGAGTTGTAGTGCTGCACGCGGTCCAGGTATTGCGGTCCGAGCAGTTGGAGGAAGCTGCAGACCTTCCGGTACTCTTCCTCGTCGTCGATGAGCACGCGGTCGACGTCGGCCGTAATAAAATCCCGCGCCGCTTTATAGACCAGGTTCATGTCCTTGTGCAGCAGCGACGGCGACGGAGCCCGTTTGTACGACTCCAGGATGCCGTGCCACATCCGGATCAGCACGCCCAGATCGGCGATGAGTTCGGCTTCGCTCACGCCCGCCGCGGCGGTTCGCACGACGGTGGCCATCCCCTCGGGACGGATTCGTTTCATCACGCCCTTGAGGCGGTTGCGCTCTTCGGCCGACTCGATCTTCCGGGAAACGCCGCTGTACTTGCCCGTGGGCATCAAGATCAGGTAACGGCCCGGCAGCGAGATGTTCGTGCTGATGCGCGCGCCCTTGAGGCCCCTCGGTTCCTTGACGATCTGGACCAGGACGTCGTCGCCGCGGTTGACCTTCTCGCTGATCGTCCACCCGCTGCGCCCCTGGGTAATCTCGACGTCGCCGATGTTCAGCGGCGTCTTGTTGATGTCGTCGACGTAGAGAAACGCGTTGCGGCCCAGGCCGATGTCGACGAAGCTGGCCCCCATCCCGGGCAGCACGTTCTGGACTTTTCCTTTGAAGATCGAGCCGATGACCTTTTCTTCGCGCTCGATGTAGAGTTCGGCGAGGACGCCGTCCTCGAGAATTGCGACCCGGTTCTCCCAAGGGTCGCTCGAGATCAAAATCTCGCTCGACAAATTTTCTACCTTGCCCCTTGCAGGCTGGGCGCGCGGTCTGTCCGCGTTACTCCTCCGCGAGAACCCCGGCATCCAATCGCACTCCCTGCGATTTCCTGCGGTCATCCTCGAGCGGGTACGCCGTCGGCGCGCGCTCCATAAAACTCTTTGGCCCGGACGCCCATAGCATTTGGGGGCGACTCGGCTGGGTCGCTGGTTCCCGCCCCATCGGGGGTGGACCTCCCCTGCATGCTTGCTCGCCGGCTGCCGAAAACAAAAGGGTGATCCATCTCAGCGTTACGCAGGCGCTGGCCGGCTTCTTTGCCGCCATCGGCCTTTACAATACGCTCATCTATTTCGTCACGGGCGATCGGGCGTTTCTTTGGTATTCGGTGCTGATGGATACCGTGGCCGGCGTGCAGTTCGTCTTCGCGCCCCACCTCATCGGCGTGGCGGGCGCCGATGCCTTGCAAATCTACCGCATAGCCATCTTCGCGCTGTACTTCTGCGCGCAGGCCGTCTTCGCGTGGACGTTCCTGCGGGTACCGGTTCGCTTTCCGCGGCGCGCACAGGCGATCGCGGGACTGCTGGCGGCAAATCTGCTCGCGCTGGGCGTCGACCGGCTCCTGCCCGCAACGCTCCTGCATCGATCGGTCGATCACGTGCTGTTCATTGCACTGCTCGCTGCGTGCGCGTCGGCCGCGTGGACCGGAAGCTTCGGCGGTCAAGACGATGCGCGCTACCATCTGATGGCGTACGCGAGCATGACGTTTTTTGCGCTGGCAAGCGCGGTGAGCGACTTTGCCGGTCTGGCGGCGTGGCCGATCTACTTTTTCCAAATCGGCGCACTGCTGCAGGCCGCACTGCTGACGCTTGCGCTGGCCAGCCGCTATTTCAAACTGGATCCGCTGACGGGCGTCAAGAGCCGGCGCGCATTCGACGAAGCGCTGATCCACGGCTTCCGCATCTCGCGCAAACAGCACGCAGGGCTGGCAGTCATCGTGGTTTCGATCCACGCGCTCAAGGAGTATGAGGCGCGCAACGGGCGCATGGCCGGCGACGCCATGCTGCGCCGGGTCGCCAACCTGTGTTCGGGATGCTGCCGCGACCGCGCCGACGTGTTCGCACGCTACGGCGACGAAGCGTTTGCCGCCATCATCCCGCGCGTGAGCAAAGATGATGCGGAAAGCATCGCGCAGCGGATGCGCGATCTCGTGGAAGACGCGTGTTTGACGACGGTGGGCATCGGCGTCTGCGCGATCGAAGAGGCCCATTCCGCCAAAGGCATCGTGCAGCGGGCAGCCCAGCGCAGCGCGCGCGACGCGATCGGCCGCGCCCGCATTCCCGACGCCGCCGCACTCTAAGCGCGCCGTGGGACATTTCGATCCGCCGCAGATCTTCATAGGATTTTTCGGCGCGATCATGCTCTATAACGCGCTGATCTATGCAATTACGCGAGATCCGCCCTTCGGCTGGTATGCCGCGCTGACGGCCAGCATGCTGGGCGTGCAACTCGTGCTCGACCCGTCGCTCGCGGGGCTTCCGCCCGGACAAGACGGCGGACTCCTGCGAACGTTCGCGCTCTGCGCCTATTTGATCTGCGTCGTGGGATTCGTGAGCTCGTACCTGCACCTGCGCAGCGAGGTGCCGCGCGTCGACGCGGTGCTCAAGATTCTGCTCGTGCTCAACCTGGGCGGCGTAGTATTGGAGCCGGTCCTCGCGCGATCGATCGCCCATACGGTTGCCGACGACGTGCTGCTGTTCGCGATGCTCGGCCTGTGCCTGTGGGCGGGTCTGCGCAGCGCCGCTATCGGCCGCGAGGATGCGCGCTACTACGTGCTCGCCTTTGCAGGCGCAATCGCCGGCGTCGCGATCAACGACTTCGCCGAAGACCTGCGCGCCGGCGGCGCGTTCCTGTACGCTTTCCCGGCAGGCGTCGCGTTCGAAGCGCTGTTTCTGGCCTTGGCGCTGGCCAGCCGCGTACGCTTTGCCGCATACGACGCGCTGACCGGCGTACGCAATCGGCGCGGGTTCGAAGAAGCATTGGGCTGTGCGTTTCGCGAGGCCGCGCGAACCGGATCGCCGCTGAGCCTGATCATGGTCGACGTGGACGGATTCAAAGAGTACAACGATCGTATGGGGCATCCCGCCGGCGACGCGCTGCTGCGGCGCATCGCGCACCAATGCGCGGCCTGCTGTCGCGGACGGTCCGACGTCTTCGCGCGCTACGGCGGGGACGAGTTTGCGGCCATTCTTCCGGGCGTGCAGGAGCGCGAAGCGCTGACGATCGCACAGCGCATGCGGGCGGCCGTGCTCGAACACTGCCCGGTCTCGATCACGACGGGGCTGGCGTGCTCGCGGGATGCGCGCAGCGCGCACGAACTGCTTTCGATGGCCGACGCGGAGCTCTACCGGGAAAAGCGCGCGCGCCCCGAACGCGCACCTTCACACGCCGCGCTGCACGCGGCATATCCGCGCTGACGTTACGCTCGTCCGGCGCGCCGCGCACCCGATAACAGGCGGTACACTTCGCGGCTTTTCGAGCGGCTGCCGATCTCTACCGATATCGCCGGCAGCGGGGCCCACGGGACCAGCTGCGCAAAATCGCCGATCTCCAATTGCGGCATCGATTCGATCGACAGCGCTTCAAGCGGCGCGATTTTGAGCTCGCGCAAGCTGCGCAAGCCGCGCACGCCCTGCAGCCGGATCGTTTTCAGCCGGCGGTTGCGCGAGAGATCGGGCAGCCGTTCCAGGTAGAGGTCGTGCAGTTCGAGCGTTTGCAGCCGTTCCAGCGCGCCGATGCCGTCGAGATCGTAGGGCGAATGTCTCAAAACCAGCCGCCGCAGCGAAGGCGCGGATCCCAAATCCGCAATGCGGAACGGGCGCGTCGCGTTCAGTTCTAGCTCCTCCAGTGCATGAAGCTCGCGCAGCACCTCGACCTGCGCGTGTGGGCCCTCCAGACGCAGCACCCGCAAGTGCGGCAAACGGGTAAGCGCGCGCAGATCGACGGTAGCGCTCGTCCGGCCCACATGAAGCGACCGCAACTGCTCAAACGCCTCGAGCGGCGGCTTCGCGCACAGATCGATGAGGTCCAGCGTCAAGGTTCGAACGGATGCGCTCACGCCTGCCAGCGATGCGAGATCGATGGATCCGTGCAGGCGCAATTCCAGGTCGCCGCGCGACTGCAGCAGCGTTGCGAGCATTGCGCAATCGGCCGGGGAGGGCGGCTCGCGCAGTTGAATTCGCGCTCCGAGGCCGAGATCGCAGAGCTGTGCCCACTCCAGCGGCGGGCGCAGCTCGCGCACCTCGAACGGATCTTGCCGGCGTTCTGCATCGAGTATCCTGAGCAGCAGCGCCTCCACTTGCGCCGCACTTGCGTACGGCTCGCGCTGGGGCGCGATCGGCCAGCGGGTGTGGTCGAAGGCGAGCGACCTCGCAACGATCGGCCAACGCCGATCCTCCAGCGGCGCGCCGCCGAAGTACGCGCTCAGTACCGCCGTCTGGTTGCCAAGGCTGCGAAGCACGCTTTCGGATACGGCACCGCGCGGCGCTTCGAAGAAATACCCGAACAAACGCGAGCGATCCGCGAACGCGATGATACCCAGCGCGGCGCGCTGCGGCCCGAGCGGAACGGTAAACCAATCGCCCTGCTTGTACCGTCGCTTCACGCCCCCGGAGTTCGGACGGCTGCGGCGAACATCCGCCGCGCATGAAACGAAGCGGACAGCGCTTCGATGCGACGTACGGCGTCACGACCGAAGGCGTCATCTTTCTGGGCGATCTCGACCCGGACGCCGTGGGTGATGCGCTCGCCGACGCGACGCACTACGAGCCCACGCCCGTCGCAGATTTCGAGGCGCTGATCGGCGCGCTTCCCGTTCCGCTGCGCGAACTGGTCTTCGTCGACGTCGGGTCGGGTTTGGGCCGAGCGGTCCTCCTCGCGTCGCGGCATCCGTTCAAGCAGGTGGTCGGCGTGGAAGTCTCGCCCGCGCTCTGCGAGATCGCGCGCGACAACCTCGTTCGCTGGCGCCGTTCGGGTGCACAATTGGCATGCAAAGACCTGCGCATCATTTGCAGCGACGCGGCGCACTTTGCGTTCCCGCCGGGCGATCTGGCAGTGTACTTGTACAATCCGTTCGGGGAGGCTTCGGTCGAACGCCTGGCCGATCGGCTCGCGGCGCGTCCCTCGAACGCCTTCGTGCTCTATCATACGCCCGTGCATCGGGCTGCGTTCGACGTACGGCCCGAGTACCGGGAAGTAGCCGATGTAGGAGCCGGCGTGGTCTATCGAACGGTCCCAAAAGGCCCACAGGAGGGCCTCCCGCGCCATAAGAAGCGCGCTCATCTCGCATGAAACGCTTATCCGCACTGATCCTCCTGATCGCCGCCGGCTGCGCGGGCCGAGTTGCCGGAACGGTGCCCGCCGCCGCGGACGCACGCGCGCAGAGCGTTACGGGCACGATTCCATACGGCGTGATCCAGCACGTCGTGATCATCGTGCAGGAGAATCGTTCGGTCGACAATCTCTTCAACGGCCTTCCCGGCGCGGACACGGTAACGAGCGGTAAGGATTCGCACGGCAACACGATCTCGCTGCAGCCTATTTCCATCTCGGCACCGTACGACATCGATCATCGCCACGGCGCCTTCACGACCGAATACGACAACGGCCGCATGGACGGCTTCGACAAGGTGATGATCGACGGAAAGAACGCGCCCAAAGACGCGGCATACGGATACGTTCCGCAATCGCAAGTCCAGCCGTACTTCGACATGGCCGAACAATACGCGTTTGCCGATCGCATGTTTCAGTCGAACTCCGGCGACAGCTTGGCCGCGCACCAATACGTCATCGCGGGTACGGCGGCGGTCAGCGCGCAAAGCCGCTATTACGCGATGAACAACCCCAAGGGAGCCACGTACGCCGTGGGCGGCTGCGATTCGCCCAGCGGCACCCTGGAATCGCTGATCGACGTCGACACCAACGATCAGTCGCAGAGCGCCTTTCCGTGTTTCGACCACCCGACCCTAATGGATCTGCTCAGCAATGCGGGCGACACGTGGCGCTACTACGAGTCGCGCCGCGGCCCGGGGATTTGGAACGCGCCCGACGCGATCTCGCACATCAGATACGGGCCGCTGTACGGCAACGTCGTCGCACCCAACAGCGCGTTCTTGAAAGACTTGGCCAACGGCAAGCTCGCGAACGTCACGTGGGTGATCCCCAATGCGCTGCAATCCGATCACCCGCGGCAGACCGACGGCAGCGGGCCTTCGTACGTCGCCCAGATGGTCGACGCGGTGGGTCAAAGCAAGTTCTGGCCGAATTGCGCGATCTTCGTCGTGTGGGACGACTGGGGCGGCTGGTACGACCACGTCGCGCCGCAGCAGTTCAACTACTACGAACTCGGGTTCCGCGTGCCGTTGATCGCGATCTCGCCCTATGCTCGTTCCGCCTACGTCTCACATACGCAGCACGAGTTCGGCAGCATCCTCAAGTTCGTGGAGGAAGCCTTCAACCTGGGATCGCTCGGCTACACCGATGCCAGGGCCGACGACCTGAGCGACATGTTCAACTTCGGCCGGCGCGCGCGCGCGTTCAAAAAGATCCCGTACCCGGCGTCCGTGCAGACGCTGCAGCGGGATGCGCTGGATACCAGCGGACCGGACGACGACTTCTAGGCGTTGCCCAGCATGCCGCGGTCTTTCTGCGAATAGATGTTCTGCAGAATTCCCACCGCGATGAAATTGGTGACGATCGCCGATCCGCCGTAGGACATAAAGGGCAGCGGAATGCCCGTGATCGGCATGATGCCGATCGTCATGCCCATGTTGACGACGATGTGAAAGGCGAACATGCCGACGATGCCCGCCGCCAGCAGAAAGCCGAAGCGGTCGCGCGCGGCGAGCATGGCTTGAACGCCTCCGAACAGGAAGGCGCCGTACGCCGCGATCAGCGCCACGACGCCGAGAAACCCCAGTTCCTCGGCAACGACGGTGAAGATAAAATCGCGCGAATGCTCGGGCACGAAGTTGAGCTGCGTCTGGGTGCCGCGATGCAGCCCTCGGCCGAACCACTCCCCGCTTCCGACCGCGATCTTGGATTGGTTCAAGTTGTAACCCGCGCCTTGCGGATCGGCCTTGGGATTGATGAAGACCAGCAGCCGGGCTTTTTGAAACGGTTTGAGGATGAAATTCGTACCGACCGTGAACGCGGCGGTGGCCGCCACGCCCGCCGCATACAGCAGAAAATAGCGCATCTTTTCGAGCCCGAAAAAGAGCTGCGTGCTCAAGATAGCCAAAAACACCAGCGTGGTTCCCAAGTCGGGTTGTTTGACCACGAGCAGTGCAGGCACGCCCACGGCAAGCAGCGGACGCAGCAGATCCTCGATCCGGTAGAATGGCCAGCGGCACAACCCGTACGCGATCGATATCGCCAAAATCAGCTTGGCCGGCTCAGAAGGCTGAAACGTCCCGAGCGGACCGAGCGAGATCCAGCGCTGCGCGCCCATCGCCTGATGCCCGCCCTTGAGCACGAACGCCAGCAGCAGCAGGTTGGCAACGTATAAGCCCGGAGCCCATCGCTGAAAGTTGCGGTAATCGATGCGCGAGAAGACATACATCGCGCCGATGCCGACGATCGCATAGAAGATCTGCTTTTTGTATTCGGACGCGGCGCCCGCCGAATGCAGATTTGCGGACTGGATGGCGACGATGCCGAAGAGCGAAACCGCGACCGCGGTTGCGATCAGCGGCCAATTGACCGTTCGGATGTATCGCCGTGCGGCGTACGGCAATGCGATGGAAGCCATCACTCCCCTTATCGGCTTCCGAGCGCGCGCGGCCCTGTCAGCCGAGCGCGCAGCGGTCAGCCTGCCGTATTCTTGCGGCGCCGCCGGCGCGGACGCGCGCCGTTCTTCGCAGTCACCGCCCGGGGTTTGGCGGCTGCGGGCGTCTCGACCGAGATTGCGGCGTCGTCGGAGGGCGCGGCCGCCGTTTGCGGGAGTTCGGCGGCGGCAGGCTCGGGCTCCGCGGGCACTTGCGCAGGCACAGGCGCCTCTACGTGACCGTTCGTCGACCCGTTGGCGGCATGCGCGGCTGCTGCGCCGTTGCGCGCTACGCCCGTGATCGGGATGTTCGCAAGCATCGCCAGCGCTTTGTCCTGATGTTCGAAATGCACGTCGATGCGGTCGCGGTCGACCTCGACGTAGTGCGAGATCACGTCGACCAGGTCGCGCTTCATCGCCTCGATCATCTCCGGAGCGAGCGAGAGGTGATCGGACATGAGCACCAGGCGCAGCCGCTCTTTGGCGGTTGCCCCGGACGTCTGACGGCCGAAGAGCCGGTTGAAGAACTCAATCATCGTCAGCGGCGTCCTCCGAAGAACGAGCCCAGCCGTTCCATGAACGACTCCTTGTACTCGACGGTCGGTGCCGGAACGTCCTCACCGGCAAGACGCGCTGCGATCGCGTGGTAGGCCGACGCGGTCGGAGAATCGCTTCGCAGTGCGAGCGGTTCGCCTTTATTCGTCGAGACGATGACTTCGGGTTCGTCGGCGATCACGCCGAGCAGCGAAAGGCGCAGGATGGCGTTGACGTCCTGCACCGATAGCATCTTCCCTTTGCGCACGAGATGCGGACGCACGCGGTTGATGACCAATTGGGGTTCGAACCGGTTTCCGAGCAAGCCGACGACGCGGTCGACGTCGCGCACCGCAGAGACTTCGGGCGTGCAGACGACGATCGCCTCCTGCGCTCCGGCGACGGCGTTCTTGAATCCGCGTTCGATGCCGGCCGGACAATCGATGAGCACGTAGTCGAACCGTTCGCGCAGCGACTGCACCAGCGCGATCATCTTATCGGTGTCGACCTCGTCCTTCTCGCGCGTTTGCGCTGCGGCCAGCAGGTACAGCGTCGACGAATTCTTGTCGCGCACCAGCGCTTCTTCGAGCGGAACGAGTTCCTCGAGCACGTCCAGAACGTGGTGCTTGACGCGGCTCTCCAGTCCGAGGACGATGTCCAGGTTACGCAGGCCGACGTCCGCGTCGACCAGCGCGACCCGCGCTCCGCGCCGCGCGAGCGCAGTGCCGAGGTTTGCGGTCGTGGTCGTTTTGCCCACGCCGCCCTTTCCCGACGTAATGACGATTGCGCGCCCGAGCGCGGCGGTGGATGCGCTCAGCGTCTGTTCGTCTTGCGTTTGAAGTACTTGCATCTCAGCCTGCTTTTAGCGCGCCCAGAAGGCGACCGAAGAATCCGGGAGTGTCAAGGTTGGTAAAGGGCACGAGTTCGCCTTCCAGACGGCGCGCGATCTTTTCGTAGATCGAGCGCAGCCGGTTACCCTCGCCGAGCACGATGGGTTCGCCGCGGTTGGTCGTATCGATCACTTCTTCGTCGTCGGGAATAATGCCGAGCAGCTCTGCCGACAGGATCTCGCAGACGTCGTCGACCGAGAGCATGTCGCCGCTGCGCACCATGTCCGGCCGAATCCGGTTGACGATGAGGCGCACCGGCATCGCGCGCTCGGCCAGTTTTCCGATGACGCGGTCCGCGTCGCGAATCGCGCTGACTTCCGGTGTGGTCACCACGACGGCTTCGGCCGCGCCGGCGACCGCGTTGCGAAAGCCGCCTTCGATGCCGGCCGGACAGTCGATGAGCACGTAGTCGGCAGTTGCGGCCAGATCGTCGATTACCTTGCCCATCTGCTCGGGCGTCACCGCATCCTTGTCGCGAGTTTGCGCGGCCGGCAAAATCGCCAGCGAATCGAACCGCTTGTCCTTGATCAGCGCCTGGCGCACTTGGCAGCGGCCTTCCACGACTTCGACCAAGTCGAACACGATGCGCTTCTCCAGCCCGAGCACCAGATCGAGATTACGCAGACCGATGTCCGCATCGACGAGCACGACGCGTTTGCCGGCTTTGGCGAGCGCGGCGCCGACGTTCGCCGTCGTCGTCGTCTTGCCGACGCCGCCCTTTCCCGAAGTGAAGACGATTTTGCGAGCGCTCACTGTTGTGCGGTCCCCCTTGGAGAGATTGCGATCCGTCCGTCGCGGATAAATGCGGTCTGAACGCCCGCGATGCGCGCTTCGCCCGCAGCCTCGGCAGCGATGCACGCGGCGATGCGCAGCTGCGTGGGCGCGAAATCGACGGCATGGACGCGCGCCTCCGCGTCGCCCTGCGCTCCGGCGTGCGCGACGCCGCGCAGCGCGCCGAACACCACGATGTCGCCCGTCGCGACGAGCTCGGCGCCCGGATTGACGTCGCCGACGACGACGATATTGCCGTCGTGATGAAGCGCCTGCCCGCCCCGAAGCGTGCCCACATGATACAGCGTGCCCTCGACCGGCTCGGACGGCTCGTCGGGCGCGGGAAGCGCCGAAGGCGGGGGCTGCGCGAAGACCACCCGGCGCACGCTGGTTTCGCCCGAGCGCCGCCGCGTCGCGATATCGGCGCGGGCACCGGCGAAATCGGCAACGAGCGAGCGGGCAGCGTCGGAGAGCTGCACCTCACGTTTGGGCCGCAGCGCGCGCCGGCGCGCGAGCTCTTCGCCGCCGTCGTCGTCGGCGCGGTGGACGAACCGCAACCCGGCCGCCTGAGCCAGCGGTTCGAGGTGCTCGAGGCCGCTCAGAACTTCCAGGCCGACGCCGTGATCGTTGAGCAGCGAGCAGAGCCGGTGCAGCTGATCGCCCGTAATCGTCGAATCGCCGACGGACGCGACAGCAGAGGCCCCGGTGTAAAACCCCGGCCGCTCGTCGAGTTTGCCTTGCAGTTCGGCCAGCGCATCCTCGAAGTCGCGTCCGCCGAGCGCGATCTCCAGGCCCATCCCTTTGCCGCGCAATACCGCCATTGCAGGCGCGGTTCGAACGCCCGCGGAGCGACCCTGCGCCCTCCACAGGGGCCTCACAAGTTGATCCGGCTTATCCACAGACCCTGCACACGGGCAAACGCTCGAGGAACGCGGTAACATAGAGAGGGCAGGGCGCGTTCAAGATGTGTGCCCGCCAACCGGCCTGCCCCCGCAGGCAGAGGAAACGAAAAGGTCATGCTTCGTCGCATCATTCCGCTCACGCTCATTTTCGCACTGATCGGTGCCATATGCCCGTCACCGGCACTGGCCGTCTCGACGCAGACGGAGATCGAAATGGGCCGCGCCTACGATCAGCAGATCGTCCAGAGCAACGTGGTCGAAACCGATCCCCTGATCGTGCAGTGGGTGCAGAGCGTCTCGAACAAGCTGTGGGCGGAGACCGCGCGGCGCGACGTACCGTACAACATCAAGATCCTCAAGGACAACTCGATCAACGCCTTCTCGACGCTCGGCGGATACGTGTACGTCAACTCGGGACTGCTCGATTTCGTGCAGTCCGACGACGAGCTGGCCGGAGTCATCGGCCACGAAACGGGCCACATCGAACGGCGTCACGTTCTGACGACGCAAACCAAAGCCAATATTCTCAACCTGCTCTTCGGCATCGCGTCGCTCTTTTCGCCGTTCATCTATAATTTCGGCAATCTGCTCGAAGCGGGCGCCATCTCGAAGATTCAGCGCACCGACGAATTGCAGGCCGATCAGTACGGCCTGTTGCTGATGTCGCGCGCCGGCTACGATCCGCAAGCGATGCTTTCGATGCAGCAGCATCTGGGCGCGCTCGAAGGCGAGCATAACGATCTCGTCTCCAAGTACTTCCAAGATCACCCCGGCTCGAGCGCGCGCGTCGCGCATCTGCTCGGCTATTCCGAACTGGATCCGACCAAGACCACGTCGCAAGAACGTTTGGTTTGGGCGCTGCACGACCTCGACGAAGCGCGCTACAACATCGCCTCGATGGAACTGCACAAGATCTTGGATACCGACCCGCACAACCCGGAAGCGCTGCTGGCCATGGGGCAGGCGCAGCTGGCGCTGGGGCTGACGAGCAAGAGCGAGCAAACGCTGGGAGAGCTCGCGCAGAGCTCGTCGCCGCAGGTCAAAGCTGCCGCGCAGCAGCGGATCGAGGCGCTGCGGGCGATGGAAGTGCACAAGATCGATCTGACCCGCCCGAACCTTGCGGATCTGCGTACGCGCATGGATCAGGCGCAGTCCGCGCAGTCGCAAGCGGTCGCGCAGGTCGGCGCGCGCCGCGACGAAGGCCACAGTCAACTCAAGTCGCTGCGCAACCGCTTGGACACGATCAGCTACGAGATTCCCGACTTTAGCCGCATTCAAGTCAAACCCGGGTCGCGGCTGGAAGCGATCGAGAAGAACTTGAACGGCATGGCGCGTTCGGTCAACAGCGCGCTGGCCGATGCCGGTCAGGCGATCGACCAGGTCGGCACGGTCGACGCCAAGACGAACAAACCGACGGGCCTGCTCAAAGAGAATGCAGACATTCTCTCCGAGATGCAGGCGCCGCTGAATGCCGCGCCTATCCCGTCCGATTCGATCGCCGTCTTCCCGTCGTATCCGCAGATGCTCGGCGAACTGGCGGGCGCGGACAGCGACATGGTTCGCGCGGTCGATGCGGGGCGCGCATCGGCGATGCAGCTGGACGTCGCGCTGGGCGATCTCGATGCGTTCATCAAGCGGCTCCAGCAAGTGCAGCTGGGCTACTTCGGCGACATCGGCGAGATGGATTATCAAGGGCTGGTTCCGTACATGCAGAAGGCGCAGGCCTCGCTCGGGCAGGCGGCAGTCTCGGCGTCGCAGGCCGACCAGCTCTACGACATGGCGCGTTCGCGTCAACTCGCGGCGCGGATCACCCTGCTCGGCCTTGGCACCTCGCCCCAGCGCTACGAAACGCTGCGCAAAGCGATCAACGTGCGCTGGAACGTGGACGATCTGTCATACATCGATATGCTGCACGACAACGTGACTCCGGGCGATCTCACCGCGGCCTCAATCGTGGCGGCGGACATCCACACAACCCCGCAGGCGATCATCCGCGAAGCGCACGACACCGGCCGCACGGTCGTCGACGTGGCGAACGCCCACGGCATGCATGCCGAGGCGCTCGAGATCTTCATGGGGCTGGTGTATCTGGACTACACCGACGATCCGGCGAAGGAAGCGCATCCCGCGGGTCCGCCGTCGGGGCAGCAGTCGGACGCCTAGCGGGAACAATCGGCGTCCCGGCGGGTAGTAAGCGTAGTATGGCAGCAAGCAGCGATATACTCCGCCTCGTCCGCAAGGGCATCGACGTCAAGAAGGTCCACGCGCACACGCGCAAGCCTTTCCGCTTCTACTTGTGCGGCGATCCCGCGCTGGTCGCGGAGATGCGCGCCGTGCTGCTCTCGGGGCACGATCAAAGCGTTCCGCCCGATGCGGCCGCGTGTCTTGAGACACTGCATCTGTATTCGCCTCAGCCCACGCTTGCCGGCGAGGCCCAGCTGGTGCTCTTCATGGGCCGGCGCGGGGACGCGGCCGGCGCGGACATGAATCTGCTCGGTTCGCTGCGTCTGCCGATCTTGGCGATTACTGTCGAGGAAGGCGCCGCTGCGTCGGGGCCGCCCTCACCGCCTGCGCGCGGCAGCTCTGCCGAATACATCGTTCCGTCGCTCACGCGTGAGGCGTTGCGCGGACGCGTGCTGCCGCACATCGTCGAATGTTCCAAGGGCGTCGAGATCGCGGTCGGGCGGCGCCTGCCCATCCTGCGCGAAGCGGTAGCGGCAAAACTCACGCGCGACGCTGCCGGCAACGCGCTGAAGATCGCGCTGGCCAGCGCGGTGGTCGATCACATTCCGCTCGTGGGTCTGGTGATGGGCGTTTTCGCATCGGCCGGCGACATGGTGGCCATCACGGGCATTCAGATGATGCTCATGCTGCAGATCGAAGCTGCATACGGACGCGATCCGGACGTCCAGCGCATGTGGCAGCTCTTGCCGGTGATCGGCGGCGGCTTCGGATGGCGATCGCTCGCGCGCGAGCTCTCGGGTTTCATTCCCGTTGCGGGCATTGCGATTAAAGGCGCGATCGCCTACGCCGGCACGATCGTCGTCGGCGAGAGCGTCACGTTCTATTATCAACAGGGGCGCCACATGAGCGCGTCCGACGCGCGCGCCCTCTACGAGAGCACTAAGAGCGAGGCGATGACCTTTGCGCGCGACCTGCTCAAACGCTTTTTAAACCGCTGACCCGTTCGAGCAGCGCCTCGTCGTCGAGGCGCCGCAGGTCGGGGGCGACGTGCGGCCGCACCCGGTCGGCCAGCCGAATCGCCAAATTCGCGCGCACGCTGCGCGCCATCGAACGCCGCCGCGTCAAAAACCGTTCGATGAGCGCGCGATCTGGTTCGGAAACGCCGTAGAATTCGAGGCTCGAAGCTTCGCTGCGGGTGACGATGCTCTCGAGCGTTGCGACGGGCGCGTCGCGGACCACGATGGTTCCGGCGGCGAGATCCCCAAGGCGCTTGTTCAGCGGCGAAGCGATCGCGGATATCGCGCTCAAAACGTAAAAGCCGAAGCTGAACTCGCCGACGCGCACGAGGTTGCGAATCGCCGCGGCACCCGCGTCCATCGGGTAACCGCCGTCGCGAACGACGCGCA
>Ga0070740_10003062_pt1 | contig 18382 bp, 12 predicted proteins | sample Coa_R2_FD_67286 | JGI IMG/M metagenome (GOLD analysis project Ga0070740, IMG submission 67286) | Surface soil microbial communities from Centralia Pennsylvania, which are recovering from an underground coalmine fire - Coalmine... | ecosystem: Environmental > Terrestrial > Soil > Unclassified ...
GGACAAAGCGTTGGGTTGTTGGCAACGCCCTATCCGGCGAAAGCGGCGTTGCCCTTCCCTTGCCGTTGCACTCCAAAACCCGACAGCCATTCGATGGCTTAAATTTTCCCGGCGTCTGTGCATCGTGCGTCTTTGCATTAACTCTTTTCCGGCGCGTGAAACTCGCCGCCGCGGCTTTCGTATTCTTCGGTGCTGTAAGGCGCGTGATAATCCGGCATGCGGGGATTGGGATTGCGCACCCGCGCCAGATAACTGGTGCGCGGTTTGGTCAACAACTCTCCCAAAACGACGTAATTGCGCGGACTGCGTTTCCATCGCGAAACTGTGCTGTCGGGGTCACTGATGTCGCCAAAGACGATCGCCCCCGCCGGGCACGCCTGCTGGCAGGCCGTTTGGGGAATGGTGCCTTCGGATTCCTTCAACCGAACGTCGCCATTGGGCCCGGCCTTGACCTTTTGCGCGATTTCCGCCTGCTGGATGCGCTGGATGCAATAGGTGCATTTTTCCATCACACCGCGCATGCGCACCGTCACGTCCGGGTTCTTGACCATCTTGAGCAAATCCCATTCGTCTGCTTCGCGCATGCCGCTCTGTTCGGGATTTTTCCACCAGGTCAGCAAATCCCATTTGCCGTCGGTTCGATGCAAAATCGGCGTGGGGTAAAAGGGACCTTTGAGGGCGCTGAGCGGCCGTTTGTTGTAATCGAAATAGTTGAAGCGGCGAACCTTGTAGGGGCAGTTGTTCGAGCAATAGCGCGTGCCGATACAGCGGTTGTAGGTCATCACATTCAACCCTTCGGCATCGTGCGAGGTGGCGTTGACGGGGCAGACGTTTTCGCACGGTGCCGCTTCACACATCTGGCAAAGCATCGGCTGGTTCACGGCCTGCACGTCCTCAATCCACTCCTCGAATTGCTGCTGGCTATCGGCCAGATTCATGTCGGCGTTCGGATCGAACAGGCTGGGATTGTGCTGCCGTTTGGGGTCGCTGGTGTAATACCGGTCAATGCGCATCCAGTGCATCTCGCGTCCGCGCGCCACCTGGTCTTTGCCGACAATGGGAATATTGTTTTCGCTTTGGCAGGCCAGCACGCACGTGCCGCAGCCGACGCAGGCGTTCAAATCCACTGCCAGTCCCCATTGGTGCAGCGCCTTCTTTTTCGCCTCGTCAAATGGATTGGGATAGAGCGGCGCGACAATCGGGGGCTCTTTGTCATGCATCTCCTGCGCGAAGGCGGGATTTTTTTCAAATTCGTCCCAATTCGCCTCCCGCACCGCCGGGCGACCTTCCATCGCCCAATGCGATTGCGTCGTCGCAATGACATAAGTCTGCCCCGTTTTGCGGAGCGTGGCGCCGGTCTCGATGTATTGACCGGAAAAAATCCGGTAGGCGTTGAAACCCACGCCTGCGCCCACGCGCCCGGCGCGTTCGCGCCCGTAGCCCAGCGCCAGCCCCAGCGAATAATCGGCCATGCCCGGCTGCACCCAGACCGGACCGATGACCTTCCGGCCATTCAACGAAATTTCCACCAGATCGCCGTTCTGAACGCCCAGTTCGCGCGCCGTTTTGCGGCTGAGGAGCACCGCGTTGTCCCAAGTGATCTTCGTGATCGGATCGGGCAATTCCTGCATCCAGCCGTTGTTGGCGTAGCGGCCGTCGTCCAGCTTTGCGTCGCGGTAGAAAATAACTTCCAGGTTTTGAGCGGACGGCGCGGGAACGGCGCGAATTTGCGGCGGAGGGCTGGCGCCGGTTTCCACGGAAACCGCGCCGGGAGCTGAACCCGCCGCAAAACCGTTGAACAAAAATTTCTTCCAGTCCTCGTCCGACCCGCCAAAGGTGGCGCGCACGATGTCGTAAGGACTGGTTTGCGGTTCGCCGGCCAGGCGCGCGAGGAATTCCAACTCTGTCATTCCGCCGAACAGCGGCTCGATGAGCGGCTGGATGGGCACCAGCGTGCCGTCGCTGGTCCGCGCATCGCCCCACGATTCGAGGTAATGCGCCGCCGGGAAATGCCAGTCGCTGAAGGCAAACGTTTCGTCCTCGGAATAGCCCAGCCGCACGACGGTCTGCGGTTTTTGCGTCGCCGACCAGTTCAGATGATAAACCGGGTTGCCGCCCAGAATGACCAGCGTGTCTGCGGCCTGCGGATCGAAATTTTTCAAATCCTCGCCGCCAATCTCCTCTGCCGGCAGCAACGTCACCGTGCTGCCCGTCGCGCCGAGTGCGGAATTGATCGCCCAGGCAAGTAAATGAACCTCCAACGGCTGACGCTGTCCGGCCACCACCAGGGCGTCTTTGCCGGCGGCGACCAAATCCCTGGCGCATTCGGAAATCCATTTGGGGTCCACGCCCGCCGGCGCGTCCGGCGCCGCCAAAGAAGAGGCCGGCAAAATTGTTTTCGCAATGGCGGCCGCCAGTGGTCCCACCCCGCTCGCCGCCACGCGCAAGCGATGATCGGCTGCCGCCCCGGTAAGGGTAAAAAGGGACTCGATCTGGTAAAGCCGGCTCAAGGAGCCGTTCTCCGGTTTGCGCCCGGCGACGAACCGGCGGATGTGATTATGCGCGTCGTCCTCGCCTCCCAGAAAATCGCAATCAAGCGACAGTATGACCTTCGCCTTGTCGAAATGGAAAACGGGTTTGACCGGCTGGCCGAACGCCTGCGTCGCCGCGCGCTGGTGAATGCCCGAATCAATCGCGTCGTAGATGAACCATTTTGATTTGGGAAATTTTTGGGCGAGGATTTTTTGCAGCCGGGCGCGCGAGGGCGAGGTGCTGCTTTCGGCGAGAAACACCAGCCCTTCGCCCTGGTTTGCAGAAAACTTCTGCGAAAGTTGATTCAGGAAATTCAGCGCCTCATCGCGCGAAACAGTCTTGCCGCGGTGGGCGAATCGCCGGGCGCGATCCGGATCGTAGAGGTCCAGAAGCGAGGCCTGGGCGTAGCGGTCGGTGCCGCCATTGGCGCCGGGGAACAGCGCGTTGCCTTCGATTTTGATGGGCCGGCCGTCGTAGGATTTGACGACCAGGGGAATCGCGCCGAGGCGCGTGGGCATGGCCGTGGCGTAAAATTGCGGCTCGCCGTAAACGTAATCCATCGGTTGCCGGCCGAAGGGTTCGAGCTTTTCCACCGGGCGGCGGCAACCCGCACCGGCCAGCCCCAGGCCGGCCAGCGCGAAGGAAGCGGCCATGATTTTCAGAAAATGTCGCCGCGAAACGTCGTCCGTCCATTCGCTGGCGCCCGCGGGAAATTCCCGATGCAGCCATTCCCGGAACTGGGGGGTGTCAGCCAGTTCCTCCAGACTGCGCCAGTAACGGCGGCCGGTGGCGGTGGAAGTTAAATCTTTCGAATCCAAATTCATTTTATCGGTGACAGGCCGAACAATCCTGCAACGATTGAACGTGCATGTGGCGGACCAGTTCGGGGCCTTCGATTTTTTGCAGGGCCGCATTCGAAGCGGCGTCGGTGCTCCAACGCCAGCCCAGATCGGTCACCTTGTCCACGGGGCGGATGAACGCCGCCGGATCGCGGTGACAATTCAGACAGAAACTCATGCTCAAGGGCTGAACCTGGCGAACCTCGTCCATTTGATCCACCCGGCCGTGGCATTCGACGCAACTGATGCCGCGGCGCACGTGGACTTCGTGGTTGAAATAGACGTAATCGGGCAGGCGATGGATTTGCACCCACGGGATGGGCGTATTGTTGGTCGCGCTTTCCCGCACCAGAGCCAGGCGCGGGTCGTCCTTCAAAACCTGGTTGTGGCAGTTCATGCACGTGGACGCCGCCGGCAGATTCGCGAACCACGACTGATCCACACCGTTGTGACAATACCGACAGTCTATCCCCAAATCCCCGGCGTGAATGCGATGGGAGAACGGCACCGGCTGCACCGGTTCGTAGCCGGCGTCCGTGTATTTGGGCGTGAAATAATACGTCACCCCGGCCGTCATGCCGCCGGCCACCAGCGCCGCGCCGACGCCGATTCCCAGCGGCAACCAGTTTGTCCACTTCGGAAAAATCACGAATGCCTCGTATTAACGGGCGTTTTAACCAATTTTGCCTTCGACCGAACAAACACAGGCCGTCACCTTTAGCGAAGTGCCGGCAACAACGCAAGAAAGTTTGTGAAAAATTTCACGTGTCCCAACGCCGTCCCTCGTACAGGCGGCGCTTCCGCTCCTGACCTGAAACCGCCGCCGGCGCCGACCACCCGGTGCTTGGTTTCATATCATCAAATCAAGATGCGTTGATTTTTAATTTGCATCACCGGCCGGTTTTGGTTAGAGTAACGCCGACAAACTGGATGGCGCTGATGGCAAACCGAACCGAACAACTTCAAAAATTGCTGCGCCAGCGCATCGTCGTCCTGGACGGCGCGATGGGCACCACCATCCGCACCTACGGAGTGACGGAGGAGGATGTTCGCGGCCAACGATTTCGAACCGCCCAAAAGGATTTGAAGAACAACGGCGACCTGTTGACGCTCACCCGTCCGGACGTCATCGGCGATATTCACCGGCGCTTTCTGGAAGCCGGCGCGGACATTATCGAGACCAACACCTTTTCGGCCACCAGCATCGGCCAGAGCGAATTTTTCACGGACGATCCGCGCGAACGCGGCGGACGCAAAGACCCCGCCTTTTATCAGGGCGTCATCGAAAACCCGTTTCTGAACGACCTGGCCTGGGAACTCAACGAGCAATCGGCCCGCCTCGCCCGCCAATGGGCCGACCGCCTCGCCCAGCAAACCGGACGCGAACGTTTCGTGGCCGGCGCCATCGGGCCGCTGACTGTTTCGCTTTCCAATTCGCCGGATGCCGACGACGCGGGGTTCCGCGTTTGCACCTTCGATCAAGTCAAGGCGGCCTATCAAAAACAGGTACGGGCGTTGATCGCCGGCGGGGTGGATATTTTGCTGGTGGAAACGGTCTTCGATTCGCTCAATGCCAAGGCGGCACTGGTGGCCATTCAGGAAATTTTCAAGGAAGACCACACCTGCCTGCCGATCCTGATTTCCGCCGCCGTGGGCCGTGGAGGGGAAACGATGATTTCGGCGCAGACCGTGGAGGCCTTCTGGATTGCCGTGCAACACGTCCGGCCCCTGGCCGTGGGCTTGAACTGCTCTTTGGGACCGGATTTGATGCGGCCCTTCCTGGCGGAGCTTGCCGAAAAAGCCGACACAGCCATCGTGTGCTATCCCAACGCCGGCCTGCCCAATCCGCTCTCGCCGACGGGTTTTGATTTGCAGCCGGCGGACATGGCGAAATTTCTCGGCGAATTCGCCCAAAGCGGCTTGCTCAACATCGCCGGCGGTTGCTGCGGCAATACGCCGGAACACATCGCCGCCATCGCCCGGGCGGTGGCTGATCACCCCCCGCGGAAATTGGGCCAGGCCGGAACTGATGGCCCGTCCGTGGCGGCGGACTCTTCGCCCGTCGCGGTCCGTTCGGAAGACAAAGCGGAGGCCTCTGCGGCTTGTTCCGCTCTCACCGAACCGCCGCGCCCGTTGCGCCTGAGCGGTTCGCAGCCGTTCACTCAGCAAATCGGTCAGTTCATTGTCATTGGAGAGCGCACCAACGTGGCCGGCTCACCCCGATTTGCCCGGCTCATCAAAGAAAACAAATTTGAGGAAGCCGTCGCCATCGCGCGCCAGCAGGTGGAAAACGGCGCGAACATCCTGGACGTGTGCATGGACGAAGCAATGATTGATGGCGTCGCCGCCATGACGCGCTTTCTGCTGCTGCTGGCGAGCGAACCGGAAGTGGCCAAGGTGCCGATCATGGTGGACTCGTCCAAATGGGAAGTCCTGGAAGCCGGCCTGAAATGCCTCCAGGGCAAAGGCATTGCGAATTCGATTTCACTCAAGGAAGGCGAGGCGAAATTCAAGGAACAGGCCAGGAAAATTCTGCAATACGGCGCGGCGGTGGTGGTCATGGCCTTCGACGAACAGGGCCAGGCCGACACCCTGGCCCGAAAAATCGCCATTTGCCGGCGCTGTTATGATTTGCTCACGCAGGACATCGGTTTTCCGCCGGAAGACATCATTTTCGATCCCAACGTGCTCACCGTGGGCACCGGCATCGAGGAACATGCGAATTACGCCGTGGATTTCATTGAGGCCACCCGCTGGATCAAACACCACCTCCCGCACGCCAAAGTCAGCGGCGGCATCAGCAACGTGTCGTTTTCCTTCCGCGGCAACAACCGGGTGCGCGAAGCCATGCACAGCGCCTTTTTATATCACGCCCTTCGCGCGGGGTTGGACATGGGCATTGTCAATGCCGGAATGCTGGAAGTGTACGAAGAAATTGATCCGGAACTGCGCGAACGGGTCGAAGACGTCCTGCTGAACCGCCGCCCCGACGCCACCGAACGGCTGGTGACTTTTGGCGAGAAAATCAAGGCCCGGAGCGCCGGCCCGGACGCCGCCCCAAATGACCAGCAGGAATGGCGCAAGGGATCAGTTGAAGAACGCCTGACCCACGCGCTGGTCAAGGGCATTGACACCTACATCGAAACCGACACCGAGGAGGCGCGCCAAAAATACGGCCGGCCGCTGGCCGTCATTGAAGGACCGCTGATGGCCGGCATGAGCGTGGTGGGCGATTTGTTTGGCGCCGGCAAGATGTTTCTGCCGCAGGTGGTCAAATCCGCGCGCGTGATGAAAAAAGCGGTGGCCTATTTGCAACCGTTCATGGAAGCCGAAAAAAACGAGCGGGCCGCACGCGGCGAGGCCGTTAAACCGCAGGGCAAAATAGTGCTGGCCACCGTCAAGGGCGACGTGCACGACATCGGCAAAAACATCGTCGGCGTGGTGCTGGCCTGCAACAATTATGAAGTCATTGACCTGGGCGTGATGACCCCCTGTGAAAAAATTCTGGAAACCGCCCGGAAGGAAAAGGCCGACCTCATCGGTTTGAGTGGGCTCATCACGCCGTCCCTGGACGAGATGGCCCACGTGGCGCGGGAACTGGAACGCGCCGGATTCAAATTACCGCTGCTGATCGGCGGGGCGACCACCAGCAAAACGCACACGGCGGTGAAAATCGCGCCGCACGACCGCGAACCGGTCGTTCATGTGCTCGACGCCAGCCGCGCCGTGCCGGTGGTCAGCCATTTGATCAGCGCCGAGCAGAAACCCGCCTTCGTCAAACAAATTCGCGAGGAATACGAAAAACTGCGGGCGCAACACGCCGGACCCAAAGCCCAATTGATTACTTTGGAAGAAGCGCGCGCCCGCGCACCCCGATTGTCCTTTGACGATTTGCCGCGGCCGGAATTCACCGGCGTCCGCGTGCTCGACAGCGCCGCCGCACCGGCAACCCCCGGGGAAGGATCCGCACCGGGCGCAGGGCATTCGGGGAAAATTTCACTGGAAGACCTCGTGCCGTTCATTGACTGGACACCGTTTTTTCATACCTGGGAATTGCGCGGGGTCTATCCGAAAATTTTGCAGCATCCCCGGCACGGCGAAGAAGCCCGGAAACTGTTTGCCGATGCCCAATGGCTGCTGGAAAGAATCGTCGCCGGAAAATGGCTCCGGCCGCGCGGCGTTTATGGGCTTTTCCCGGCCAACCGGGTTGGCGATGACGTGGAACTTTACACGGATGACTCACGCCGGACCGTCCGGGCCACATTTCATTTTCTGCGGCAGCAAATCGTCAAGGAAGACGGCACGCCGAACTGGTGCCTGGCGGATTTCGTCGCGCCCGCAGAATCCGCCCAACCGGATTACCTCGGCGCCTTTGCCGTCACCAGCGGACACGGCCTGGACGAGCTGGTGAAACGGTTCAAGGCCGAGCACGACGATTACAACGCCATCATGGCCGAGGCGCTGGCGGATCGGTTGGCCGAGGCCTTTGCGGAGTTTCTGCACAAACGCGTCCGCGAGGAATGGGGCTACGGCAAAAACGAAAATTTCTCGAACGAGGATTTGATTGCCGAAAAATACCGCGGCATCCGCCCGGCGGCGGGCTATCCGGCATGCCCCGACCACACGGAGAAAAAAATTCTCTGGGAACTCCTCGACGTGGAACGGCAGGCCGGCATCCGGCTCACGGAAAGTTTCGCGATGTGGCCGGGCAGCTCGGTCAGCGGACTCTATTTCGCGCATCCGCAGGCCCGCTATTTTGCGGTGGGCAAACTGGGGCGGGATCAGATCCAAAATTACGCCTCCCGCAAAAAAATATCCGTGGCGGAAGCGGAAAAATGGCTGGGGCCGTATTTGAATTACGATCCGGCCGCCGGCGGTTGAGAGCGGCGCCGACGGTGTAAAAACAGCTTGACAAACGGCGGCTGAAAGGGGATAAATGGCCGGATTCAGCCAAGAGGACACTTATGGCCAACGGACCTTCCGTAATCAAAATGGTGCCGGTGGACGCCGATCTGTTCGAGGCCATCGGCTATCTTCCCCAAACCCGGCAGCTCTTCATCAAGTTCCGGAACTCGCCGGCGCTGTGTCTGGACAACGTGCCGGGCTTCCGCTACGAGGGATTGCTGGCGGCGCCGCGCAAGGATGCCTACTACCGGACGTTCATCAAGGACCGTTTCCTGGCCCGGACGGTGGAAGTGCCGCCGGGTTGAAGGGGACTTGTTTTTCACCGGCACCGATGTAAATTGACAGCATGAAGCACGACGTGGTGCCGGTTCAAATCCGCGGCATTTTGCCCGCCAACAGCGGGTGCGCGCTGTTCATCGGCAACGAGGACAAGGTCTTCGTCATCAATGTCGAACCCCAGATGGGCGCCATCATCAGCATGTTCCTCCGTCAGACGCCCAAGGAGCGCCCGCTGACCCACGACCTCATCAACCGGATTTTCCAGGGCTTTGGCATCAGCGTCGAGCGCGTGGTCATCACCGATCTGAAAAATTCCACCTATTTCGCCCGGCTCATTCTGCAGCAGCAAAACGAAGTGGCGCGGAAAATCGTGGAAGTGGACGCGCGGCCCAGCGATTGCATCGCCCTGGCTGCGGCGCAAAAGAAGCCCATCTTCGTCACCGCCTCGCTGTTCGCGCAGGTGGAAGACATGAGCGAAGTGCTCAACCGCATCAATGAGCATGGCAGCCAAACCAGTGAGGAATGAAACGGCGGGCGGACCGCCCGCTTGAAATTTTCCATTCCATGCCCCGCGCCTCGTCCGAGACTCCCCGCCCCGCCCTTTTGCTCATTTGCGGCGATGATGAATTCACCGTCAAAAAGCGCGCGCGGGAAATCTTCGACCAATGGTGTGCCGAAGCCGGAGGCATGGATCACGAGATTATCGAAGCAGCGGCCTCCAACAACGCCGAAGCGCTCCACGCGCTGGCCCGGCTCCGCGAAGCCCTGCAAACACTCCCTTTCTTCGGCTCAACCAAAGTCATCTGGCTGCGCAATGCCAATTTCCTGAGCGAGGAACGCGCCGCCGGCCGGACGGTGGCCGAGGCATTGGATGCCTTGACCGACGAGCTCAAACGGTTCCAATGGGAAAACGTGCGGCTGCTCATCAGCGCCGGCAAGGTGGACCGGCGCAAGGCGTTCTTCAAGACTATCGAAAAAATCGGCGCGGTGGAGAGTTTTGCCGCGCTGTCGGCCGAGGACAAGGACTGGGCCGAGCGTGCGGCCCTCCTGGCCCGAAACGCGGCCCGCGCGCGCGGCATGGACCTCACCGAAGAGGCGCTGGCCGAACTGGTCAGCCGCGTCGGCCCGCACACGCGGCAGTTGGAAATGGAGGTTGAAAAACTGTGCCTGTTTGCCGCCGACAAAAAACAGATCGAACCGGCCGACGTTCACGCCGTCTGCTGCCGGAACCGGACGGCCCGGGCGTTTGCGCTGGGCGACGCGCTGGGTGACCGCGACCTGCCGCGGCTGTTGCGCCGGCTGGACGAGGAATTGTGGGAAATCCGCGCCGGGGCAGATCGGGACAAATCGGTTATCGGCCTGCTCTACGGTCTGATCTTCAAAATCCGTGCGCTGTTGCTGCTCAAGGAAATGCTGCGCGAAGGCTGGATTCGACCCACGGACAATTATTCCCACTTCAAAACCCAACTGGAACGTGTGCCGAAGGAAAAATTGCCTGCCGACCGCAAATTCAATCCTCTGGCGCTCAACCCGTATGTGCTTTACAAGGCGCTGCCCCAGGTCAAAAAATACAGCCCGGCAGAACTGGTGCGCGCGATGGAACTGCTCCTGCGAGCCAACCAACGCCTGGTGTCCAGCGGATTGGATGAGACGCTGGTGTTGCAGCAGACGCTGGCGGAGATTATCCTGCCGCCGGCATCCCCGGTCTGAACACCTTTTGAAAACATGTCAACGCCATCGGCAAAATTGTCCGTCTGGGCCGGCCCGGACAGCGCTTGTGTGAAGGTCGCCGGCCGCGCCAATTTCCTGTTCAGTCCCGATTTCAAGGCTCTCTTGACCGGCCTGCGGGACAAAGGCTACCGCCATTTTGTCATTGACCTTTCAGATTGCGTGCTCATGGACAGCACGTTTCTGGGAGTGCTGGCCGGGTTCGGCCTGGCCGCCAATCCTGACGGCGGGACGGACCGCTGCGTCATCGAACTGTTCAATCCCAACGCCCGCATCACCGAACTCCTGGAAAATCTCGGCGTGTTGCCGCTGTTCAAAGTCTCCACCGGCCCGGTGGAATGTCCTCAGGCCGTCACTCCGGCTCCTCTGAATCCGACGCGGGAGGAAATCACCCGCACCTGCCTGGAAGCGCATCAAACCCTCATGGCGGCTCATCCCGACAACGTGGCGCGGTTCAAGGACGCCGCGCAGTTTCTGGCGGAGGATTTGAAGAATCTGCAGAAGGTCAAACAGGGCGCCTGACGGGCGTGGTCGCCCCTCATTCACTTTGCCGGTTTGCCTTTTGGGCTTATGCCGGCGCCGGCGCCGCAGAGCCGAGGCCGGGCAATTTGGGCGGAGTTGGCTTGGCGGCCGTGGCGTCGGGCAGCGGCGTGCCGGCGGGCGCCCCCAGCAACGGCCCCAGTTCGGCGGAAGACTTCGGCGGCGGAGTGAATTTGCCGGTGCGCACAATTTCCTCCACCTGGGCGCCTTCCAGAGTTTCATACTCCAGCAGCGCGTTGGCGATGATTTCCAGTTTGTCGCGATGCGTGGCGATGAGTTCGGCGGCGGTTTTGTAGGCTTCGTCAATGATGCGTTTGACTTCGGCATCAATTTCCTGCGCCGTCTGTTCGCTGTAATCCTTGGCGCGCATGATGTCGCGGCCCAGAAAGACGTATTCGGGGCTGTCGCCGTAAAGCACGTTGCCGAGTTTTTCGCTCATGCCCCACTGCATCACCATGGCGCGGGCCAGTTGGGTGGCTTGCTGAATGTCCATCGCCGCGCCGCTGGAAATGTCGTTGGTCACGCATTCCTCGGCGATGCGCCCGGCCATCGTCATCACGATGGTGTCAATCGCCTGTTTACGGCGCATGTTCAAGACGTCTTCCTTGGGCAGGGACATGGTGGCGCCCAGGGAACGGCCGCGGGGGATGATGGTGACTTTGTGCAGCGGATGGACGTGTTTGAGGAGAACGTTCACGAGGGCGTGGCCGGCCTCGTGCCAGGCGGTGGCGCGTTTTTCCTCGTCGCTCATGGCCAGGCTGCGGCGTTCGCGGCCCCAGCGCACTTTGTCGCGCGCTTCTTCGAGTTCCTTCATGCCCACGGCCTTTTTGTTCAGGCGGGCAGCCAGCAGCGCGGCTTCGTTGAGCAAATTCGCCAGTTCGGCACCGGAATATCCCGGCGTGCCGCGGGCGATGACGGACAAATCCACGTCGGGCGCCAGCTTCACGTTCCGGGCGTGCACTTTCAAAATGGCTTCGCGTCCGCGCACGTCGGGCAGGTTGACCATGACCTGCCGGTCGAAGCGGCCCGGGCGCAGCAACGCCGGGTCCAGCACGTCCGGCCGGTTGGTGGCGGCGATGATGATGATGCCTTCCTGAGTGTCGAAGCCGTCCATTTCCACCAGCAACGCGTTGAGGGTCTGCTCGCGCTCATCGTTGCCGCCGCCCAACCCGTGTCCCCGAGAGCGTCCCACCGCGTCAATCTCGTCAATGAAAATCAGGCACGGCGTGTTGCGGCGCGCCTGCTCGAACATGTCGCGCACGCGGCTGGCGCCCACGCCGACGAACATTTCCACAAAATCCGAGCCGCTGATGCTGAAAAAGGCCGCATCCGCCTCGCCGGCGATGGCTTTGGCCAGCAGCGTCTTGCCGGTGCCCGGCGGCCCGACCATGAGCACGCCTTTGGGAATCCGCCCGCCGAGCCGCTGGAATTTTTTCGGGTCTTTCAAAAACTCGACCAGTTCGGAGACTTCCTCGATGGCTTCGTCAATGCCGGCCACGTCTTTGAAGGTGGTTTTGTTCCGTTCCTTGGCCAGCAGCCGCGCCTTGCTTTTGCCGAAGCTCAAGGCGTTCCGCCCGTGAATGCGAATCTGGCGCACGACGAAAAACCAGAACAAAAAGCCCAGCCCCAGAAAAAACAGCAGGTTGTAGCCGATGACGGAAAGCATCGGATTGGGCACGCTGGTCTTGATGCGGTCCGACTTGCCCGGCGTCATGAGCAACTCGTCCTTCATGCTGGAGGTCAACTGGGCGTTGGGCACTTCGAAGGGCACCTCCACCGGCTTGCCGTTTTCCTTGACGATTTTTCCCTCCGCGTCCGTCTTGTAATAGGAACCGACGATGTCCACCACGTCGGGTGTTTGCGGGTTGATGGTGACGGTGGCCGAGGCGATCTCGTTGCTGCGGAATTTCTGGAAGAAATCGTATTGCGTCAGCACCGCGACGTTGTCCGTCATTTTGTGGTTGTAAAAATACATCAGCGCGGCGATGGAGGCGATGATGCCGATCCATGCCACCCACGTGAAGGCGGACAGGTTGAAACCGCCCGCCGGTTTTTGCGGACCGCGGTTGCTGCCGTTTCTCTGGTTGAAATCGTCGTCGAACATGTCGTTGCCTGATAAACTATCATTTCACGGCCTCTTTCGCAACGAAGGATTTCCGCTATAATCGAGGCGATGCGCATCGGTTCGCTGTCACTGGAGTCCAATCTGTTTCTCTCGCCGCTGGCCGGTTACACCAACCTGCCTTTCCGGCTGATCGTGCGCGAAATCGGCGGCGTGGGCTTGTGCACCACCGACCTGGTCAACGCCCGTTCGCTCCTCGAAAAAAATCCCAAAGCGCTCAAGCTGATTGAAACTCGCCCGGAAGATACGCCGCTGGCCGTGCAACTTTTCGGCTCGGTGCCGGAGGAAATGCGCGATGCCGCCCGGTTTCTGGAAGCCCGCGGCGTGGCGGCTATTGACATCAACATGGGCTGCCCCGTCCGCAAAGTCTGCAAAGTCGGCGGCGGCGCGGCCATGCTGACCGAGCTGGCAAAAACTTCCGCGCTGGTGAAAAAAATGGTGGACGCGGTGAAAATTCCCGTCACCGCCAAAATGCGCCTGGGCTGGGACGAGCACAACATCACCGCGCCCGACCTGGCCCGTGCCCTTGAAGACGTCGGCGTGGCCGCCATTTTCGTTCACGGCCGCACCCGCGAACAGGGCTTCGGCGGCAAGGTGAACCTGGAGGGCATCCGCAAAGTCGTCGAGGCCGTCAAAAGCATTCCCGTCATCGGCAACGGCGACGTCGTCACCCCCCAGGCCGCAAAAGTCATGTTCGAGGCTACCGGCTGCGCCGGCGTGAGCATCGGCCGCGGCGCATTTTATGACCCGTGGATTTTCCGGCGGACACGGGAATTTCTCAACTCCTTTTCCTCTGCTCCGCCAGGCACAGCGCCAGAAGGGGAACTCCTTTTGCCCCCGGAACCGCCGTTTGAAGAGCGCGTGCGCATCATGCGCCGGCATTTGGAGTTGATGATTGAAGTGTTCGGTGAGGAGCACGGCTGCCGGATGTTCCGCAAGGTAGCGCCCTGGTATGCCCGCCGGTTCGGCCCCTGCCACGAATTCAACAAACGCGTGGTGCGAATAGCCACCCGGACGCAATTCGAGGAAATTCTGGAGGATTACATTCGTTGGCGGCGGCAATTCTGCGATGAAAACGGCGAGTTGCTCCCGCGGTTCCGCGCCGCGCCATTGACGGCTTCCTTCCTGCAAGACGAACCCGCCGTGGCGCAACGCCAACAAATTCCCGTGCCTCCCGGACCGGTGGAAGTCTGGTGAAAGCCCGCGCCGGATTTTCCCGGTCGGCGGCACCGCGCTTCTCCAGAGAAAAAGCCGCGGATTAAAACTTCCCAAATCGCTTAAAATTTTGTAATGTCCTCGCGTGTTGACTGAAAGGACCATGAGGCAACCATCCCTGTCATCGGCCGGCCAAGCGGCGGGGACATTCAGCGCCGAGCCATTGGAAACGGCCATTCGCCGGGCGCAGCAAAATCTGTTGTCGCTGCAAAAACCCGAAGGCTACTGGAACGGCGAGTTGATGGTGGATTCCACACTCGTATCCGACATGGTGGTGTATCACCACTGGGACGGCAAGGTGGACCCGGAATGGCAGCGGAAGGCGGTCAACCACATTTTCTCCATGCAACTGCCCGAAGGCGGCTGGAACATTTATTACGGCGGCCCCTCGGAAGTCAACGCCACCATCAAGGCGTATCTGGCGCTCAAACTGGCCGGTGTGCCGGTGACCGATCCGCGCATGCTCAAGGCCCGCGAAATAGCGTTGCACCTGGGCGGTGTGCCGCGCATGAACACCTTTTCCAAACTTTATCTGGCGCTCATTGGCCTGTTCCCGTGGGAATATGTGCCGACCATTCCCTGCGAAGTGCTGTTGCTGGGCAAATGGTTTCACGTGAATTTCTGGGACATGAGCAACTGGTCGCGCGCCATGCTCGTGCCGCTGGCCATCATCAATCATTTCAAACCCACCCGTCCGGTGCCGGTAACGCTGAACGAGCTTTATCCCGAAGGCATGAATGAACGCGACCTGGCGCTCCAGCCCGACCCGGAACGGTTTTCCTGGCGCAACTTTTTCCTCTGGCTGGACCGAGTGCACAAGTTCGCCGAATGGTTTGCCGAACACAAAATCCATCCCTTCCGCAAAATGGCACTCCGGAAATGCGAGCGCTGGATGCTCGAACGTTTCGAGGGCAGCGACGGCCTGGCTGCCATTTTCCCGGCCATGCTCAATTCCGTCATCGCCCTCAAAGCGCTGGGCTATGCGGATGACCACCCGGTTTTGCAACACGAATTGCAGGAGCTCAAAAAGCTGGAACACCAAACCGAGGATGACTTGCGCATCGAACCCTGCTTTTCGCCGGTATGGGACACCGCCATCGTCGCCATTTGCCTGCACGAATCCGGCATTTCCGAGAATCATCCGGCGTTGAAAAAAGCAGCGCAGTGGTTAATGGACCGGGAAATTCGCTTCGCCGGCGACTGGATTCACAAAAACCCTGCCAAGGTTGAACCGAGCGGCTGGGTCTTTGAATTCAACAACAAATGGAATCCGGACGTGGACGACACCGCCATGGTGCTGCTGGCGTTGCGACGCATTCCCACTGACGATCCCCGAAGGCGCGACGAATGTTTCCAGCGCGGCCTCAAATGGATGCTCACCTTTCAGTGCAAAGACGGCGGCTGGGCCGCCTTTGACAAGGACTGCACCAAAAACATCCTGGAAAAAGTTCCCTTTGCCGATCACAACGCCATGCTCGACCCCGAATGCGCCGACATCACCGCGCGCATTCTGGAACTGCTCGGCTACGAAGGTTGGAGCGGCGAAAACCCGCAGGTCAAAAAGGCGCTTAAATTCATCCGCGAACATCAGGAAGCCGACGGCTCGTGGTACGGCCGCTGGGGCGTCAACTACATCTACGGCACCTGGCAGGTGCTGCGCGGCCTGCGCGCCTTGAACTGGAACATGAATGAGGACTGGCTCCAGCGCGCCAAACAATGGCTCGAAAGCGTCCAACACCCCGACGGCGGCTGGGGCGAACGCTGCAACACTTACGACGACCCCATCTTCAAAGGCCAGGGCCCCAGCACGGCCTCCCAAACCGCCTGGGCCGTGATGGGCCTGTGCGCCTTCGATGACCCGGAAAATCCCGCCCTCCAACGCGGCGTTGACTATCTCATCCGCACCCAAAATCCCGACGGTTCCTGGACCGAAGAAGAGACCACCGGCACGGGTTTTCCCAAGGTGTTTTATCTCAAATACGACATCTACCGCAATGCCTGGCCGCTGCTGGCGCTGGCCACCTATCGGAAAATCTGCCGCGCCAAAATGGTGAATGGCTCGCCCCTGCCGCGCCTCGAAACTGTTCCTCCGGCCATTCGCACCGCCGACTGAAGCGGTCAACGGCGTCGAACCGGCACGGAAAGCGGCGACGGTTTCAGTCGGCCAAACGTTATGACTCAGAAAACCCGCAATCGGCTGTTGGTCATTCTCATTCTGGCTTTCCCGCTGGCCGTGTTCCTCGGGTTCCTGCTCTGGTCAAAATGAGTTGCCTGCATGGGGCGTTTTCAGGAATTTGACGCGGTCATTCGCCGCGATAAACGGCGCGCGCGGTGCACGTCTCGGCCACCACCACCTCCGAAAGGGCCGGCAATTGCGGTTTCAATTTTTCCCAAATCCAGACGGCAATGTTCTCGCTGGTGGGATTTTCCAGACCCGGAATTTCGTTCAGATAATTGTGGTCGAGGATTTGCCAGAGAGGTTTGAAGGCCGCTGAAATGTCCGCATAATCCATCAGCCAGCCGAGTTTCCGATCGCCTTCGCCGGTCACGGCGATTTCCACTTTGAAGCTGTGCCCGTGCAACCGCCGGCATTTGTGCGAGTCCGGCACCTGCGGCAGCCAATGCGCCGCCTCAAACTGAAAGGATTTTCGCAATTCAATTTTCATAACTCCACATCCGTCCAGGTAACCAAATCGCTCAGCGCCGGCCGGCCGTCATGATGCCACGTCAACGGCGGCGTTTGCATCCGGCCCAGCGGACAAATCCGCGTCACTCCCCAGCGCGCCAGTTGCCTCGCCAGCCCGGGAACGGCTTCCTCCGGCGCGGCCAAGCCGACAGTGGAAACCTTTCCGCGGATCGCATCGGCGGCTTCCAAGGCGGTTTTCAAATCGGCAACCGGCTTGACGTAAATGAAGCGGTTCAGGCACGAAATCTGAAACCGCGGGTCGGCTTCAAAAATCACCGTCCAGGCCGTGGAACCTTTGCTGAAAAAATGCCGGGTCCGCTCCGGGTCGTGGGCCGCCCGAATTTCGTAAATCGCGCGGCGCGAGGCGATCGCCGCCGATTCTTCGGTGGTGATTTCCCCTCGCGGCTCGCTGGCTTCACGGCGCTCCAATTCCTCCGCCAGCCACTGCGCGAATTGTTCCGGCAAAACGCCACCGCCGGTCTGAACGTAAATCACGTGCGGCGAAAGACACCCCAGTTGATTCCAGGCAATCACGTCATTCGCCGCCGCGGAAACGAGGTGGCGCGCGCGGGCGCCCCGCAAGGCTTCCGCCGCCACAAACGCGAAGCTGACGCGGTGGCCGTAGCCGATAAACCGGGTTTTGAGCGGGAGGCGCCGGCGGACGGCTTCCAGGGTGGCGTCATCGCCGGTGACCGTCACGCAATCGGCTTCGGCGAACAGCGCGTTTTCCAAATTCTCATTCCCTCCGCGCCATTCGGCAACTTCCAGGCAGGCGCCCAATTTCGGATCGGCCTCATAAATCGAATGAACGAACAAACGCGGCAGAAAGCTGGCGCCGCTGGCGCATTTCACAAATTGGGCCGAGCGCAGCAAGATGCCGAAAATCAGACTCGTCAGCGTCGGGTTGGGGAGGTTGCCGGCGCCGATGTGCACCTGAAATTCCGGCGGGCGAAAAAGGCGGCGGGGAGCAACCGACGGGAGAGCCGACGAATCTGTTCCCTCCATCACGCAATCGGCATTGCCCAATTCCTGGGTGAGCAAGGCCCGCAGGTTTTCGCGGGTGAGCTGTTGGAAGAAACTGTCGAGGCCGCGCTCCAGCGTCGGCCGTGGGAAGCCAGTTCGCGCCGCATTTTCCAGGGCAAAGCGCCGAAAGGGAAATTCCGGGTTCAACCAGTCCGCCGCCAATTCGCTCAAAAAATTCACCAGGCTCGGTGTTGAACGGGGAGCCAAAAATTTTTCGCGATTGCGTTTGAGCGTCTGGCAGGCCTCGAAAATCATCGCCGGCGAGAGCGTGGCTTCCGGCGGCAGATCGGCCAGGAAATAATTGGGCAGATTCATCGGCAGGTCGGGCGCGGTTTTACGCCGCGGCACTCATCAGGGAGCAACCGCGCGGTTCGGCAAACGCCGCACGCCCCCTCAACTCAAAAGCCTCGCCGCGGCGAATTCCCCAATCCCCGGTCTGCACGGCAGCGACCGAAAAAACATTCGCCAGATCGAAAATGCGGATGAGGCCCGCCTGACCGTCGGCGACTTCGC
>Ga0070740_10003067_pt1 | contig 18353 bp, 11 predicted proteins | sample Coa_R2_FD_67286 | JGI IMG/M metagenome (GOLD analysis project Ga0070740, IMG submission 67286) | Surface soil microbial communities from Centralia Pennsylvania, which are recovering from an underground coalmine fire - Coalmine... | ecosystem: Environmental > Terrestrial > Soil > Unclassified ...
ATCCGCGCTGGTAAACTGAGCGGAGAGCGGGTCGTAGAAGCGCGCTCCGTAGTACAAGAGGCCCATCTGGCTATCGAGCAGTTGATCGGTGTAGCTATGCGCGGTGGGCATGGTGCCCCAGGCAAACCCTTGAGCGCCATAGGGCAGGAAGAGTTGGACGGCGCTGACGTGGCCGGTGCTGTCCAGGGCAACGGTGGGACTGCCCTCTAGATTAGGAACGAGATAAGAGAACGTCGAACCCACCTGTTCGGCCACTCTTTGGCCAGCAACAAAGTAGTAATTGGTCGTAGTCGTGCTGGTGCTAGTCAGCACCGTTTCGGTCAGGCCGAACTCGATGGTGCTGGTCGTGCCGCTGGCAGTCGTGGTTCGCGTGAGGACGAGATTGCCCTCGGTATCGTACAGGAAGTGCTCGCTGGCGTTGGTTCCACTGGGCGCGGTCCAACGAGAGAGCCTCCCCTCGTTGTCATAGCTCATCACGGCCCCGCTCGGACTGCTGCCCGCGCAGGTGTGCCCGCTGGTCGTGTCGCTGTTGCGACAGGTCAGGTTGCCCATCGCATCGTAGGTTGCGTACTGATTCGCGATGGTGCTCAGTCCTGTTACGGCGTGCGGGTGAGTGCTGTCCCCATAGGTGTAGCTGCCTGCCGGGCCGCTGGTCAGCCGATCCAGGGTATCGTAACTGTAGGCTTGCAGATAGCCGCCCATGCCGCTGCTGCTGGGCGCGCTCATGCAGTGGTCGCCTCCGCTCGGTGTGCCGGTATTGCCCGCCCACACCAGCCGATTGAGCGCATCATAGCAGAACGCCTCGTTCTCGGTGGCGCTGCCCCCGCTCTGGGTGGGTACGACGGTGGAGCGGCCCAGCACGTTGCCCACGTGATCGTAGGTTGCCGTCTGGCTGTAGAGCGTCGTGCTGCCTTCGGTGGCGCTGATGCCGGTCGGACGCTCGATCCTATCGTAGCTGAAGCTGGTGGTGAACAGCGGCGTCGGTGTGCTGGTCTTGGGACCAGAGCCCCCCATTGCCAGGCCCGAGAGCAGTCCGGTGTCGGTGTAGCTGGTCTGGCCCACCAGGAACTGGACCGGATCGGGCATGCTGCTGGTTCTTCGACTGGCCCGACGGATTGAGCCAGGCCGGCGCAGGAATACGAGGAGTGGGATTGGGGAACGCGAGGGCTGAGGCCGTTGAGGATGAAACCACCGGCCAGGAGGCGATCACCTCTGTAAAAAGCATGAGAAAGAAGAGAGCAAGAACCAGAAGCGAGCGCCGCAGCGCAAAGCCCACCCGCGCAAACGCGAGGGGCTTGAGCAAGTCTCCAGGTAACGCACGCCGGGCGCGAGCAGGCTCACCGGTCAGTGGAGCAGAAGAGCAAGACCAGAACGATACATCGACACACGAAATTTTATTTTCTCTCTGGCAAACAAGGGACAAGCGCTCATTGGGAGAGTCCCTCCCTATGACAGAGCCATCTATTGCTCTGCTAAAGAAAATCCCCAATAGTCCGATGAGGAGAGGAGAGAAAGATTCGTAGCGAGAGTTCCCCTGGTTTTGAATAGATGAGATTTATAAAGAGACACGTCTACTCTCCCTATGTCCCCTGGCGGCTGCTGGGTGGATTGGTGCTGGTTGCCCTGGCGTTTATTGTCTATTATCTCACGCAGATTGCCCCTGTTGGCGCTTCAGCACATACTGGCGCGAATACGTATATTGCAGGCGTGATTATTAGCGTGATAGGCATGCTCTACGCGACAGGGCTGGGCTTGCTATGTCTACGAGGGTTGCATTTATCTATCTCCCGCCCGGCGCTCTCCCTCCAGCGCAATCGACAGCGTTTCAGCCCGCTGCTACTGGGGGCTGGATTGTTCTGCTACGCTCTGAGCCAGGCGGTGTGGCTCTGCAATATGCTCATTATCAGGCAATTGCCCACCTTCCCATCGCTTGAGCAGTGGACAGAGCTTGGCATGTATCCCCTGCTCATCGGCGCGATCCTGCTGCTCCCTACGCCCAACCTCGCTCTGTGGTCCCGCCTGCGCATCTTCCTGGATGCCCTGATGATTATGGCCGCCGTGACAACGCTCTGCTATTACTTTCTCCTCGCGCCTCTGCTGGTCAAGGGCGAGGGGACGCTGCTGGCAAAGAGCGTAAGCGGGATCTTTCTCGCGGGCGACCAGGTGCTGATGTTCTGCCTGCTGCTGGTCGCGCTGCGTTCGGGCAAGCCGTTATTGCGCCCGATACTCATCATGCTCTTTCTAGCAATTCTCTTATTTTTCATCATTCACATCGTCCATACCTATGAGGTTCTCTATCTGAGATTTAACGAGTTCTCCAGGGCGAATGTGGGCCTGTGTCTGGCAGGCACGCTGGTCGTGGGGGCCGCGCAGACGATCACCAATATTGTCAATGCAGCCGCCGCTGCACCTCAATCCGAGCGGGCCGAGCAAGCGAATGTGCCCTTTACCACCTCTCGCTGGAAAGCTGTCTTGCCCTCGGTCCTGGTGCTGATCTTCAGCCTGCTGATCTTTACCGTCTGGGCAGATGGAAGCGGCCAGATGTTTCCGGGGCAGATCGTGATTGTCTACGCGGGCGGGTTCGCCGTGTTGATCCTGATGGTCATACGCCAGCTCCTGACCCTCCTGCAGATCAACGTTCTGCGTCAGCAGCTCCAGACAAAAAATCGCGCGCTGCACCTCTTAAATAGGCAGTTGGAGCAGCAGGCGATCACGGACCCGCTGACCGGCCTGCCCAATCACCGCGCCCTGGTGGAGAGGCTGGACGCAGCTCTGGCCGCCGCTGAGGCCGCTCAGACCTCCTGCGCAGTAATTTTCATGGATGTCGATCACTTCAAGATAATTAACGATTGCTACGGGCACACAGTGGGGGACCAGGTTCTCTGCCAGTTCGGCAAGCTAGTGCAGAAGAATCTGCCGGCGGGGGCTTGCGTGGGACGCTGGGGCGGCGAAGAGTTTGTCGCGCTTCTGCCACACAGCGATTCGCTGGAGGCCCTGAATATCGCGGAGCAGATTCGCACGCGGGTTGAGGGTTATCGCAGCACCTGCGAGCGCAAACTGCATGTAACCTGCTCGCTGGGCGTGGCGAGCTATCCGCAGGACGCCAGTTCGCGCGAGGAGCTCCTGTTGCGCGCCGATCAGGCCATGTATGTGGCCAAGCGCCTGGGGCGCAACCAGGTGCGCACGGCGCATGAGCCGCTGGTGCGGGCCATGAGCACAAGTGAAACGGAGCCGGAGGGAGCCGAGAGGGAGGAGATGCTAGCGGTGGTGGATGCGCTGCTCACTCTGCTTGAGGCGCGCGATCGCTCGCTGGGCCAGCATGCCCGGCGCGTCTCCGCGCTCTCGCTCAAGCTGGCCCTGATGCTCGGTCTCAGCGAGGCCGAAGCCTATGTCGTGAGCCTGGGCGGTCTCCTGCACGACCTGGGAAAGGTGGCGTTGCCCGATATTGTGCTATGGCAGCAGGAAAGGCCGGACGACGTTGCTCGCAGAGAGATGCGCCTGTACCCGCTGGTCGGGGCAAGGATTCTAGCGCCGATTGGAACCTTGCAGGCCGTGGCGGCCATCGTGCGCGCGCACCGGGAACGCATGGACGGCTCTGGCTATCCCGACGGCCTGCGCGGCGAGGAGATCCCCCTGGGCGCGCGCATCGTCGCGGTAGCCGACGCCTATGACTCCCTGACCTCCAGAGGCTCGGCGCGGCCCGTGCGCAGTCCCGCGCAGGCGCTGAGCGCGTTGCAACAAGAGGCCGGCAGGCGGTTTGATGCGCGCGTGGTGAAAGCCCTGGCGCGCCTGCTGGAGCCGGACGCTCACTTGCCTGCCAGCGATGTCGCCTGAAAGCTATGAATGGAGCGGGGTTGATATGAGAGAGGAGAGGGAGATGGATCAACTAAAAAGGCGTCTGGAGCAGAGCGATGTTCCCTGGCGATTGCTGACCATTTTCTCGCTGCTGAGCCTGGTCTTATGGGTGATCACGATCATCAGACCCTTTCTCGCTATCTACACCTATCTTTATGGGACGGTTGCCGTTCTCTATCCCCTGCTGACCGGCCTGCTGTGCTTCCGGGGCATGCCAAAGCTCCTGGGCAAGGCGCGGTCCGGCGAAAAACCAGTCCTAACAGGGCGGCGCTTTAGCCCCGCTCTGTTAGGACTGGGTATTCTCTGCTTTACCTGCGGACAGATCATCTGGGTTTCCCACCTGTTCATCACACGCTCCTTCTACCCGTTTCCCTCTATTACGCAGATTGCCTACTATGGGATGTATCCATTCTTTATTTGCGCAATTCTGCTTTTGCCAGCGCGCGGTCTCTCAACATTAGCTCGCCTGCGCATCCTTTTCGATAGCCTGATTATTATGGTGGCCCTGAGCACGCTCTGCGTGTATTTTCTCCTGGCTCCCATGCTCCTCAATAGCCACAACGCGCTTTTACAAAAGATCGCCGGGAGCGTATTTCCCTCTGCCGACCTGGTGTTGATGTTCTGCCTGCTCCTGGTCGCGCTGCGCGCGGGCGAAGCGAGCCTGCGTCCGGTGCTGTTTATGCTGGAACTGGCCGTCCTGCTCATCTTTATCAGGAACCTCATGCATCTGGGCGAGATTCTCCGCATGACCTATCAACAGATGTCCCCCGGAGCCGTCCTCTGGCTGCCGGCGCTTTTCCTGATTACCGGGGCCGCGCAAACGATCAGTAGGAGTATGCGCCGGCAGCCAGCCAGGCCGGAGCCTGGCGCACATCGGATGGTGAGCTGGAAAACGCTCTTTTCGCCATCTCTGGTACTGATCTTGGGCATAGTGTCCGTGATCGTCTGGCGAGCTCTGAGCATGAAGATATTTCTCGGCCAGGTGACGATCTTCTTTGTCGGGGGATTTCTCCTGCTGATGCTGGTGGTGCTGCGCCAGTTGCTGGCGGTGTACGAGGTGGCTATCTTGCAACGCAGGCTCCAGGAGAGAAATCAGGCGCTACACATCTTCAATGCACGCTTGGGAAAGCAGGCAATCACGGACCCGCTGACCGGCCTGCCCAATCACCGCGCCCTGGTGGAGAGGCTGGACATGGCCCTGGCGAAGGCCCAGGCAACTCACGCATCGTGCGCCCTGATCTTCATCGATATCGACCGCTTTAAGACGATCAACGATCGCTATGGGCACGTGGTGGGCGACCAGGTTCTCTATCAGTTCGGTAAGCTGGTGCGGGAGAGCCTGCCGGCGGGGGCTTGCGTGGGACGCTGGGGCGGCGAGGAGTTTGTCGCGCTTTTGCCACACAGCGATTCGTTGGAGGCCCTCAAGATCGCCGAACGCATTCGCGCGCGCGTCGATCGGCACATCCTGACCGGCAAGGGCGAGATGAACGTGACCTGCTCGCTGGGCGTGGCGAGCTATCCGCAGGACGCCAGCACGCGCGAAAGCCTGCTGATGAGCGCCGATAAGGCCATGTACGCGGCCAAACGCCTGGGACGCAACCAGGTCCGGCTGGCCCATGAGCCGCTGGTGCTGGCCCTGGGTATGTCCGAGGCGGAGCCAGAGCCGCCGACCAGCGAGGAGGCCGAGATGCTGGCGGTGGTCGATTCGCTGCTGACCGCGCTGGAGACGCGCGACGACTATACGAGTCGGCACACCAGGCGCGTCGCTGCGCTCTCGCTCAAGCTGGCCCTGATGCTCGGTCTCAGCGGGACCGAAGCCTATGTCGTGAGCCTGGGCGGCCTCCTGCACGATTTGGGAAAGATCGGCGTGCCCGATGATATCCTGCTCAAGGAGAGTTGCCTGACCGATGATGAATACACATGCATGGCTCAGCACCCGCTCACAGGGGCAGAGGTTATTGCCCAGATTCCCCATCTGCAAGCCGTGGCGGCCATTGTGCGCGCGCACCACGAACACATGGACGGCTCCGGCTATCCCGACGGCCTGCGCGGCGAGGAGATCCCCCTGGGCGCGCGCATCGTCGCCGTGGCCGACGCCTACGACGCCCTGACCACTAACCGCTCATACCGCACCGGTTGCGCTCCCATCGAGGCTATTCGGGAACTGCTGCGCGGCGCCGGCACACAGTTCGATCCCCAGGTCGTGGGAATGCTGGTGCGCCTGTTCTCCGTCGTTCCCCACCTGTCCGAGGTGAAGGCGGCGTAGGGACGCGGCCTCTCCAATGCTTATCTCTTCCTCTGGCGTGTATAATGAGAGCCAGACACTGCATAGCACACCTTCTATTTTTCAAGGGAGTACCGAACACATGCGACGAGTAGCGATACTGGCCGAGGGGGCTTTGAACTGGCACACGGGCAAGACCGCGACGGGCGTGATCCGCTATGGCAGGGAGCCGGTGGTGGCGGTGATCGATAGCACAAAGGCCGGTCTGGACGTTTCACAGGCGCTCAACATGGATCTCGGCAAGGACATTCCGGTGGTCAAGGATATTTACGAGGCGATGACCTACGGACCGGATACCCTGCTGATCGGCATCGCCCCGATGGGCGGCGCTCTGCCGGAGTCCTGGCGCTGGCAACTGCTGGCCGCGATCGAGGCCGGGCTGAACCTGGTCAGCGGCTTGCACGTCTTCCTCTCGGAGGACGAGGAATTGCGCGCGGCGGCGTCCAAGCGCGGAGTGACGATCTGGGACGTGCGCCGCCCGCCGGAGACGAAGCGCGTGGGCACGTTCAAGTCACATCGTCCCGGCAGCCATACCGTGCTGACCGTCGGCTCCGATTGCGCCGCCGGCAAGATGACCGTGGCGCTGGAACTCGACCGCGAGGCCAGGGCGCGCGGGCTGAATAGCGCGTTTCTCGCGACCGGCCAGACGGGCATTCTGATCGCGGGTCGCGGCCTGCCGGCTGATCGCGTGATTAGCGATTTTCTCGCGGGCGAAACCGAGTATCTGGTCCTCGAGCTCACCAGCACGCACGATTGGGTGTTTGTGGAAGGCCAGGGCGCGCTCAACCATCCGGGCTACTCTCCGGTGACGCTGGGCCTGCTCCATGGCTCGATGCCGGAGGCGATGATCTTTTGCCATCACGCCGGCGCTACCGCCATCGATGGTCTGCCGCACGCAACCTTCCCCGACCTGAAGCGCCTGATTCGCCTCAATGAGGAGGTGGTGAATATCCTGCCGCAAAAACGCCCCAGCAAGGTCGTTGGCATCGCCCTGGTGACGCTCGGCATGAACGACGAGCAGGCTCAGGAGGCGATCAGAGCGATCGAGGAGGAGACCGGCCTGCCCACAACCGATGTCTGGCGCTTTGGAGCCGGCAGGCTGATGGACGCTTTGCTGGAACACGTTGCTGCGTAATTGAGGAAAAGAGCAAACCTATCATGAAACTTTCTGTCAAACCGTTCGATTTGAAACTGACTACGCCCTTTCGCATCTCGCGCCACGTGCAGTACACGGCGGCGAATGTGCTCGCGCAACTCTCCTACGAGGGCGTAACCGGAATGGGCGAGGCCGCGCCCTCAGAACATTACGGCGAGTACCGCGAAACGGTCCTGGCAACGCTCAAGCTGCTGGAAAATGAACTGGGCGACGATCCCTTCGCGCTCGACGATATCTTCAAGCGCATTAATCGCGCGCTTCGCCTCAACCCCTCCGCGAAGGCGGCGCTGGATATGGCGCTCTACGACCTGATCGGCAAGCTGCTCAATGTGCCGGTCTATAAGCTGCTGGGGCTGAACGCCGCGCAGACGCCGCTGACCTCCTTCACCATCGGCATCGATACGCCGGAGAATATGGCGCGCAAGGCCCTGGCCGCGCGCGATTACCCGATCCTGAAGATTAAGGTCGGCACGCCCAACGATCGCGCCAACCTCAAGGCGATCCGCGAGGTTTCCAACGCGGTGATCCGCGTGGATGCCAATACGGCCTGGTCGCCCAAAGAGGCCGTGCGCGCTATCAACGAACTGGCCGAGTTCGACCTGGAGTTCGTGGAGCAGCCGGTCGCGCCCCATGACCTGGCGGGCCTGAAATACGTGCGCGAGCATGTGCCGCTGCCGATTATCACCGACGAGAGCAGCATCACGGTCGAGGATATTCCCCGCGTGGCCGCGTGTACGGACGGCATCAACATTAAACTCATGAAGTGCGGCGGGCTGTATCACGCACTCAAGATGATTCACGTGGCGCGCGCGCACAATCTCAAGATCATGATCGGCTGTATGATCGAAAGCTCGCTGGCGATCACCGCCGCCGCCCACCTGACCCCGCTGATCGATTACGCCGATCTCGACGGCCACCTGCTGGTGGACAACGATCCCTACGTGGGCGTGAGCGTCGAGCAGGGCAAATTGATTCTGCCCGAGGGTCCCGGCCTGGGCGTGACGGAACGCACAACGGCAATGTAATCGTCCATAGATGGGGCGGCGAGTGCAACGACCGCCTCATCCACAAAAATGGATTGCACCTTACACTTTCTTTAAAAAGACCTGCCTCTTCTTTGATGAATCTATCGTATCTTATATACGTATCCTCTTTAGGAGGAGCAATGGACATTCGGATGATTCGCAGAGAGTTTTTTTGCATGAGAAAAAGCAGGGAAATGTTTGATGCTCTATAATGATCCAAAACAACAGCAACCGGTAGCACCGCCAACCTATCCGCCATACCGGCCTGGTCCGGGTGGGCCGATGGTGCCGATCACCGATAAAACGCAGAGTGTGCAGGCGCAAGCTTTTCACCACACGCCTCAACCGGGCCTGCCTCCGCCTCCGGTGGTCAGGCCGCCGAAACCGCAGCGCTCGCGGGCGCGCGGCGCGGCGATCTTCGCGCTCACCTGCTTGCTCGCCGTAGTCTTTGGCGTGGGACTCTTCTCCGGCTGGCAGTTCGCGCGCACCTCAGGCAGCGCGACCACAACGCCAACGGCGACCTCCGCGCCGGCGAACACCGGGCAGGGGAACAGCACGCTCACCTCGCTTGAGGCCGTGCAGGAGGCGGCGATCGCGAAGGCCAAGCCGGCGGTAGTGGAGATTCGCGGCGATACCGGCAACGGCATCGCGCTGGGCTCAGGCGTGATTATCGACAACAAGGGCCATATCGTGACCAACAATCACGTAGTCAGCGGCGTCTCCTCGCTCACGGTCACACTGAGCGACGGCACGCAGCTTCCCGCCGAGATTGCGGGCAGCGATCCCGCGAACGACCTGGCGGTGATCCGCGTGCAGCCCACAGCCAGCATGACCCCCGCGATGTTCGGCGATTCGGCGCAGCTCTCGGTCGGGCAGGAGGTGCTGGCGATCGGCAACCCGCTCGGCTACGATGGCACCGTCACCTCCGGCGTGGTGAGCGGCCTGAACCGCACGGTCAATGAATCGCGCGGGGTGCAGCTGACCGGCCTGATCCAGATCTCCGCGCCCATCAATCCCGGCAACAGCGGAGGCGCGCTGATCAACCTGCAAGGCCAGGTTGTGGGCATCCCCACGCTCGCGGCGGTGAATACCGAGACGAACACGCCCGCCAACGGCATCGGCTTCGCCATCCCCTCGAATACCGTTCAGTCGGTGATCGCGCGCATCCTGGGGAGCTAGGCGACCGTGTGCGCGCCGCCCCTGCCGCCCCGGTACCTCTCCCGCACGTAAAGCAGCAATTCGGCGCTCTTCTGCGTGCGCTGGTCGGGACTGTAGGCCGGGGGCAGGCGGTCGTGCAGGCTGTCGGTGATGGCGAGCCGGACCCGATTGAAAGTCGTGGTCCTGCTCTGCCATTCGAGGACGAAAAGGGCCTGCAATCGCTCCAGCAGCGTGCGCGTGAGAGATTTGACCTGCGCGCGCTCGTCGTCCCCGGCGAGCTTCACGCCGGCGGTCAGGATATCGTAGATGGCCAGTTCCTCTTCGCTCAGGCCCTCGCGCGCGGCCCGCTGCTCCTCGGCGGCCAGGTCGCGCGCGAGGGCTACCAGGTCGTCGGCGTAGGCGTCCAGCTTGCGGGTGCGCGCCGTGCGCAGGTCCAGGGGTTGTATATCCTCGCCGCCTCCGGCCAGGGACGGATAGACCGCCTCGTTGACATTGGCTTCGTTGTAGCGACTCACAATTCTCTCCAACCTTTCCAGAAAATTTATGCGCCCAATGTTTTGCGCGAGCAGCCGGCGAATCCAGGACTCCAGGTCGGCCCGCGTCTCCTCGGCCCTGATGTGGCGAGGACCACTGCCCAGGTGGCTGCGCAAGCGGTCGGGATCGAGCTGACTGACGAGGAAACGGCCCGGCTCCTCGCGCGTGGCCAGCGAAATCCGCACGTCCCTTTCGCCCAGGCGTAACGCGCCCTGCACCTGGCTCATCACCCGGTCGCGCAAGCCGTCGGGCACGGCCTGGCGCATGGCGGCGTAGATGCCCCGCCGCAGCAGTTGGTGCAGGTGGACCGGCAGGGTGAACTCCGGCTCGGCGGGATCGGGCAGGATGGCCCGGTAGAGCCGGCTGACCTCATGCGAGAGCAGCAGATAGCCCTGCTTGCGCTCCTCCGTCTCCAGCAGCGCGTCGATATCCGGCTCGACGAGCAACTCCTGGCCCCGGCGATCGGACGTGGCGCGCAGTTGGTTGAGCCGCGCCGGAATGTCCAGCCCGTTCTCCTGGCAGTAGCGATTGATCTCGGCGAGCGTCGCGCGCAAAAGCTCGACAAGCTCGTTTTTGTTGCCCACCACGCGCTCGGGACCCTCGGGATCGTTGATGTCGGCGGGCGCGTAGAGGGCCAGCGCATCGTCCAGTTCGTGAACGCTGCCCGCGTAATCGATGATCAGCCCGTTGGGCTTCTCGCCGAAGACACGATTGGCCCGCGCAATGGTCTGCATGAGCGTGTGTTTCTGCAGGCGGTTGTTGAGATAGACCGTAGAGAGGCACGGCACGTCAAAGCCGGTGCTCCACATGTCGCACACGAAAGCGATGCGGAAAGGATCGCGCGGATCTTTGAAACGCTCCGCCAGCCTCTCTTTAGAAACCCGCTGGTGTGGCTCGATCTCGACAAGCTCGCCGTTCGCGTGACTGAAACTTGCAAATTTCTCAATGTCATCCTGCGCCTCGGAGACGACGACGGCCATCTCGCATGTTTCCAGCGCAACGAGCATGGCGTGCAACTCTTCCCGGCGGGCGAGACCGCGCTCGGCGTCGAGTTGCGCGCGCAGGCCGGTGACATAGCGCTCCCGCGCGCTCAGCACGCGATTGTAGGTGCGCACGGCGCTGATCTTGCTCGACGAGACGACCAGCGCCTTGCCCTGGTAGCCGCGCCGCGCGAAGTGCGCGACGATATCCTGCGCAATCCAGTCCAGCCGCTCGCCGCTGTCGAGAAAGCGGCTATCCCTGAAAAGCTGCTCCTGCTGCTGCGGAGTAATCTGCGCGCCCTCCAGCAGGCCGCGCAGATTCTCGTCGAGCGGGATGCTGCGCACCAGTTCGAGCGGCGGAGTGTGATTCTCGAAGTAGAGATCGACGGTCACGCCGTCGTTGATAGCGCGCCGGAACGTATAGCGGCTCACGTAGTCCCCGAAGGTGCGCCGCGTCTGCTCGTCGTTATCCATCAGCGGCGTGCCGGTGAAGCCGATAAACGCAGCGTGCGGCAGGACCTGGCGCATATAGCGGGCCAGTTCGCCATCCTGCGTGCGGTGGGCCTCGTCGGTGATAACCACAATGCCGTAGCTCTCGGAGAGCTTCTCGTAATTCTGGCCCGGCTGATCCACGCGGAACTTCTGGATCAGAGTGAAAAGGATAAAATGCGGCTCGCGCAGCAGGCGTTTAAGCTGGTTGCCATCCCCGGCGTGGACCTCCGCCGGATCGGCCTCCTCGACGGACCCGGTGTTCCTGAAGTTCTGGTAAATCTGCTCGTCGAGATCGATGCGGTCGGTGACGATGAGAAATTTATAGGTATTGGAGAGCACGCGTTGAGCCTTGCGCACGAAGAAGATCATCGAGTAGCTCTTGCCGCTGCCCTGGGTGTGCCAGAAGACGCCGAGCCGGTCGTGCTGCTCCTGCGGGGGCAATTGCTCGCGGGCGCGCAGGGCGGCGATGGCGCGATTGACGCCCAGGTACTGGTGGTTGCGCGCCACCAGCTTCTTGAGGCCGCCCGCCTCGTCGAAGAGCGTGAAATTCTCGACGAGATCCAGCAGGCGCGTCTGCTCGCAGACGCCGCGCAGGAGGGTTTCGAGCGTAGTGCTGGCCGGCTCATCCTCGTCGAGCACGCGTTTCCACTGGAAAAAGTGTTCCCAGGGCGCGCTGAAGCTGCCCATGCGGCACTCGAAGGGGTTGGTGACGACAACGAAGGCGTTATACCAGAACAACCTCGGCAGTTCCCGGCAAAGCTCCTGCGTGACCTGCGCGTGAATAAGCTCCAGGGCGCAATCCTGGATGCCCAGCAGCACGAAAGGCAGGCCGTTGACGAAGAGAACAAGGTCCAGGCAACGCTTGCCCATCTCGCCGGCCACCCACAGGTCGGGCACGAAGACGAAGTTATTATTGGCAGGCTCGCCCCAGTCGATGACCTGGACGATCTTATGGCGATCGCGGTAGCCGGTGGCGTTCGGCGGCTCGTCGGGCCGCGTCTCGATCTTGACGCCATCCCTGAGCAGCTTATAGATTTCCCGGTTGGCCCTCAGCGGATCGCCGCTCAGGCGCAGCTCGTCCGTCGTCAACCGCTCCATGGCCGCCTCGATATAATGCGTGTTCAGCCCCGGATTGAGCCTGCACAGGGCCGCGTACAGGCGAGACTCCAGCACCACCTCATGCAGATTACGGCGGCCCGTCGTCTCGCAATGCCCCACCTCCTCCGACGTGCCATTGAGCATGGTGTACCCCAGTTCCAGCAAAACCGCCATCGCACGCCTGCGCACCGCCTGGTTGGTAGGAGTATTTCTTTGCATAAATCCGTCTATCCTTTCCCAAACACTTCACATCAAATTCACCCAACAAGCTCACATCTTCCCGCTACGCACTTCGCGCTTGCTCTGCGCGTAGTAGTCAACGCTTGTCATAAAAGAGTGAGCATACGAGTCGTTGAGCAGTTTGAGAATGGCCCAGCGGTCGCCGCGCGGGTTGTAGACCAGCATTTTCCTGCCGTTGATGAGTTCGACCGGGATGGGCAGCTTGAGACGCTCGATCTCGTTGTGCAGGGCATCGATCGTCAGGGCGTCCAGGTAGCTGCTGGCGGCGATTTTGCAGAGCTTGAGTATCTTGTTTTTGTCGCGCAAACAATCCTCGCGGAAGCGCTTGTAGTTATGGATAAAATTCTTCTGCGCCAGGCGGTCCAGCGTGCCGACGGCGGCCTTCTTGAACTCCTCGCTGTTGAAGATCTGGTGAAAGTTATGGGTATTGAAGATGAACATGTCCTCTTCGTAGCTGATGCAGTCGATGTGGCGATCGAAGAGGAAGGTCGGCGTTTTCAGATCGTCGTAGATGTCGTCCTGCACGATCATCGCGTAGAAGCGCGAGCGGCTGAGCATCTGTGAGGCGTTGTAGACGCGATAGAAGTAGATCGGCGTGCGGTCCTGCGGCGGCTTCGGCACGACGCGGATAGCGTAGAAGCGCATTTTTTCGATAAACGCCGTCTCGCTATGCTGGAAGAACGGCAGATTGAGCGGATCGCTCAAGGGCTGGATGCGCCGGCGAATCGAGTCGTAGGGCAGGATATTGAGATACTCAATCTCATGCTCCTCTTTGGCATTGCCCACGTTGAAGGATTGCAACTCCAGATCGCCGCGCGCCACGCCCTTGCGATACTCGTCCAGGGCCTCGTCGATAGCCTCGCGGAACCTCTGTTGCAGGGCCGGCTTCTGGCGAACATGGCGATAGCCCAGATCGGCGTCGTTGGCCTCGCCGGACGCGACGCACACATCCAGGTCGCAGCCCGCCAGGTCGAGCGCCATGAGAGATTTGAGGGTGTCGCGAACGGCATCCGGGGCTTCCAGCATGCGTACCTCCTCGACTTATGCTTGCAAACAGATATCATTATCCAGCGCCACGAAGCGAATCTCGTCCCCGCGCACCAGGCGTCCGCGCGCGATATACATGCGCGGCCCGTCGTTCCCCTCGATCTCGACCTCGTAGAGGTGATAGCCGCCGAGATTCAGCATCGGGTTGACGTAGATCATATTAGAATGAACGTAGATGACGAACAACACCACAAAAAACACACCCAGCGCCAGGGCCTGCTGCACATTTGTCAGCGAGAACGAGACGAACGGAATGATATAGGACGCGACATAGGCCATGACATCGCCGTTACGCCGCGTGACGCTCACGGCCTTGCGGCGATACGCGACATTGGCGCGCCTCAACTGGTGGAAGATCCAGGCTCGCCAGTCCGGCGCTGAGCAGCAGCAGGACAGCCCACAACGGCCACGTTCCCACCAAAAGGATACAGTAAATCGCCACTAGCGGGAAATACGAGCAGAGAAACAGGATGCTGCGCGCGAGGTATGCAGGCATAAGTCAATTCCTTTCCGCCAGATCAACATCCCATTCTCCGGTTTTATCATGGAATGATATTACTCGATTCTGGCTTGATGTGCAAGAGGTTGGTAAATTTGGGCGTCCCTTCCGTCTGTCCCACTCTGTCGCAGCACCGATTAAGAGCAAAGGAGGAGCCACCACGCGGACGGGCATCAGCTCGCCCGCGTTGTTTTTTGCTGTCTGCATCATTTCATGGGTACTCTGGGTACTCTTTCTCTCCCCGCTCCACAGGCTGCCTCAGCGCCAAGAGTACCCAGAGTACCCATCAAGTGTGTCTTCCCGCGAGGGAGAGCCTTGTCTCACTCCCGCGCGTATTCCGGCACGCCGTCAAAGAGCGCCCAATCGTCGTCATCGGGCACGGGGACCAGCAGCACGTCGTCGATCCAGCGCCCATCAAGCTTGAACATGCGGTACCACGTCAGGAACGCTCCGTCGGGGTAGGCGATGCGATAGCTATCGTGCGGCTCGTACTCGTCGTTGCGCTCCATGCGCGCGCCGGGGGGAAAGTCGAGGCGGTAGCTGCCCTTCGGAGAGCGCAGGGCCACGAACGAACCCCCGTGCTGCTCGACAAAGCGACGGTAAAAGATCGCCTCCGCCTCATCCACCTTGAGCAAGAGCCGTGCCATCGGCGGCTCGCCCAGCTTGACCATCCAATGTTCCATTGCCAACCTCCTCTTGTTCACATGTGTTTGGACGATTCACGATGCCTGATCGCGCACTACTGCCCGCGATCACGCGCCTGGACTGCGAAAAAAACAGGGAGTCGCGTCCGGGCCTGTCTTCTCGCCAGCGCGCATGCTGGCGGCGAGTGGGGTATGGGTGGACCTCCTTTCTAAAGATGACGCGTGATAAACATCTCTTGATCGAGTTCGCCAACATAAGCCATAAGGATAGTACCATTACTATAGATGCTTAGTCAAGGTTCTATATAAACAGAACTATAAAGATGGGTTATTAATTCTGCATCTATCAGCTATGAACCATGCTTTGTATAATAGACCGCTGAGGTGACAAAGATGTATAGATTGCGCGTCAAAGAGATTTTGGAAGAGAGAAAGCTGAGCATGGCGAAACTTTCGCGCGGGGCTGATGTGCCGCTGAATACCGTTCGCCGTATGGTCAGGGATAAAAACTATAATCCCACAGCTTATACGTTAAGAAGAGTTGCCGATTATCTGGGCCTGACGATGGATGAGCTATTCATGAAGGATGACGAGGTGGGGGAGCCTGGCGGGCAATAGGAGCGGGCACGATGGGCGGTATATCCAGCAGGACGCACACAAGCCCGCAGGACGCACACCGGCACGTGGGGTGTGTGATGGCGTAGGACGCGGGCAAGCGTGAGGGACGCGGGCACGGTGGCAGGACGCACATAAGCCCGCAGGACGCACACAAGCCCGCAGGACGCACACAAGGGGCGTCCCTACTATGGACGGGCGTTGGTGATGTTAGCACGTGGTTCGCGTAAAACCGACGTGGGCCGGCCTGCCTGGGTGGGGTGGATGGATGGGCGTTGCTACCCGGCCACGTTCCATGTCCCCGCCATCGACCAGGACATCCGTTGCTTTTACGCGGAAAATGTCCCCACGCACCTAATCCCCGTCCATAGTAGGGACGCTGCTTGTCCGCGTCCCGCCACCGTGCCCGCGTCCTGCCACCGTGCCCGCGTCCCGCCAACGCGCCCGCGTTCTGCCCGTTCCTCACTCCCACAACGAGTCCCACCCCATCCCCTCGTCACCCACCGGCTCGACGTGACCCGCCGCCTCCGCCACGCGCCGCGCCAGCACCGAGGCCATCTCCGGCGCTTCCCCCGCGCGCCGGCCCGCCACGTCGATCTCGCCCGCGACCAGGCCCGGCAGGAGACGATCGCGCGTCTGGCGGAGAGCGGTATTTTCCCTCGATAGCGATTCTAATAAGGCGAAGATCGGCTGAAGATGGGCATCGAAAGCACAGAGGATATCCGATGGCGGCCATAAGAGCTTGAGGTTGTAGACTTCATCCTTTGTTACAGCCCTAAAAATAGAGCCATTCCCAATGGTATCCTCCTCCTGAAATTGCTGCTTCAATTGCTGGAAGATAAATCGTTGACCCTCATTTTTGCTACGAATTGCGCACAGGCCACGCCCTATCACAATCTTTTTTAGGGAGAGGTTGAGACGACCAACAGGAGCCCGGACGCTAAACAAGATATCGCCTGCATGTGCTACACGATGTTCCAGCGTGCAATAGACGCGATCGGTAGGAAAGCGACTTCCGAAATCAGACACTCCCTGGTGAAACGGCAGGCCGTTCCCTCCCTGATTATAAAATGTTGAGCTAGGCGATTGCCCCATCGTAATAGAACAGATATCACCAAGTGATCTCACCTCCCATCCCTGCGGCACCATCCCTACCGCCGACTCCACCAGCCGCACGCGTTCATGGCCGGGGAAGCGGAACTTGACGAACCATTCGTCGTAGAGCAGGCGGGCGCGTTCTTCGAGGTTGGCGATGCGGCGCGTGGCGTTCTCGATCAGGTCGTCGTAGGCGGTGAGGATGCCGGCGATGCTGCGCTGGATCGGCAGGGGAGGAAGGCTGACGACGAGCCGGTGCAGCGCGTTGCGGTTGACGCCGGGCAGCACGCTGGCCGCGTTGTGCTGCGCGAGCTTGAGCATACCCAGGTAGTAATGCAGCAAATAGTGGATGAAGCGCGGATGATTGCCCTTGAAGTCACGCACGTACAAGGCCGTGTTGAGCGGCCAGAAGTCTTCTTTGACGTAGAACACATCCCCCAGAGTGCCATAGCGGCCCGTGACGACGCCGGGGGCGCGCACCTTCGCCGTATCGTGCCAGCCGGTCACGCCCGAAGATGAGACGACGGGCACCGTTCCTGGCCGTCGCTGCCGTTCGGGCAGGTCAAATCCGCGCTGCAGGGTAAGCGCCTCGCCCAGCGTACATTGTCTCCAGCCCGTGCGCACTGCTGTCTGTCTCTCCCATCCGTGTGTGGTGGTATGTGAACACCGTGTAGTATAGCAGGCAGAAGAGGCACAGGCAAGCGCGATTGGTGCCGATGACGTGTGCGGCGCTGGAGGAGACGCGGGCGGGCAGTTCATTGCGGCAGTTCCCACCAATGCTCGTCGTGCCACAGGCGAGTTGAGTCCCAGGTGCCGCCCATTTCGTGGCGCAGGACAGAGATGTGGATCTGCGCGAGATTGGCCCCTGCCGCGCGCAGACTGCTTTTCATGCTCGACAGGGCCAGTCGGGGCGTGTTATTGGTGCGGCTGAGGTGAGCCAGCCAGAGCCAGCGCACGGCGTCGGCCCGCCACGTGCGCAGCACAGCCTCGGCGGCCTGGTCGTTAGAGAGATGCCCTGTGGGACTGAGGATGCGCTGCTTGAGGTGATAGGGATAGGGTCCCCGGATCAGGCGCGCGCGATCGTGGTTCGACTCGAGGATGAGCAGGTCGGCCCGCGCGATGGCCTCCAGCATGACCGGCGTGACCTCGCCGCTGTCGGTGACAATGCACACGCGACATCCCCCGGCGCTCAGCACGTAGCCGCAGGGCGCGATCGCGTCGTGCGAGACGGGGAACGATTGCACCTCGATATCGCCGATCACGCAGCTCGTCCCCACCGGCAAGGCTCGCCACAACTCGTCCGCGCCCGGTCCGGCTTCGCCCAATCTGCTCACCTCGCCCGGCAAGTTCGGCGAAGCGGCTTCGCTTGTTTCACGTGGGCGGTTGGTCGGTGTGAGTTCGAGCTGTGCGCTCGTCTCGCGGGCGAGCTGCGCGGTGCCGTCGTTGGCGAGGGTGATGAGTTCGGCTTCCAGGGTGAGGAGCAGGCCAGATTCGGAGCGTAGTTCGCCGGCGGTGAGGATGGTGCGGATCTCCGCCAGGGTGCGGGGATCGGCGAAGACGGGGATATGGTGACGCCTCATCAGGAGCGGCAGGCCGAGGATATGGTCGCTGTGTTCGTGGGTGATGAGCAC
>Ga0070740_10003068_pt1 | contig 18352 bp, 12 predicted proteins | sample Coa_R2_FD_67286 | JGI IMG/M metagenome (GOLD analysis project Ga0070740, IMG submission 67286) | Surface soil microbial communities from Centralia Pennsylvania, which are recovering from an underground coalmine fire - Coalmine... | ecosystem: Environmental > Terrestrial > Soil > Unclassified ...
GGTGGATAACAGGCTGATGACAGCGGATATGCAGATAGTGGAGGATCGGACAGATCTGTAACCCTATCCAGAGAACTTGTCGGACGGAGAGTGACTGCCCCACCCGAATGTGAGCACCATCAACCCATTCCATTGCAAGGCACCAGCGTCCTTGCTCCTCGAACAGATCATGATACGCAGGAATGCCCGCATGCTTCAGGCACGCCAAGTGACGCGCCTCCCGGCGCAGATGCAGAATGGCGTTCTCATCTGCCTGCGCGACCTTGAGCGCAACAACCAGGCCGAGCAGGGTATCTTCTGCCTGGTAGACAGTCCCGAAGCCTCCCTGTCCGACCTTGGACACAATCCGATAGCGATTTCTCAAAAGACGCAGCGGCTTGAGAGCCCTCATGTGTGACCTCCAGTGGAAATACAAAAGCGCCTCCGGCCTGTATACAAGGATAGATACGGGCACGCACGGAGGCGCTTTGCCTAACTACCTATGACGCGCTACAAAGGTTTATGAGCGTACTGCTAATGAGGGAAGCGATTCTATCAGTGGTACATTGAGACATTCAAAGTGAGAATCGGCGCAAGAACTTCAGACCTGTTTCCCTCTTCAAAGAGGGTATCTTCGTTGGTGTCTTGCAAAGGCACCAGATTTTTCCCATTCAGGGACAGGACGTGACCTACACAGGGCGGAGTATGCTCCTTGAGCAGGCCAGAGAGTGCTTTTCTAATTGCAGGAAGTTCCTGTGCTTCTCCCTGAGCCTTCCACTGCTGGATAGCTAGCCCGGTTCTGACAGGATGCTTTCCTTCTTCTACATCTAGAACACACTTTTCCAGACAATAATCGAGATACTCTTTAAGCGCCAGGTAGAGTGTGTAGGAAGATGTATACTCCGCCTGCATGGCCCGCAAATGGGCTGAGACTCGCCAGAGAAGCTGTTGGCGGCCCCGCGTTTTCCAGTACGCTCTGTCGTCGCATGTGGAGCGCTTCTTCTGGATATTTCCGGCCCGTATCTGGAGATATGCTCTCAGATCGAGAACTGCTTCCTGAATGGTCTTCGCCTGATGTTCGTACCTCTTCTGCTTCGAGGTTATTGTTAGGGTGCTCTGAATTGGCATAGTTCGCCTCTTTCTCTGAAGAAATGCGGCCCTTGTCGTGAGCAAGAGGCCGGATGCAACACATCATGGAGGGAGCAGGAGTAAGCTAACTGTGTCAAACGCTCTTCTTTACTCCAGGCACAATAGGGCCGGATTTCTCGGTGCGATTATCTTCTGAATGGTCTGTTCGTCGGTAAGCTTTGCCTTCGTTCCTCTTCCCTGTTGATATCGCTGGCGTAACCCAACTCGGCGAGTTCGCGAGCCGCGGCAGAGAAATCGCCGTGGTGGTTCAAAAGAGCATAAGCTCTGAACTTGGTATATCCCTGTTCGGCCTCGAAGAGCGTCGATGTCGAGAAGACATAGAGGAGGTCATGCCCTCCATGATTGGTCGTTGCACTGATCCCTGGACCGGTTTTGCCAGGGCGTCTCCAGTGACCTTCTGTGCCGACATAGCCAACAAGTTGCCATCCATGAGGAAGCAATATGTCTTCCCAACTCGCCTGTTGATTGAACAGATCTCCGGGACGCTGCCCATTTTCGCTCAAACGGAAGGATTTTTTGGGCGCAATGGCGGGGGGAGGGGTAGGGGGCACCCTGTCGAATTCGCGAGCGATAGCAAACAGCCGTTCGCGCTGATGAGTGGTGATGGTCCTGATAGAGGACACTCCCCCTCGGAGCAAGGTATAGGACTTTCCGCTCGGGTGGACCCGACCGCGTGAGGGAGCGACAATAATCAGTCCGCCCTCGCCCCGCGTTTCGATAAGCGTTTTTACAGTATCGCCATCAGGGCGAGAGGCCAGCTTTCGGTTCCCTTCGATCCTATCGCATCGATACAGCAGGTGTCGTCCGCCTGCTGGTGTGGCTTCCAGGTAGCCCCATGAAAGATGGTCATAGAGTGCCGCCAGTGCCGCGTCTTGCTGAATACGGCTGAGCCAGGCTTCAAAGATGTGATGGTCGTCGAAGTCGAGGGCTTCGAGATTGCCACTCACAGCACCGGTAATAAAGGCGAGTCCTAGCACACCAGAGCGGAACCAGCGATCTATCTCCCCCTCGCTTGCTCGACGCTTCTGGTACTCGCGCCAACTCCAAAGCGCTGGTTGTTTCGAGCCGTCGGCTTTGATGGGGATGACGCTGATACCGCAGGCCGAAGCCTGCTGCGCTGTATGATAGACATAACTTTTCGGCGGTGGCTGACTTCTAGTAGGAGCTTGGATCTGTATCATCTCTTCTCTCTCCGCAATCCATGAGCGCATGCATAAAGCCTCTTGACATGCGCAGGACAACAGTAGTGATGATCAAGAAACGGTAGCATAGGGACACAGCAGCATGGTTTGCATACCTGGGACAGACATGTGGATTTGCGACACAACCAGGCCGATATTATCCAAACCCCCTCCCTGGAGAGCCAACTGGGTCAGTCGTTCGACCATACCTGTCGCCGACATCCACGGAGATTCCAGGATCTTCTCGATGTGGGGATCGCGGGTCATTTCCCAGACCCCATCGGTGCAAAGAAGAAGCGTATCGCCGTCCTGGACTTGTTCGGGAAAGAGATCTACTTCGACAGTGGGAGCTGCACCCAGACAGCGCGTGATCTTGTTGCGCTCGGGATGGGTGTAGATCTCTTCGGGTGCAATGGCACCAGAGGCGACGAGTTCCGCCACAATTGAATGATCGCGGGTGATCATACGCAGCCCGCGTCCCAACCGGTAGAGGTAGGCGCGGCTATCGCCGACATTGGCGATACAAGAGTGCGGCCCAAAAATGACCAGCGCCGTCAGGGTTGTTCCCATCTGGTCGAGGGACTGAAGGGACGCTGTTTCCTGATTCTGCTGATAGATGACCAGATTTGCGTGAGCCACAGCATCTCTCAGCAAGCTCCCTAGATTCGAGGGTTCGACACATGCATGGTGTAGCGTTGGAAGTATGGTATCAACGATGGTCTCTATCGCCAGGCGCGAGGCAATCTGTCCATTCGCATGACCACCCATCCCATCGGCTATAGCAAACACTCCATATGTTTGCTGGGTTTGTGTATTGACCCCTGTAGCAGCAAAGGCAAAATCTTCATTTGGCCTGCCCCGACGCTTAATGCCAGGATGGAGACCAATGCCTACACTCACCTGCATCGGTCGGTCGAAAGAGAGAGGGGCAGGTGGTGTAAGAAATTTTTGCATACATCCCAAGAGGACTTCAGCGTGTGCAAGATCAGCATGTTGCACTGCTACCTGTATGTTTTCCAGGTACGCTTGTACGAGCGCGATATCAATAGGCATACAGCACCTTCTTTCGAGATGAAAGGAGAAATCAACCAACAATGGAAGTGAAACAAGGAGAAGGAAATAGAGCCGCCCTAAAGTGAACGCTATCGCTTTAAAGCTGCATAGCGAAAGGCGCAAAAATCCCCCCTTGCATTCGTCTTCAGCCAGGAAAAAGGCGCAAAATGCCTCCTACGGTATAAAGTTAGAACAAACGTGTCTTCCATTAAAGCGAAGACCAAACGCACTGCGGGAAGCTCGTCTGTCTTCGCCGAGCATAGGGCGTGTCACGTTGAGGAGAAGTTCCTCACATCTGTCTATAGAGGAATCAGTTCAGCAGCATCACGAGGTTCATCTGACATGTGTTTCTTCTGGCGTTACATCCCTACCAGTTCATTGTACTATGATGCACTTCAGAGACACTCTTCAAGGACATCCTACACTGTAACGCTATCCGTCCTCCTTTTTCTCCAACTCTGCTCTAAGAGACTTTCCCTCATTTGTCCATCATCCTCGAAACGCATTTCGGAGACGCACTCCGTGAACGATTTTCAGACTGAAGGGAGAGGAGAGTTCACCTGTCTCGCAGGGACCTGCTTATGCCAAGAAGGCATCCTCAACTTCAGGATACTGCTTCCCACCTGCTCTCCAGGCTTACGGCAGTGATAGCGCGAGCGCCTCGACAGAGGCGTGCGCGGAGGCATGTTGCCTCGATGTGCAGGCTCCCAGCCTGCTTCTCTTTAAATCTCACTTATACTATAGCTGATGGCTGACCGGAATGAGGGGAACAGAACCGGAAAACGACCGGGAAGGAAACCGGAAAATGACCTGGAAAGCGTGTTTTTTTGCCGCGTTCTAGGGAGCGTAAGCCGCGAAATAAAGAAAGATCAAGAAAAGAGGGAGCCGAAAAGGCTCAACCTCAATCTTGATCTTGCAGATCGTTCGGGTTGGCATCAACATGTGGTTCGGATAGGAGCGAAAGAGTAAAATCAATGTACAACGAGCGGGGAGCGTTCTCACTCAACCATCATTGCGACGCTGACTCAGCATCTCCACTCAACACATCCTCGCCAGCATGGAGCGGGAAGTGGCAGGACACCCCCCTGCCTGGGGTTGATGGTATGCCAGGTACGCGTCCCGGCATGGGATTGCAAAACAGGTGGCGCGTCCCACCTGGAAGACGTCATACCCTGCGTTTCTCAGGGGCTAATACAGATGCACCAACGCGAAGAAGGCGCATCCGAACAAACTGACCATTCCGACCAGCACCAGGCCAATGATGGCAAACCGTGTTCCCCACTTCTTCACATTCGCCTTACGCATCGCCTGCTCTATGACCGCTGCCTGACGCTGCTCAGTTCCTGCCAGCATGTGAGCAACATTCGCCTGGGTACTTGCCGCGAAGTCATACCACTGCTTCATCCCTACCTGTGCCTGTTGGACACCCACCAGCGCAACATTGGCCCATTCTCTGTTGGCCTGCTGGTATTGAACGAACATTTCTCGTTGATGCTCAAACCACTGCTGGTTTTGCTGTTGTTGCCCCTGGACCCATTGGAACGCAGCTTGCTGGAATTGTTGCTGCTGGTTCTGCTGGTTCTCAAAGGCCTTTTGCGCCACAACTTGCCAGCTTTGTGCGCGCTCTCGCTCAGCCTGCGCGCGTTGTTCCTTGCCCTGCTGAAGCAGTAAGAAAAGCTCAGATGACAGCGACTGATGCTGCCGACCAAGTTTTTCCCAGAAGCTCTTCTGAAGGCCAGAATGAGTAGGATCGATAACACAGTTCTGGTAACGCAGAAGCAATTCTACCGCCTCTTTGATCGCCCACTCTTGTAACAGCGTGGAGAGAAGCGGAGAGAGTTGCTCTTCCAAACACGCTTGCGCAAGCCTGGTCAATGTGTTCCAGTACTGAGCGATACGATCTACCTTTTCCTGATAAACATCTTCTAGCACATTCAGATCAGTATTGTTCTGGTTTGCAGCGGCAATGTAAGAAACAAACGCGTTATGAGCATCAGCAAGGTTTACATTCACGAGTGTCATGGGAAATATCTCCTTTTTCTCAATTCCCATTCGCCCAGCTTCGCCGAGATATCTCCCATGCACGCGTGGTTTGCCCCACTCGCACAGAAAGCATCTGGTTTCGCTGTGCGAGTGGGGCAACGGGATAACTACACGGGACGAACTACAAAAGACAATACATTAGAGTGTGACCGGCGTCAATTGCTTCTCCAGGGCGTCCATATCGCTTTGCAGTTTCTGAACAAGATCCTGCGCGAGTTCCTGTGGGCAACGCTGGTCGTTAACTATGTGTTCCAGGAGGCGAAGGGCACCTTGTATCCGCTGGTAGCCTGAGTAGCCTTGAGTTAAAGCGCTTGTTTCACCAAGCGCTTTATGCTGCTGAACCACCATTGCCAGGGTGGCCCGAAGCTTTGCCTGCTGCTCCTGTGAACGCTGTTGCTGCTGAAGCAGACGCGCTTCCAGGTTGCATCCCCATTGCTGGACAAATGCAAAATCCCTCTGCGGGAGCCGTACACATTCCACATGCGGAAAACCAAAGTGGTTGAGGAACCGGACGAGGCTCTCAAACTCGGCGTGCAGCACGGCATTCTGTGGAGGCAGGGGCAGAGCAGGGGCAGCCTGGCCGAGACTCTGGAAGTACATGCGGCGAACATGTTCCGTCTCCGGGGTCATGCCATGCAGCGCAAGCCCAAGCCGCTGGATATCGTTACGCAAGGACTTCAACTCCTCTACAGGAACGAACGTGTCTTCTTTCTTCGCCTTTTTCGCGTGCCAATGTGCGCGCAGAACCGCCCATACCTTCGTCCAGACTATCGTCATCCATGACGGGATGCCCTTGATGAGTGCGGCCACCCAGATCAGGAGAACAGAGGTCCACCCGATGAACTCCAGCAGCGTGAGACACGCGCTGAGAAAGGGGTGAGACGTTGAGATGGTCTCAGCGACAATACGCAAAACAATGGACAGCGCAAGGAGCAAAGACACAAGCTTAAAATTGACGACGGCCTTTGAATTTGAATCAGGAATAGTTTGCATGGAATGCCTCCTTCTTTCTTTCAGAGAGTGGCGTCATGCAGTGCGGCCTGGTCATCCAGAAAAAAGAGCATTCCTGTACAGAGGGCTGTTTGCCATGCACAGGAATGCATTTATTCGGGGATCCGGCCTGTGCAGACAAGACAGCGTGTACGAACCTACTTTGAACGACCTACGGGCATTTCAGATCAATTAGCGAGTTGGTAGCCGAGCTTTTTGATTTTCGCGCCGAGGACCTCGATGAAGCGCAAGTCAAAATCATCCTGATCTGGCTGCATCTTCCACCAATTCGCAAAAAACCACGTCTCGGCGATGAGCGCGTCAGAGAGCAGTTGGTAATCTCGGAGAGGGTGCTTTTTGGTAAAGCAGCAGATTGCGAGATTCTCTCCCGCTCTCCGCTCGGTTTCAGCAGCTATTTCCTCATCAATGACTTCCCCTACCCTCAAGAGCATCTCTGGCAATCCGTCTACTCGCGGTTCCTTGAGATACCGCTCTACGCGCTCAAAGCTTAGCCTGATCAGCTCGTTTACTTGACCTGTAGTAAGCGTGCGCAGAGGAGGCTCCGTCTTTGCCTTCGTCCTCTTCGCCTGCTCTTTTCGCCGGTGCGCACCAACAACCAGGAGCAGAGTGAAGAAACGCTGTTTGTAGAGAACCAAAGACGCGAGAACCAGAAGCGTTACAAGAACAACAATCACGATAGTCCAATTCATCGCAGAACTCTCCTTCTCGTTCAATTCAATCCCGACCGACGCTTCCCCAGATGGAGTGTTCTGTGCCCTTCCCGCACAGAACCTCCAGGGGTGGTCATGTGCAGGAAGCCTCTTCCTCATGAGGACTATTGATACTTTAGCAGGGCCATCCGGTCTGCCAGCGGATCTAGAGAAGATCGGGAGCGGGATGTGACCGGAACATAACCAGAAAATGAGGAGATAGAGGGGCTAAGGAACCACAAAATGATGCACATTATTGGTGAGTGCCATCTGGAGCAAATGCCTGTGCGCCCGCTTGACAGGGGCATACGCTGCAAGTGGAGGCAAGAATTTTGCGCACGCCTTTTCTCACGGTCTTGAAATAGCGGAGGCCTGGTAAAAAGCAGAGTAGCCATCCCACTTCCACGCTCTTTGCAATCAGATATGCATCGTTTGTCGTCAGTGTGACGACAAACCAGAGGTATCGTGCAAGGCGAATCTCACAAAACGCACATGGTGAGCAGTGAATGTAATCATTGAGAGTCACTTTGTATCGGTCCCTTGCTCCCACGAATCTCTGCTTTCCCTCCTGCCTTCCAGGTCTCTGTCAGGTGCTGGTCAGATCGTGTTCTGCTGGATACCTGGTCTCGGACACATCCAGTTCTGCTTGCTACCCGGACGCGCTTGCTATCCTGAACATCGAAGCATGTGTGCGGAAGCGCACGCCTGATACGAGAGCCGACGGGAGAAAAACAATGAACATCTTGCAATGGATTGCTGATCGGATCGTTGAGGCGCTCACCGCGTTGAGTGGCCCGATTGCGCCGCTGGTGAACATGATCAGTAGCACATCGCTCGCCTTCACCACGCAAAATCCTATCGTGGTGACTGCATGGCGCACGATGACAGTTGTGGCTGATCTATTTCTTGGCTTGTTCCTCGTCATCGGGGCCATTCAAATGATGTATGGCGACTCGACGGGCTCATTGCGTATGCCCGTTGGGCAATTTGTCGGAAAAGCTGTGCTAACCGTCATCCTCATTCATCTTTCGGCGTTTATCGGTGAGCAACTTCTCAACTTTAATAATCTGTTGTGCGGTCTTGTAGATGCAAACCTTCAGGATTTCGTGCGAGGAGTCAATAACGGACAACTGTTTAACAATGGGCAAGCGCTGTTATTAGCCATTGTGACCACTATCGTCTTCGGCATTGGCCTGTTTCGGGTCATCTTTCAGGCGATTAAAAGAGTACTCCGTTTCGACCTCCTCTTTGTCCTTTCCGGGCCTGCCTTCTTGACTTCGTTTCACCCTGCGACGGCACCGGTCTTTTCAAGCTGGATTCGCTTGTATGTGGTCACCATCTTTGAGCAATTCATTCAGTACTTGACCCTCGGTTTGGGCTTGCAACTATTGATTGCGACCAAACAGACGGGTCTCACCGGCTTCATTCTGGCTGTTGCCATGCTCAATATGGCTGCGGAAATTCCAGCACTGCTCACACGTTTCGGCGCTGCCATAGGGACAGGAGGACAAGGCGGCATCTCTTCCTTGCTGAATACAGCGGTCAAGGTAGCGCTTCTGTTCGGCTAGCTTTTCTTTTATCACAGCAGTTTTCTCATACAGAAAGGAGTTTGACGTGAACACTCTAACAAATCTCAACAATGTTGTCTCGCTGTTACAACAGAACGCAGCCAAGATCGGCATTACAGCCGCAGGCCTGCTTATCGCGATCTATTGCGTCAGAATCATGATGGATAACGACAACTCGCCTGCCGGGCGTACAGAGCGCTGGGAAAAGCTGAAAAGAGTGTTTCTTTGCGCCGCCATTATTGCGGCAACGGGAGCATTCGTTCAACTCGCAACCGGTCTCGGCGGGATGCTATGACGGGTTTACGGTATGATGACCTGTCACCAAGTTGTCTAGAAGGGAGAGAGACAGGCACGATACGAATAACCCCTGTCCACAGCTTCAATGCCTGAGCAACATACCTTACACAAAGAGGTTCCCGGCCACCTCCTCCAATTCGAGGAAAAGATCTTTGGAATGACGCTGATGCAGCTTCTCTCCGATCTGGGGGCGGCGGTCGGAATCCTGGTTCTCACGACATCCGTTACCCTCGTTCCTCGAATCATCATCGGGGGATTGCTAATGATCGGTGTCCTTATCCTGGTTCATGGCAAAATTAGCGGCTATACCATGCTCTACTGGCTTTACCTGCTTGGTCGTTCCAGGTTTCTGCCGACCCAGACGATCTTTCGCGAGCCGGGCGAGGAAATTATGAAAGGCGAGCCAGGATCGGTCCAAGAGAGTTGGCTTCAACTCAACTCCCTGGATCAGGGAGTCGCAGGAATCTTCTCAGAACGGAAGAAGCGCGATCAACCAGACGTAATCTATTGGGTGGTGTTCGAGGTGCAAAGCCTGCAAAATGTGCGCTTTCTCGCCGAGTCAGAGCAGGTACGAATCTATGGACGCTTCAAGCTGTTCCTTGACGGCCTGGGCTTCCCGCTAAAATTCATCTCGCTCGTCCAGACAGCGGAGGCAGAACGCGATCCAGCTCTTGTCGCCCAGCAACAGGTGCTTTCCCAGCTTTCGGCAACGCCGCAGCTTCAGAAGATGCAGAAGGAAAGCCTCATGCATCAACGAGGCTTGCTCCAGCACTGTACGACGACCAGGCACTTCATCGTCGTTTCTGCCAGTTCCGGTGAGCTGGCACGGTTGCGCGCCGACGGAACAACACGCTCACCCCTGATTCGGGCCTTTGAATTACTCAGACCCTCGAAACAACCGGCCATCACACCGGAACAGGTCAAAAACGAACTGAATATCCGCGTTTCTATCGTCAAGAAAGCACTCCAGCAACTGGACGTACAAGCGACGCTACTCGATGATGCCCAGGTTCTTCAGGCATACGCTTCGTGTCTCGCCCTTGGCATCCACGTTCCCTCCTTTGAGGTGGAGGTTCCCATGCAACGGGAAGAGGGAATCGGATCGCCCGCCCAATCTGCCCAAGGCGCTCCGCAAACTGAGCGCGCCCTGGATGAACAAAGACACGAGCCAGCAGAAAACGGCCAGATGTTGGCTGCCGGAACATCATCTGGCCTGGCAGCTAACCGCCGATGGAAGAAATGCATTCAAGGCCTTCATCGCACCTTCGTTTACGACAGCGCCACCAATCAGGCTCGTTTCGAGCAGGAGGCAGTGCGCCTGGCTGATCTGATCGCACCGTCAGCGGTCACGCTGCTCAAAGACGCGGTTGAGGTAACAGTACGTGGAGAAAAACGCTACCAGCGCTACTATGAGGTTATTGGTTTCGCGCCAGAGCTATCGTGTGGATGGCAGGAAGAGCTGACATCATTAGCCTTACCCATGATCATAGTGACGCGTTGCCATCCTATCGAGAGCCGCTTCATGATCAAAAAACTGGAAGTTCATCTGACAAAACTGGAAAGTCAGAGACTGGCCGATCAAAAGGCGTTGCGTCTGACGAAAGCTGACCAGAAGATTGAAGCCGAACAAGTCAGGGCGGTGATTGATGCGCTCGCCCGCAAAAAGCTTAAAATCTTCGCAGTCCAGATGATACTGGGCATTCACGCGTCGAGCCGAGACCGCCTGGAAGAGCGGGCCAATTACCTGCTCTCACACCTGCGCGATCTCCAACTGCGGGTACGGGCGCTCTCCCGACGACATGATCTCGCCTGGCAGGCTTGTTTACCAGCAGACCTGGCTCAGCTTGATGCCTTTACGAACTTGCCATCCGACGTCCTCTCAACCTTTATGAACTGGTCAACAGGCATGGTTGGGACGCCCACTGGAGCCTATATTGGCACGACTGGCTCTGGTTTCACACGACGCCCGGTGTACTTCAACCCCTGGGATGGGCGTAGGCGGCTTCCTAATCCACATGTGGTCATCTGTGGTGAGAGCGGCATGGGCAAATCCTGGCTGGCGAAAACGCTCATTATGGGATTACTGTGTGCGAGGATCGCGGACGCCGTGGTGCTTGACCGCGACGGTGATTATGATGCCATTCATGAGTATCTTCGGGGAGAAAGCCAGCGATTCAACCTGGCAGGAGCCTGCCCGCTTAATATCATGGATATTCCCTACGGGCCTGCCGATGTGGACCTCGCTGATCCTATCGATTTGATGGCTGAATGCATTGATAACCATCTCTTGATTGGTCTGGCTCTGCTCTACGGAGAGACCCTCACCAAAGCCCAGGAAGCTTTCCTCACTCATGCGGCACGGGAGACCTATGCGGCAAAGGGGATTACGATGGAAGCGATCCGGCGTGATCCACAGACCCTCCTACGTGAGCCGCCGGTGTTTGCCGACCTGATTGCGACGATGAAGGAGATACCAGCTTCATCCGAGTCCATACGCCAGGCTCTTTTAGAGCGATTCGAGCAGGTCGCCTACCTGTTTCCCGGCCAGACGACAGTGCGTCTCTCCTGCCCGCTGACGATCTTTAACATTAATAAGCTAGATGAAAAGTGGTATCCGCTGGTGATTTACGTCGTGCAGAATTTTCTCCAGAGGCACCGGGCCTTGCGGCGCGATGATCGCTACCTGGCCTATGTGGTGGAAGAAGCCAGCTATATGCTCAAACATCCGGCAGGAAAGCGCTACCTGGAGTCAGGATCGCGCGGATTCAGGAAGTTGGGAATCGCCCAATTCACCCTCAGTCAGCACCCGGCAGATTTCCTGGAAGAAGGGCAGGTCATTATCAGCAATGCGGGTACCTGCTTCTTCCTGGGTATGCAGCGCCACGCTGCACAGAAACTCAAGTTGGCCGAAGAGTTGGAGCGCGTCCTGGAAGAAGGCATTTCCGGTCGTGCTATCCTGCGCTGTGGTCGGGAGTACGCAGCTATCGATGTTGCCAAGCAAAGCCCTCTTCACCGCGCCATTTTTACTACTGATCCACGAGAACGCCGCTTGTTACGAGAACGAAAGCAACGGCTAGGAACCAGGCCACGCCAGCCAGTTGCTTCTTGAGATGGCACGGACAAGGAGAGCATGATGAGCAAAAACTGCATAATACAGAGAATTTTTCGCTTGCTTTGCAGGCCATTTGTTCAATGGCTGATGAGCCTGATCGTCTCCATGCTCCTGGCAATGAGTCTTGGCTATGCGGCCCTGGTCATTGCCTGCCCCCGATCAGGGAATGAAGTCGCTCTGACTCCGATTTCTCAACACGCCTTCACGGTCGCTCTGGCAATCGGTGGTTTGACGCCTCTACAGTGTATGGGAAGGCAGATTGAGGCGCAGATGACCATGTGCAAGGCAGGGAACCAGGACATGGGAGGGAGGGAGGCATGACGCAAACGCAATCTCAGCCAGTAACGCCTACGGCTCCTACCGTCCCTCTGCCAGACAGAGTAGCACCGGAGTCGAGGCCAGGGAGAGGTGGGCGGAGTATGTCGCTGGCTTCGGCTTCGAGCGCTGCTCATCCGCCTCTTGAACCACAGGGATGTCCGTTCCTGGCGTTGATCGTGCCAAGCGACGAAGGAGAGCGTCAGGCTCAGGCGATGGAAAACTGGTTTCAAGCGTGTTCGTCCGATGAGCCATTTGCCCTGGAACTCGTGGGCACCAGAAGAGAGCAGGGCTTTCTGCTGCGGGCCAGTTCTGAGGAGCAACTGGCACTGCTATGCAAACAGTTGGAGGCCCAATATCCCCAGGCGGAGGTCCAGCGTGTTGCGCCTACCGCTGATCCATTGATCCTGCACGCCGGAGAACACGCGGTGATTGGCGAATTCTCCCTGGCTCAACCAAGCTACCTTCCGCTGAAGACATTCACCGGCAAAGCTCTGGCAGAACCTGGTGCCGATCCGTTGGCAGGACTTCTCGCCAGCATGGAAGCCATCGGACCTGGGCAACGGATCATTGCCCAACTGGCACTCGTCCGCGCACCGGAAACCTGGCTTTCTGCCGATATCCGCAAGTCAGTTGAACACGCCCTCCAGCCAGAGCGGGACAAGCTGATGGTCTCCATGAAAAACGCGCCGACGGCGAGTGACGTTGCTGAGGGTGGCAAACTGGTCGCGCTTCTCGCTGCGACCATTGGAGGAATCCTTGCCTATCGGTGGTATCGAGAGCACGCTTTGCTTCCACTCATCCTCCTGGGAATGGCGTTTGCACTCGGCCTGATAGGCTTCATCTGGTGGAAACTCTGGCAAAAAAAACCACCAATCTACGATATGAAATTGGTCGCAGAAAAAATGGCGCGAGCTGGTTTCTATAGCCAATTGCGTGTGATCGCGATTGGGCAGGAGTCGCGCACGTCCCAACAGCAGTTGACGGCACATGTGAAGGCAATGGAAGTGGTCTATCGACAATTTACCCTGGCATCGAGCAATAGCCTCTACCTCAAGCGCACCAGGTATCTCTGGGCGAATAAGCACAGTGTCAGGAATCTCACAACTACCAAGCAGGCCTTTCCATATGCGCATGTCATCCTGCGTTTCCTCCACGGAGGGGCCTATTCCTGGCAGGTGTTGAATGCTCTGGAATTATCCGGGATGTTTCACCTGCCCCAGGAGACGACCGATTTGCCTCTGGTGCGCAGGATTTCGCTCAAAGGCTTACTGGCCTCTCCTGAGATTGCACGCCAGATTACGCAGATACCGGCACCTCTGCCGCCAGCGCTGATCGGCTACTCGAAGCATCGTCGCTATAGCGTGCCGGTCTATCTGCCGTTTGATGTCCTGTTCTCGCATAAATTCTTCGCTGGCATGTCTCGTTCGGGCAAGTCTGTCCTTATTCAGCTTCTGAGCGAGGCAGCCATGCAGCCCTTGCAGCAACAGGCCCAGGGGAATATCCCTCAGCCAGGCGTCTTTGTGGCCGATCCGCATCGCGATCTGATCATGGATATTCTGAAACTCATTCCGCCATCTCGTGCGCAAGAGGTCCTGCTTCTTGATCTGACCGACACCCAGTTTCCAGTCGCGCTGAATCCCCTCGACGCGACGATGGGCTTTACCAGGGATCAAGCTGTTTCTAACCTCATGTCGTGCTTCCAAAAAATCTGGGCTGAGCAGTGGGGGCCGCGTATGGCGTACTTCTTGAACTCCGTCTGCTTGCTGCTCTACACGCTCAACGAAGACCTCGTGCGACAGGGGCGCGCTCAGGAGCAATATACCCTGCTTGATATCAACCCCTTGTTGCAATACAAGGATTACGCTATCGAGGTCCTCTCACAGCTCGATATGAGCGAAACGTGGCATCAAGAGTTAATGGTCTTCTGGCAAACCACGTACTTCACGCTCAACCCTTCCTTTAAAAATGAAGTCATCATGCCGATTATCTCAAAAATCGGAGTGTTCAACGACAACCAGCAGCTTCAGCGTATCGTCGGTCAGCCTGTGACCAGGGCGCCCGTTCATGAGGCCATCACAGCCGGGAAAATCGTGCTCTGTGCGCTCTCCGCGAAGGACATGGATGATAATGCAGTCAACATTCTTGGCTCGACGTTAATCAACTTACTCCACCGAGCCTTCAGCTTGCAGCAAAGCCTGCCTCTCTTGCAGCGCCGCAAGGTCTTTGTTGCCGTTGACGAATTTCAAAACTTTTCAGGGTCCGACTTTGACAAGCTCTTGTCAGAGGACGCCAAGTACGGGTGTGCTTTGCTGTTGGCAACGCAGAGCCTTAAGCGATTGAATCTCATCCGCGACGGCTTGCTCGAAATGGTGCTCTCCAACTGTCAGCACCTTTGCGTGTTCCGCGTTTCTGCCGCAGACGCGAAGATGATGGAGGAAGAGCTTCAGAAGAAGGTAACCGTCAAGCATATTCTGAGCCAACCGGGACTTCATTGCTACGCGCGGCTTGCGATGACAGGCTATCCGCTCCAGATTGTCTCGGTCCAGCTTGCGCAACCAACAAGTTGGGCGCGGGACCCGGCGCGGGACCGTCTGGCGGAAGAGATCCAACGCGAGAATCAAAAGCGCAACTTGCCCGCCAGCGAGGTGGATCGTCGTCACGCGGAGCACTTGCGCCAGTTCCTCAATGTCAGTGCTTATGCAAGCAGACTTCAGCGGGATGCGCGGGCGGCACGCGCTCGAAAACAGGAACGAGACGAAGCCGATCAGCTTGCCCAGGAGTTACAGGCGGCGCAGATTATAACAGGGACAAAACAGCCAACCAGTCCCGTGTCGGCTGTTTCATCTGCTGATGACACGCGCGATGAGCAGCCGCAAGGAGAAGGACAAGGGACCGCTTCGACCAGCCCGCCGAAGGCAAAGCCAACACGGAACCACCGCCGCAGCCGGCGCATGGGAAAAAGACCAGTGGGCGTACCACCCCCAGAGCCCAACGCTGGACAACCTGATCAATCAGCCGATGATGCCGATGAGGAGAGCCGCCCTTTGCTCGGCTCTGGTGGCTCATTCACGGTTGGAGGGAACAGTTGGGGCTCGTTCTGGGGCTACGAGGGACGGGAAGGACGGGAGCGAGCGTAGGTGTCTCGTTGGCGCTTTCCCCAGAAATCGGAGTAGTGGAGATCTCCAGAGCCTCTCCTGTCATGTGCTGCAATTTGTTCCAAGCGTTTCACCAACCGATCAGGAAACCCTGATCACAATTGCTTCCTTCAAGAGGAGCACTGTTGTTTTTATCATTCCCATAGATTCAGAGAAAGGCGAGAAACGCATGATAGATTTTCCTTCACAGTTCTATAACCTTACAACCACAGATGCGATCCGCTGGTATCTTCAGGATCTGACGAAGATCTCTCCGCTCTCGCTCAAAGCAGAGCAGGAAGTGGTCCAGCGGATAATTGCTGATCCGCTCTCTCAAGAGGCCAATGACGCTCGCGACTTGTTGATCAAGGCCAACCTTCGTTTCGTTGTTCGCCTTGCCTTGCGCTATGCCCCATTTGGCGTGGAACTTCCCGATCTCATTCAAGAGGGAAACCTGACGCTGATCAAGGCTGTGCGCAAGTTCAATCCCAGGCTCTGCTCGCACTTCAGGCAGTATGCACGCCTGCGTGTGAATTGGTCCCTGTATCATATGGTCGAAGCGCATCTGGCCGAGCGATATCTCATGGAGCCGAACTGCGAGGCCATTCGCCCGCTCTCCGCCCAGGTACTGAAGGCCCTTGCCCGCAATGCCATTGATGAACAGGCACTGGTCTTCGATCTTCCTGAAAATCGCTTTGTCTCACTTGAGGCATTGCTTGAGGAAAGCGACGTAGATAGCTGTCATACTAATGACTGTTTCTCTGCTCATGCGTCCTACAGTGACGAAACTCTGGGCGAATATGCTCTTCAACAGGAGCGGATGAGAAGGATTGCAGAATGCTTGCAATCCTTGACGCTGAGAGAGCAGTTCGTACTTACACAGCGTTACTTACGGCACTTTTCCCTCTCGCGCGAAGCGGTAGGAAAGAAGCTGTGCATCACCTATGAGCGAGTACGGCAGCTTGAAGAACGGGGGTTACGAAAATTGCGACATCCACGTAGCTCAAAAATCCTTCGTAGCTTGTTCTAGCAACATCCGGGCAAGATTCGCACAGAAAGGATCGCCACAGTTCATGAGTATGCTTGCACCATTGTCATCACCTCTACTCACTCGCAAGCATCTGGCCGAGATTCTTGCGTCAGGAGTGATGAAGGACCCCTCTCTCCACCTGCTGCGCTGGCTCATCTGGTTTCCTCTGCTTTCGGCTGAGGAACTGACGAGGCTTGAGTACGCACGCTTGGCAAAACAAGAACAAAAAGCACGCAGTTCCCAGCGACTGGCCGCCCGCTTGCAGGAGTTAGAGGCATCCCAACTCATTGACCACTACGTAGTCAATGAACCAGGCTGGCCTCCGCACCAGTACCGATACTTTTTGACAGATGCGGGGATCTACGCTTTTGCTGCTCAGTCAGATCCTCCGCTTTCGGTTCCACGTCTGGTCCAGGCCTATGCGGTCGAACGCGCTGATCTCATCGCCCGATTAGCTCAGATCGACATCCATCTCACCCTGGCTGCTTTCTTCACCAATCTGGTGGTTGAGGGGAGTACACAGGGCTACCCGCTCACATCTTTTCAGCACCCCTGGGTGCAGACAGATACCATCTTTGGACGCCGGCAAACAGTGCGACTTGAGGCCGCCTTTCTGTTAGAGGGACAACAGGAGAGAGAACACGCTTTCTATGTACGCATCGACACCAATGAACGCTCCGTCTTGGAGCGCAAACGCGAGCGCCTCCTTCTCGTGCGCCTTCTCAATTTGCGTCACGGCTTTCATCTCCAGCGCGAGGCTATGCCTTGTCTCCTCATCATCACCAGGCCCTCGCGTCTGCTGGAATGGATCACGCTGCTGGAACAGACCAGTGAACAACGAGGCACTGCTCTGCTCGAAGGGGGTATCACAACGTTAGAAGGACTGCTGCGAGGAGGGGCTCATGAAATCATTTGGTGGACGTTCGCAGAGCTTGCTCACGGGATCAGCAATGGCACGCAGATCGAGGGGATACGACCATCGGCCCGTCTCGCTAATCTGTTGGGCGCGCCGGCAGGGCGGGTCCTGGCTGAGCGATTTTCCCAGCGACGAACCTTTGAGCATCTGCGTAGGCAGCGACATAGTGGCCCTGGACGCACTGGCTTACGTCCACTTCCTTTGTATGTTGGCAAATCCCTCTCTGAGGAGGTTGCAGCCTTGCCCGCAATGTCTTTGGTGGCGGATGCACTCCGTGGGACAAAAGCCGAGCAGCGAGAAGCAACAGCTCTGCTTAACCTGATGCTTTCTGCTACTCAAAAAGACATCCTCTCCTGGTTGACACATCATCCACTGCTTACCGTTCGTCATCTGGCAACTCTTCACTACCCAGCAGCAAAAGAGACAGCAAGCGTCCAAAGACAGGTTGCAAGTCTCTTGAAGCTAAACTTGTTGGTGCCATTTCAGTGGTACAAAGCCTGTTCCTGGCGCGAGCGTGAGCGCTATGTGCTCTCAGAAATGGCGTTGCGATATAGCGCGCTGCGTGAGGGAAAACAAGTAACTTCCTATCTGCTTGCTGAGGATAAGCAGAAACGGTACAAGGTGCTTGCTCTCTCCCTTCAGCAAGGTACAGCAGGACTCTTTGGGCAGATGGAACACACGCATGGCCTCTATGAGTGCATGGTTCGTCTCGTAGAGGCAGCGCATCGGGAGAAGATACGCATCCTGCGCTGGAAAAGCGCAAGCGAGAGTATTCGCTCTTACCTTGATCCCTTAACACAGGTGTCCATGCAGGTGAGGCCAGATGCAGAACTGATCTATCAGGTGGAAGGGCAGCTATTCCCATATCGTGC
>Ga0070740_10003070_pt1 | contig 18348 bp, 17 predicted proteins | sample Coa_R2_FD_67286 | JGI IMG/M metagenome (GOLD analysis project Ga0070740, IMG submission 67286) | Surface soil microbial communities from Centralia Pennsylvania, which are recovering from an underground coalmine fire - Coalmine... | ecosystem: Environmental > Terrestrial > Soil > Unclassified ...
AAATCGCCTTCGCCGGCATTTCCAATGCGGGCAAGTCCAGCGCGCTCAATGCGCTGGTCGGGCACGCCGCGCTCGCGCGCACCAGCAAGACGCCCGGCCGCACCCAGCAGATCGTGGTATTCGAATTGCCCAATGGCGCACGGCTGATGGATCTTCCGGGCTACGGCTACGCCAAGGTGCCAGAAAAGTTGCGCGAACATTGGCGCAGCGCCATCGACGCTTATCTGCGCAAGCGCAAATCGCTGCGCGGCCTGGTGCTGATCGCCGACGTGCGGCACGCGCCGAAGGAATACGACCTGCAGATGCTGCGCTTCTGCGTCGGAATCGACCTGCCGTGCATCGTGCTGCTCAGCAAGTCGGACAAGCTGTCGCGCGCGCAGACGCTGGCCGCGCAGCGCAAGGTGCAGGCCGGGATCGCGAAGATCGGCTCCAGCGCCGGCACTCTCCTGTTTTCCGCAACCACCGGCGCGGGCCTGGAAGAAGCGCGCGCGGCGGTGGCGGAGCTGCTCGCGTAGGGCGGACTCCATCCGCCGATCTTCCGAATCGTGTTGGCGGGCAAAGCCCGCCCTACATCCGCACATTGCAAACCGCGCCGATCAGCCCCATTGTTCCGCGTCTGTCCGTGTAAGGCCTTGACATGTCCGGCCCCAGCCACGTCGAGAAGACCCCGATCGAGCATCGTTCGCAGCTCGTGGATTATCTGGCGAGCGGCGCGAAACCGGCGGAGCAATGGCGCATCGGCACCGAGCACGAGAAATTCGTGTTCCGCACCGACGATCTGCGCCCGCCGACGTACGAAGGCGAGCGCGGCATCCGCGCGCTGCTGGAAGGCATGGCGCGCTGCGGTTGGGAACTGGTGCGCGAAAACGACCTGCCGATCGCGTTGTCGCGCGGTCTCGCTTCGGTGACGCTGGAGCCTGCGGGCCAACTGGAACTCTCCGGCGCGCCGGTAGAAACCATCCACGACACCTGCTGCGAAGTGCATGAGCATCTGGAAGATGTGCGCGAGGCGTCGGAGAAACTGGGCTTGGGCATCCTCGGCATGGGCTTCCAGCCCAAATGGCGGCGCGACGAGATGCCGTGGATGCCGAAGGGCCGCTACAAGATCATGCGCGAGTACATGCCCAAGGTCGGCAAGCTCGGACTCGACATGATGACGCGCACCTGCACGGTGCAGGTCAATCTCGATTTCGCCAACGAAGCGGACATGGTGAAGAAGTTCCGCGTCTCGCTGGCGCTGCAACCGGTCGCCACCGCGCTGTTCGCCGATTCACCGTTCAAGGATGGCAAGCCCAACGGCTATCTCAGCTATCGCTCGCACATCTGGGAAGATACCGATCCGGATCGCACCGGCATGCTGGATTTCGTGTTCGACGAGGGCTTCGGTTTCGAGCGCTACGTGGATTATTTATTGGACGTGCCGATGTATTTCGTCTATCGCAAGGGCGAATACATCGATGCGGCCGGACTGTCGTTTTGCGATTTTCTGGCGGGAAAACTTTCCGTGCTGCCGGGCGAGAAGCCGACGCTGCGCGACTGGTCGGACCACATGACCACCGCGTTTCCGGAAGTGCGCTTGAAGAAATATCTGGAGATGCGCGGCGCCGACGGCGGCCCGTGGAACCGCTTGTGCGCGCTGCCGGCGTTCTGGGTCGGATTGCTTTACGACCCGACTGCGCTGGATGCCGCGTGGGACTTGGTGAAAGACTTTTCGATGCAAGAGCGCAACGCGCTGCGCGACGGCGTGCCGAAACACGCGCTGAAACTGCCCTTCCGAGGTGCGACCGTGCGCGAGCTGGCATTGCAGGCGCTGGAAATCGCCGGCCACGGCCTCAAACGCCGCGCGCGCACCAACGTCAGCGGCGCCGACGAAACCCTGTTCCTGCAACCGCTGATCGAATTCGCCGAAGCCAACCAGACACCCGCCGAGCGCAAGCTGGAACTGTTCCACGGGCCGTGGAAGGGAAGCGTGGATCCGGTGTTCAAAGAGTTCGCGTACTAACGGATACTTGCTTCCAATCCGATTATGATTTCGCTCGGCGCGAATAATGTTTATCAAATTCTTGAAGTATGTTTGCGTTATAAAAGCGTTGCTTAGAACTTTTTGGATTGTTTGGATCTAGAGTTCGAACTACCGCATATTTTGTTTCTTTTTCCAAAACTTGGCGCAGCTTGTGGAATTGCCGATTTTCGAGAAAGTCCGAATACCGGCGCTTCATTGCTACCGTCAGGCTTCGATAGGTCATAGGATAATTTTTTAATACATCTTCCTCTCGGACAGTCAAAACAGGCGCGGAAGGGTCATCAGTCCACCGAAACGCAACCGCGCATACATCTTTACCGCGGACAAGTTTCGTTTCCATCCTCAGCGCAACATGCTGACTCGCGTCCGGATCAGTGTCGCCTTCTTCAAGTTTGTCCAAGTACGATAGTAAGCGTTGTACTTGCTCCGGGTAGTGCAGCCTTGAGGCAGGCTCTGCTGTCTCAAAGCCATGGTAGAAAGAGATTGGCATTAGGAAGAAGTTGTACCCGGACAAGTCAGTTTGGAACCATTCGGTCGCTAGGTTTAGAAAATTTCTGAGAGAAGCAGTCCCAACTTCCAACACGCGACGACCTAGATATATGTCTTTATTCACAAGGTGAGCCGCGTTGTCGCGAATCTCCGCCAGAGCAAGCAAATTGTCATGACATCCTTTTTCGAATCCAGAATTGAGATCTTCGAGAAGTTTTGTTGCTAAGTAGATGCAGCTGTAGGTGAGTGGGTTTCCAGAACGGTTACGTTTGGGAATTTTAGCTCCCTTTCCATCATCTACGAATTCGTAGAGAGATTCTTCTGACTCTCGATGATCAAACACCCATTTGGCTTTGAGTAAGAGCTCCCAAGCATTCATCATCAACAATGTGAATGATTCTTCGCGATATGAGAAGTTTGGCTTGTTGTAAATCTCTATGGCGGCAACTGCCGCATATACGCTTTTCTCGACGAGCTCGCTACTAATAGACATAAGGCACGTGGGTTTTCAAGTAGGGGTGGCGTGGCGACAGTTTATAAAGAAAAAAGGATCGTGAGCGGCCCGTCTTTGAGTTACCTAACTCAAGCACTCGCTCATGCAACGATCGACCGTCTGCGCACTCGGCTCAAATCGATATGATCCCAATCGTGCTCATCCACACTTCAGCCAGCTTCGGCCAGTCGGTGATCGGATCGGGCGTGTGGCGCAAGCCGAATGCGTGACCGCCGTGCGCGTAGATGTGCAGTTCGGTCGGCACGCCGGCGTTTTTCAATGCGGTGAAGTAGACCAGCGCCTGGTCCACGCCATCCACTTCGTCGTCTTCGGCTTGCACCAGGAAGGTCGGCGGCGTGTCGCGCGTGACGGGCAGGTTGCGGTTGAAGGTGTGGCCGTCTTTAGTGAGATGGCCCGGGTAGATCGCCATCGCGAAATCCGGCCGCGCGCTTTGTTTGTCGGCCGTATCCACCGGCTTGTACAGACGATGCTTGTATTTCGTGCTGATTTCCGCGACGAGAAATCCGCCGGCGGAAAAGCCGATCACGCCGACCTGGTGCGGATCGATGTGCCATTCATCCGCGTGCGCTCGCACCAGCCCGATCGTGCGCTGCGCGTCCTGCAATGACGGCACGGACAAATCGAAATTGTGCGGGCGGCAATCGCAGTGCCAGTCGTAGGGAATGCTCGGCACGCGGTACTTCAGCAGCACGCAGGTGATGCCGTTCGATGTCAGCCAGTCGCAAATATCGGTGCCTTCGAGATCGATGGCCAGTCCCGCGAACCCACCGCCCGGAAATACCACGACCGCCGCGCCCGTGTGCTTCGCCTTCGGCGCGTACACCGTCATCGTTGGCCGCGACACGTTGTAGACACCGGTGATCGTTTTGCCGCCGAACAGCTTGGTGCCTGTCCGGGTGTATTCCGGTCCCGGCATCGGCTGCGCATCCGGCGGTGTGCCCGGCCAGATAGGAATTTGCGCGTGGCCCGCGGAGGGCTGCCAGACTTGCGCATGCGCGGTCACGCACGCGAGCAGCAGAAGAGCGAGCGCCCACTTCATGCTGGGTTACTGGCAGCGGAATTCGATGGTCGCGCGGGCGATCTTGCCGGGCGCGGCGAGCGTTCCGGGCTTGGCGTCGTTCTGAACCGAAGCGATCACGACTGCGGATTTGCCGTGTCGCTGACAGTAGTCGTTGGCGTCTTCGACCAGACGCGCCTTCTCGTCGGCGCCGCTGTGCAAAGTGGTGGACGAGCCAGTGATTACAAACGCGCCATCGCGCGTGGGCGTGACGAACGATTCTCTTCCGCAGCCGGCCAACGCAAGCACCATCACGCAAATTGCAAGACGCAAGGACACGATAAGTTCCCCTCTTCGAATGGATTCGCTCGTTGGAATCGCCGAGCACGCAAGGTACACCCGATCGGACCTTTTGCCATCAGGCAAGACCATATCGAGAAAAAAGGCCCGCCGAGGCGGGCCTTCGAATCTTTAGGGTTACACCATCCCCACCCACAGTTGCTAGGCTCGGCCTCCTGGCTCGCCAAGCAACCCGGCCCTCCGCATCCTGCTACGGGCGCTCATCGACGCACGAGCCTTCGGTTCGTAAGCGCGCCGATTTCGCCCCCTTGAAGGGAAGGGCTAAAGCAGTTGCTCGCAACAAGAAAAGACGACTCTGCGCCTCCTATTTCTTCGGCGTCTCCAACCCGCGATCCTTCTTCATCGCGTCGATGTTGGGGTCGCGGCCCCGCCAGTCCTTGTACATCTGCGCGAGGTCTTCGGTGTTGCCGCGCGAGAGCACCATCTGGCGGAAGCGGTCGCCGTTGGCGCGGGTCAGGCCGCCGTGTTCCTGGAACCATCCGAAAGCATCGTCCGCCAGCATCTGCGTCCACAGGTACGCGTAATAACCCGCGGCGTAGCCGTTGCCCCAGATGTGCAGGAAATAGCTGCTGCGGTAACGCGGCGGCACGTAGGACAAATCGGTGTGGTTGTCCTTCAGCGCCTTTGCTTCGAACGCGTCCACGTCCTCGACACGCGGTGCGTTGGATGGAATGGTGTGCCAGGACATGTCGAGCAAAGCGGCCGAGATCAGCTCGGTCATGTCGTAGCCCTTGTTGAACATCTGCGACTTCTTGATCTTGTCCACCAGCGCCTGCGGCATCGGCTGGCCGGTCTTGTAGTTCTTGGCGTAATTGGCGAACACCTTCGGGTTCAATGCCCAGTGTTCGTTGAACTGCGACGGGAACTCCACGAAATCTCTCGCAGTGTTGGCACCGGACAGGCTCGGATACTGCGTATCGGCGAAGAAGCCGTGCAGCGCGTGGCCGAACTCGTGGAACATCGTGGTCACGTCGTCGAACGACAGCAGCGCCGGCTGACCGGGGGCGGGCTTGGTGAAATTGGCGACGTTGTAGATCACCGGCTTGGTGCCGAGCAATTTCGATTGCCCGACGAGATTGCTCATCCACGCACCGCCGGATTTGTTGTCGCGCTTGAAGTAGTCGCAATAGAACAGGCCCAGCTCCGAGCCGTCCTTGTCATATACGGTGAACACGCGCACGTCCGGCTGCCACACCGGGATGTCGTGGCGCTCCTTGAAGGTCAGGCCGTAGAGTTGATTTGCCGCATAAAACACACCGTTCTGCAGCACGTCGTTCAATTCGAAATACGGCTTGATCTGATCGGCATCCAGATCGTACTTCGCCTTGCGCACCTGCTCGGCGTACAACTCCCAATCCCAAGGTTCGAGCTGGAAGGTCGGCTGATGCGCCTTGGCCTGATCGGCATCGATCACATTCTGGATGTCGGCGGCTTCGGCCTTGGCGCGATCGGTCGCGGGACCGACCAGTTGATCGAGGAAGTTCATCACGCGTGCCGGCGTCTTGGCCATCTGGTCTTCCAGCTTCCACGCGGCGTAATCGTCGAAGCCCAGCAGTTTGGCTTTCTCGGCGCGGATCTGCGCGATCTGCGCGATGGTGGCGCGCGTGTCGTTGGCATCGCCCTTTTCGGCGCGCGTCCACGAGTTCTCGAACAGATCATGGCGCGTGTCGCGGTCGGTCAGCGACGCCAGCGCCGGCTGCTGCGTGGTGTTCTGCAGCGGCACCACCCATTTGCCGTCCAGCTTGCGATCCTTGGCCGCCTGCGCGGCGGCGTCGATATCTTCATCCGACATGCCGGCCAGCTTGGACTTGTCGCTCACCACCAGCGCGCCGGCCTTGGCCGCGGCCAGCAGTTTGTTCTGGAATTGCGCCGACAGCGTGGCTTCCTGCGCGTTGTACTGTTTCAGCTTGGCCTTGTCGGCGTCGGAAAGTTTCGCGCCGTTGAGCACGAATTCCTTGTAATCCCATTCCAGCAGCCGCTGCGATTCCGGATCGAGCTTCAGCGAATCGCGCTTGTCGTACAGCGTCTGGATGCGCGCGAACAATTTCGGATTGAGATAGATCGCATCCTGATGCGCCGAGAGTTTCGGCGCTTCGGTTTCCTGCACCTTCTGCAAGGTGTCGTCGGTATTGGCGCCGGCCACCGCGCTGAAGGTGTTCATCACGCGATTGAGCATCTGCCCGGTCTTTTCCATCGCCACGATGGTGTTCTCGAAAGTCGGGGCTTCCGGATTGTTCGCGATCTTCTCGATCTCCGCCTGCTGCTGGCGCATGCCTTCCTCGATCGCGGGCTGGTAGTCGGAATCCTTGATCTTGTCGAACGGCGGCGCATGCATCGGCAACGTGCTAGCGTTGTAGAACGGATTGCTCTTGATGTCGCCCTGCGCAGCGGCGGCGCCCGCGGCACTGCTCACCGCGGCGGCGGCCGTATGTGCGGGCGCGGGCGCGGTGCTGGCTGCGGAAGGCGAATCGTTCGCCGGTGCGGATTCGGAAGAACAGGCGCTCAAGGCCATGGGACCCGCGAGCAGCACGCAGCATGCGAACGCGAGCGGACGGAAACGGAAGGGAGACATGGCGATTCCTCGCTGACGAAAAGGTTTCAGGGGGGCTCAAGCCGCGCGCACGTCGCGCAGCTTCCAGTGGGGGCCGATCAGCAGATTCAAACGGTGACGCAATATCGAGTGCGGCAGCGACGTGACCACTTCGACATCTGCGTGCAGATCGTCCTGGTGCGCGCTGACCGATGCATTCGGATCTACGGGTGCCAGCGACTCGTCCACTTCGTCCGGATCGGGCTGGCGTGCGCGCCAACGCTGGAACAGCACGTTGGTTTGCAGCGCCGTCTGCAGCGCTTGCGCGAACGATTGCGGACTGGAACCGTGGAAGGCGAGTTCGGGATCCGAACCGCGCGCGCTGCCGAGATTGTCGATGGTGAGGTAGTAGCGCTGGGCGCTCATTGGTGCTCCATGCGGACGACAGAGGATTCGATGGGTGCCGCGCAAACGACAAGATGATGCCGCGAATGCGCGGCGTGCGCCATCCCGTGCCGCAAGTCATGGTCGCGCAAGTATGGAGAGCACGGCTTCGCGCAATGCGCCGGAACGCGCCGCGGCGGCTGGATCACTGCCATGCGCGAGCACGCCGAGCCAGGGAGCGGGCAGCAGGTGTCGCAGAGTTTCCATATTGTCTTCGCGGCGCTCCATCGCCGGATCGATGGCGTTGCCGATCCAGCCCAGCAGTTCGCAGCCATCGTCTAGGATCGCGCGCGCGGACAGCCGCGCGTGGTTGATGCAACCCAGGCGCAGCCCGGCCACCAGGATCACCGGAAGATTCAAGCGGCGCGGAATGTCGGCGGCTTCCAGAGAATGCGACAGCGGCACCCTCCAGCCGCCCACGCCTTCCACCACCACGCAATCGGCGCGTGCGGCCAAATGCGCATAGGCCGATTCGATTCGCGAAAAATCGATGTCGATGTTTGCATCCGCCGCGGCGAGATGCGGCGCGATCGCGGGCTCGAATGCGTACGGATTGCAAAGGGAATAATCATCGGGTCGCGGATGGCTGGCGGCAATCAATGCGAGTGCGTCTTCGTTGCGCAAGCCGTCGCGCGTGAGTTCGCAACCGCTCGCGACCGGCTTCATGCCGGCCGCGCGCAACCCCTCGTTACGCAAGGCGTGCAACAGCGCGCAAGAAACGAAAGTCTTGCCGACGCCGGTGTCGGTGCCGGCGATGAACACGCCCGACCGCAAGTGATCGCTCATGCGGATGCGAGGCCGGACGCGGCGACACGACGTTGCTCGCGCCGCCTTATCGCAAACGTAAGGGGAGAAATCGACATGTAGACAAGCCCGGGCAACGCCCACTGCCAGCCTTGCAACGGCAGCAGCGACAGCACCAGCGACACCAGCGACACGCCCATGAACGCACCGTTGCGCAAGACGTTGTAGCGCGTGCGCAGGCGTTCCAGTGGGGACAGCCCGATCGCATCGGCGCAGCGCAAGGCGTGCCGATGCAGCAGCATGAAAATCGCGAGCACCACCGCATAGCCCACCGCGAAAATTACGTACAGCTCGCGGTAGTTGCTGCTGCTGACGGCGAGCGGCCGGCCCGATTCGGACAACACGCCGCCGCTGAAGCCGGCGAAGGCCATTTGCGCCGTCATGCGCAATGGATAGACGTAGATCAGGATCACGAACACCAGCGCGAGGCTGAGCTTGACGCTGTAGCTGTCCTCGATGCCGAAGCGTCGTGACCACAGCCGGTGTGCCCACCAGAAGCGCACGATCAGCAGGAAACTGAAAGCGAAGGCCGGCACGCCGCGCATCGCCTGCAGCAATTCCGAAATCGATTCGGGAACGCGTCCCACCGAAACCACCAGCAGCGTGACCGCGAACGCGAACGCCGCGTCCACGAAACCCTCCACGCGCGTCGGTTGTTCGGCGCGGATGCGGAAGCCCGCTTCGTCGTGGCGAATGGATTCGGTCATGCACATGACACGATGAATGTGCCGCAGAGTATGCCAGCGGTGGCGCAGCGCTAGAATGCGCGTTTAATAACCCGGAGCGCGTGATGTTCACCGCCGCGGCGATCACTGCCGACAGCAAATCCGAGCTTTACACCGAACTGGCGCAACAGGCGCGCGGCCTGCTGCACGGCGAAACCGATCTGATCGCCAATGCCGCGAATTTCGCCGCGCTGATCTGGCACGCGCTGCCCGATCTCAACTGGTGCGGATTCTATTTTTACGACGGCAAGGAGTTGGTGGTCGGGCCGTTCCAGGGAAGGCCGGCCTGCGTGCGCATCGCGATCGGGCGTGGCGTGTGTGGATTGGCCGCTCAGTCACGGCAAACGCAAGTGGTGCAAGACGTCAACGCATTCGCCGATCACATCGCCTGCGATGCCGCTTCGCAATCGGAAATCGTGGTGCCCCTGATCCGGGGCGACGGCACGCTGCTGGGCGTGTGGGATGTCGACTCGCCGCGGCTGGCGCGTTTCGACGAGGAAGACCGCGCGGGCATGGAAGCTTTGTGTGAGGTGTTCATGGAAGCGGTTTTGTAGGCGCCCGCCCTGCCGGCGACTGAAACAGTCGGCACCGCGGAGCCGGTCGCGCGCGGGCGCGCTGCTACAGGATCACCGCACCACCGCGTAATCGCGCGCGTTCGCGTCCCACGCGGGCGCGTTGCGGATGGCCGGCAGTACGTCTTCGGGCGTATTGGCAACCGACCACATCGCCGCGTGCTCCGGATTCATGAAGCGCTCTTCGATCATGCGTTCGAGGAAGGTTTGCAGCGTGTCGTAATAACCGCGTGTGTTGAGCAGCACGATGGGTTTGAAATACAGGCCGAGCCGCTTCAGCGTAATCGCCTCGAACAGTTCTTCCAGAGTGCCGCAGCCGCCGGGTAGCGCGACCACCGCATCCGAGTCTGTGAGCAGCCGATGCTTGCGCTCGCGCATGTCTTCGACCAATTCGAGCTGCGTCAGACCCGGATGTCCCCATTCCAGATCGGCCATGAACTTCGGCAGCACGCCGATCACCTGGCCGCCTTTCGACAACGCACCGTCCGCGACCGCACCCATCGATCCCGCCGAACCGCCGCCGTAAACGACCGTGCACTGCGCGTCCGTTAACAATTTGCCCAGCCGGAACGCGGCGTCGCGATAAGCCGGGTCGGTCTGGCTGCTGGAAGCGGCGTAGACGCAGATGCGCATGGAAATGGAAACGAGGAGGAGTACGAAAGCATCTCACTCTCGTCGTCCTGGCGAAAGCCGGGATCCAGTTTTTTCTTGAACGCAAAAGCTGGATTTCGGGGTTCCGTTCGCTATGCGAACGGCCCCGGAATGATGAAAATTGTGCGCGCCTCGCCTTCATGAGGAGGAACCGCTGAAGAAGCGTCGCGAGCGAAGACAGGTTGCGTGTCGGCGGCGCGCAGGAACCGGAGTGTACACGTCAGTACATGAAGATTCCGAGCACCGCCGGCGCGCAAGCTGGCGAGCGCAGCAGCTTATGCAGCGGTTCCTTACCGCTTCATCGAGTTAAAAAACTCATCGTTGGTCTTGGTGTTCTTCATCTTGTCGAGCATGAACTCGATCGCGGCCAGCTCGTCCATCGGGTGCAGCAGCTTGCGCAGGATCCAGATCTTGGCCAGCTGGTCCGGCGCGATCAGCAGTTCCTCGCGGCGGGTGCCGGAGCGGTTGATGTTGATGGCGGGATACACGCGCTTCTCGCTGATGCGGCGATCCAGGTGCACTTCGGAGTTGCCGGTGCCCTTGAATTCCTCGTAGATCACCTCGTCCATCTTGCTGCCGGTGTCGATCAACGCGGTGGCAAGAATCGTGAGCGAACCGCCTTCCTCGACGTTGCGCGCGGCGCCGAAGAAACGCTTCGGGCGTTGCAATGCATTGGCATCCACGCCGCCGGTCAGCACCTTGCCGGATGACGGCACCACGGTGTTGTAGGCGCGCGCCAGGCGGGTGATGGAGTCGAGCAGGATCACCACGTCGCGCTTGTGTTCGACCAGGCGCTTGGCGCGTTCGATCACCATTTCGGCGACCTGCACATGGCGCACCGCCGGTTCGTCGAAGGTGGAAGACACCACTTCCGCCTTGACGCTGCGCTGCATCTCGGTGACTTCTTCCGGGCGCTCGTCGATCAGCAGGATGATCAGGTGCACGTCCGGGTGGTTGTGCACGATCGCCTGCGCGACGTTCTGCAGCATCATGGTCTTGCCGGCTTTGGGCTGCGACACGATCAGGCCGCGCTGGCCGCGGCCGACCGGCGCGATCAAGTCGAGGATCCGGCCGGTAATGTCTTCGGAAGAACCGTTGCCGCGCTCGAGATGGAACGCCTTGCGCGGGAACAGCGGCGTAAGGTTCTCGAACAGCAGCTTGTTCTTGGACGCTTCCGGCGGATCGTTGTTGATGGTTTCGACCCGCAGCAGCGCGAAGTAACGCTCGCCGTCCTTCGGATGGCGCACGTGTCCGGTGAGGTAATCGCCGGTGCGCAGGTTGAAGCGGCGGATCTGCGACGGTGAAACGTAGATGTCGTCGGGACCGGCGAGATACGACTCGTCGGCCGAACGCAGAAAACCGAAACCGTCCTGCAGGATTTCCAGCACGCCTTCGGCCCAGATGCCGCCGCCGCTGCGGGCGTGTGCCTTCAGGATCGCGAAGATCACGTCCTGCTTGCGCGCGCGTGCGACGCCTTCCTGGATGCCGAGTTCCTCGGCCAGCGCCAGCAGTTGCGGCGCGTTCTTGCGCTTCAGCTCGGTGAGGTTGATCAGCCGGTTGGGATCGCCGGCTTCGCCTTCATCGCCGTTGTCCTGCGGCAAGCCGCCGCGGGCATCGTTGCGCGGACCGCGATCGTGGCGCCCGCGCCGGCGCCGGCCGCGGTCGGGACGGCCGCCACCGTTTTCGCGGGCCTGCGGCGCGTCCTTGCGTTCGGAGGTTTCTGCAGGGGTTTCGTTGGCGGACGCGCGCGCGTCTTCGCCGGGGGGAGTGTTTTGGGTATCGGCCACGGGTTTCGCCTCGGAGGCGCCGTTGAAAAACGAAGAGGATGTGGGAGAGGATCGCGGGGCCCTTTCGGCCCGCGGGGCTGCTGAAGCTTCCAGAGTCCCTGTCGCGATGAGCCGGCGCGTTACGCAGCCGGCAGGATCAATCTAGCATTGGAAATGGGGGACCACAAGCGGAATCTCAAGTCACGCTTGTGACCGGGAGCTCGGTGCAGGCGGGTCGCTTGCGGAGTCACCCGCCGCGCAGGCTCACGCGCTTGCGACGCGCCCGGCTTGTCCGATCGTCTTGTCGATGAGCTGGGTCAACTGGCCTTTGCTGACCGCGCCGATCTGCGTGGCCTCGACCTTGCCGCCCTTGAAGATCATCAGCGTCGGGATGCCGCGGATGCCGTAGGCGCGCGGGGTCCTCTGATTCTCGTCGGTGTTGATCTTGGCGATCTTCAACTTGCCCTGATAGGACTGCGCGATATCGTCCAGCAGCGGCGCGATGGCCTTGCACGGCCCGCACCATTCGGCCCAGAAATCCACCAGTACCGGGGTTTCCGATTTCAATACCTGCGCGTCGAAATCGTCGTCGCTGACGTGGGTAACGTGTTCGCTCATCGTTGCGGTCCCGCTGCGGCCATTCGCGTAGATTACAACTATGGAGGTGCGGCGGATGATTGCAAGAGCCGGCAGCGGAAGCGGCATTCGGCTACACTTCCGAGGTTGCGTGCCTTGCGGCTCGCTTCATCCGTCCGCATTTCATCGATCGCGATCTTGCCCGATCGAAAACCAAAGAACTCCGTGGCCGAACACGTCCTCACCGATACCTTCTTCGAGCAATTCGATCTGCATCCGTTGCTGGCGCAGGGCCTGACCGATTGCGGCTTCACGCGCTGCACGCCGATCCAGGCGCTGACCTTGCCGGTGGCGCTGGAAGGCCGCGACGTCGCGGGGCAGGCGCAGACCGGCACCGGCAAGACCTGTGCGTTCCTGGTCGCGGTGTTCAATCGCCTGCTGACGCAACCGGCGATGCCGGAGCGGCGCGACAACGATCCGCGCGCGCTGATCATCGCGCCGACGCGGGAACTGGCGATCCAGATCGACAAGGACGCGCGCGCGATCGGGCGGCACACGGGATTGCGCACGGCGCTGATCTATGGCGGCGTGGATTACGACAAACAGCGCACGCAACTGCACGAAGGTTGCGACGTGATCATTGCGACGCCCGGCCGTCTGCTGGATTACTACAAGCAGCACGTATTCTCCTTCCGCGCGGTCGAGGCGTTCGTGATCGACGAAGCCGATCGCATGTTCGATCTCGGCTTCATCAAGGACGTGCGTTATCTGCTGCGCCGCCTGCCCCCGCGCGAACAGCGGCAGTGTCTGCTGTTTTCGGCCACGCTTTCGTATCGAGTGCTGGAACTGGCCTACGAGCACATGAACCAGCCGCAGAAGCTGACGGTGGAAACCGAAAGCGTCACCGCGGATCGCGTGCGCCAGCAGGTGTTTTTCCCGTCGAAGGAAGAAAAGATTCCGCTGCTGCTGAACCTGCTGGAACGCACCGATCCCACGCGCAGCATCGTTTTCGTCAATACCAAGGCCGCCGCAGAGCGCGTGACGCAGCGTTTGTCGCGGCATGGCTACGTCGTGGGCGCGCTGTCCGGTGACGTGCCGCAGAAAAAGCGTCAGAAACTGCTGGAACGTTTCCAGAAGGGCGAAGTGCAGTTGCTGGTCGCCACCGATGTCGCTGCGCGCGGCCTGCACATTCCCGACGTGTCGCACGTGTTCAATTACGACCTGCCGCAGGATGGCGAAGATTACGTGCACCGCATCGGCCGCACCGCGCGGTTGGGCGCCGAGGGCGATGCGATCAGCTTCGCCTGCGATCTCTACGCGATGTCGCTGCCGGACATCGAGCAATACATCGGCCAGAAGATCCCCGTGCGCAGTATCGATGCGGAGCTGCTGATTGCGCCCAAGCCGCGCGGCAAGGCGCTGCAAGCGGCGCATGAGGGCGATGATGAGGAGCCAGGCGCGGAAACGACGGGCAAAGAATCCGCTGCGCCTTCATCCGAGGCATCGCCGCATACCGATTCCGCTGCGCGTCCCTCGCGCAAGCGCCGCCGCCGCCGCAACCCTCGTTCGCGTGCGGCGTCCGCGCCGAATTCCTGAGCGTAGCGGCACGCACAGCTCGTCATTCCGGCGCAAGCCGGACAAATTCGTCCGGAACGAATTTGGACAACCGAAGGTTGGCCCGAAGGGCAAAGTCCAAGGACGGGCTTTGCAATCCATCTTGGTTACCGGATTAGATCAAAGTGGATTACTCGCGCCATCCATGGCGCTCGCCCTTCGGGCCATCGGCTGCGCCGATGTTCGCTCCGGCATCCTGCCTTTCGCAGTCCGGCTTTCGCCGGGATGACGCTCATTGTTACGCTTCTCCCGTCTCCCGTCTCCCGTCTCCCGTCTCCCGTCTCCCGTCTCGTGATCCACTTCGACTCCGTCAGCAAGCGTTACGACAACGGCCTGGATGCGCTGAGCGGCCTGTCATTCGAGATCGGCGCGGGTGAGATGGCTTTCGTCACCGGGCATTCGGGAGCCGGCAAGAGCACGCTGCTGAAACTGATCGCGTTGATCGAACGTCCCAGCCACGGCACGATCCGCGTCAATGGCGACGACCTGCGCAAGGTGCGAGGCCGGCGCGCGGCGAGGCTGCGGCGCGGCATCGGCATGGTGTTCCAGGATCATCGCCTGCTGATGGATCGCAGCGTCGCGGCCAATGTGGAACTGCCGCTGGTAATCGCGGGTGTTCCATCGGATGAACGCGCGCGCCGCGTGCGCGCGGCTCTGGACAAGGTCGGCCTGCTCGCCTACGAGAAACAGCCGCCGATCCATCTTTCCACCGGCGAACAACAGCGTGTCGGCATCGCACGCGCGATCGTGGCGAAACCCTCGTTGATTATCGCCGATGAACCCACCGGCAATCTCGATCCGCAGTTGTCGTTCGACATCATGCAGTTGTTCGCGCAGTTCGGCGAACTCGGTACCACTGTTCTGATCGCGAGCCACGATCTGGCCTTGCTGAAGCGCCTGAAGAAACGCACGCTGGTACTCGACCACGGAAAACTGGTCGCGGACGTGCCGGCGGAGGAGATCGCGTGAGCGCGGCGGGAGAAAAAATTTCCGCGCCGCGCGTGCGCCGCCGTCCACGCCTGCGTGTCTGGCGCGAGCAGCACGCGTGGTGCTGCAAGGCGAGCCTGCGCGCGCTGGGTGCGCGGCCGTTCGGCACGGCGCTGACGGTGATCGTGCTGGGTTTCGCGCTGACGCTGCCTTTGGCGTTCTACCTGCTGCTTTCCAACGTGCAGCGGCTCGCCGGGACCGTGAGCGAATCGCAATCCATCAATGTGTTCCTGAAACCTACCGCTAATGCGCGCGCGGCCGATGCATTGGCCTCGCAGTTGCGAACGCGCGCGGAAATTGCACAAGTGACGGTGAAGTCACCCGCGCAGGGTCTTTCGGATCTCGCAGCGGTGCAGGGTTTCGGCGACGCGCTGCATGCGCTGCCGGACAATCCCTTGCCCTACGCTTTGGTGGTGCAGCCGCAGAATGGATTGACGCGAACGCAGATCGATGCGCTGGCCGCGGAGTTGCGTGCTTTGCCGCTAATCGATCTAGTCCAAGACAACGGCACCTGGCGCTCGCGGCTGGATGCGTTGATCGTGCTCGGTCGGCGCATCACCGCGCTGCTGGCCGCGCTGCTTGCGATCGCCGCGCTGGGCGTGGTCGGCAATACCGTGCGGCTGGACATCCGCGCACGCGCCGACGAAATTGCCGTGCAGCGGCTGGTCGGCGCGAGTGCTTCTTTCGTGCGCAGACCGTACCTCTACGAGGGTATCTGGTACGGCTTGGCCGCCGGCGTGATCGCGGTGGCGCTGCTGTTGGCGCTGGAAATGGGGCTCGCTCCGCCGGTGCGCGCGCTGGCCGCGAGTTATACGCAGCAGATCGCATTCGGCGGGCTGTCCGCCGCGGTGCTGATACTGGTACCGTTGGCGGCCGCACTACTGGGATGGGTGGGTGCTTTTCTTGCTAGCACTCGTTATCTCTTCCGCGCGCCCCTTTCCTGATTCCGATGACCAATATCACCCGCCATATCTCCAGCGACAACCCGCGCGTAATGGTGGTGGACGGTTCGAAAGTCGCGCGCAAACTGATCACGCAATTGCTGGAAAAGGAATTGCCCGGCGTGACCGTGATCGCCTGCGAAACCGGCGCGGAGGCGCAACGGGAATTGCAGGCGGGCGTGGTCGATCTGGTCACCACTGCGCTGCGCCTGCCCGACATGGACGGCTTGGAGCTGGCGCACTACGTGCGCGAACACGCGCCGCAAGCCTACATCCCGATCGTGGCGGTTTCGGGCGACGTGCAGGAGCGTCTGGTCAAGCGCGAGATCGGCGGCGACATCACCGATTACTTCGACAAGGCGCAGGGCATCAGTGCGCTGGCGGAATTCATCCGCGGCTACGTTCGGCCGGAGCCATTGGGCTCGGGCAATGTGCTGTACGTCGAAGACAGCCGGGTCGTCGCGCTGGCCACACGCCGCATGCTGGAGAAATACGGGTTAACCGTGACCCACGTAATCAGTGCCGAAGACGCAGTCACTTTGCTGGACGGCGCGCGCGAACGCGGCGAGATCGGCACCGATCTGGTGCTGACCGATGTCAATCTGAAAGGGGAGCTGTCCGGTGGCGATCTGCTGGCGCGCATCCGCGAGCACTACGGATACGGCAAGGGCGCATTGCCGGTGCTGGTGATGACCGGCGACGACAATCCCGGCAATCAGGCCGCGCTGTTGAGGGCCGGTGCCAACGATCTGGTGCAGAAGCCTATCGAGGAACGTCTGTTGGTGACGAAGCTGCTGTTCCAGTTGCGCGTGGCCCAGAGACTGCGCGAGCAGAGTCCTGCCTCGGTATGAGCGAGGAGCGCCTGAAACTCGAACCGTCGTGGAAAGCTCGGGTGGGCGATCATTTCGAACGTCCGGAGATGAAGGCTTTGCGCGAGTTCCTGCTGACCGAGAAGCAGGCCGGGAAGCGCATCTATCCGGCGGGATCAAACATCTTCAACGCGCTGAACACCACGCCGTTCGATCAGGTCAAGGTGGTGATCCTCGGGCAGGACCCCTACCACGGACCGGGGCAAGCGCATGGCCTGTGTTTCTCGGTACAGCCGGGCGTGCCGGCGCCGCCGTCGCTGGTGAATATTTTCGCGGAGATCGAACGCGATCTTGGCATCCCGCCGCCCGATCACGGTTGTCTGCTCCCTTGGGCACAGCGCGGCGTGCTGCTGCTGAACGCCGTGCTGACGGTGGAAGCCGGACAGCCGAATTCGCACCAAGGCAAAGGCTGGGAAGGTTTTACCGACCGGGTGATCGACGAATTGAACCGCGGACGCGAAGGCCTGGTCTTCCTGTTGTGGGGCTCGTACGCCCAAGCCAAGGGCCGCCTGATCGACCGCAACCGGCAACTGGTGTTGAAAGCGCCGCACCCCTCGCCGCTGTCGGCGCACCGCGGGTTCCTGGGCTGTGGGCACTTTTCCGCCGCCAACCGCTATCTGGAAGGCGAGGGTCGGGCGCCGGTGGATTGGGCGCTGCCGCCCAGATCCGCATTGATGATGTAAGGTTCTGAGCCGCTACAGACGCGGTCAGACCCCGCCCCGATCTTGCCTTTCCTGTACGAATCGGTATAATTATTGCTGTCGACGGGCCGGGTGTTGAACCCATGGGCCCTTCCGGCGCACCAAGTGGGGGAAAGCGCCGACACAATCTGTTCCGGAGGCCAAATGTCCGAAGCTTTGGTGACCAGCAACCTGCCGATTCCCAGCCTGGTCGGCAGCCTCGATGCCTACATCGGCGCGGTGCACCGCATCCCGGTGCTGACCGCGGAAGAAGAACACGATCTGGCCGTGCGCTACCGCGACGAGGAAGACCTCGAGGCGGCGCGCAAGCTGGTGATGTCGCATTTGCGTTTCGTGGTGCACGTGGCGCGCGGTTACAACGGTTACGGCCTGCAGATGGGCGACCTGATCCAGGAAGGCAACATCGGTTTGATGAAAGCCGTGAAGCGCTTCGATCCGGATCAGGGCGTGCGTCTGGTCAGCTTCGCCGTGCATTGGATCCGCGCCGAGATGCACGAATTCATCCTGCGCAACTGGCGCATCGTGAAGGTGGCGACGACCAAGGCGCAGCGCAAGCTGTTCTTCAACCTGCGCAAGAGCAAGAAACGCCTCGGCTGGTTGAATGCGGAGGAAGTCCGCACGGTGGCCAAGGACCTCGGCGTGCCGGAAGCAACCGTTCGCGAAATGGAATCCCGACTCTCCGGCCGCGACATCGGTTTCGATGCGCCGACGGACGAGGACGACGACGCACCGCCCGCGCCTGTCGCTTATCTGGAAGATCACGGCGCCGATCCTTATCTGTCGGT
>Ga0070740_10003071_pt1 | contig 18348 bp, 18 predicted proteins | sample Coa_R2_FD_67286 | JGI IMG/M metagenome (GOLD analysis project Ga0070740, IMG submission 67286) | Surface soil microbial communities from Centralia Pennsylvania, which are recovering from an underground coalmine fire - Coalmine... | ecosystem: Environmental > Terrestrial > Soil > Unclassified ...
CGAAGCCCGGCAGCAGTTCGACACGGCGGTGGACTGGGGGCGCTACGCCGAGTTGTTCGAGTATGACGCCGACGACGGCCGGCTGCGCCTGCCCGAGGCCGGCCCGCCCGTGTGACAGCGGTCGACGCTCAGGGCTGTGGCTAGGGATGGTCGGGCAGGCCCTGGGCGTGGTACTCCGCCTCGCTGAACAAGATGGCAGGTGTGGGTCGTGCAACGCGTAGAATAAGGTAAGGATGACGATCCAGGAGAAAGCGCTCTATCACCAGATCCATCCGCTCAAGCTGGCCACCGATTGGGGGACTGGCGCCATCGCCTTCTACCTGCTGTGGCGGCGCCGGCTCTGGCCGGCCCTCCTGGTGATGTTCGTGCCGGCCATCGTGGTCTCCGGTGCGCTCATTCGCTGGGCCGATCTGGAGCCGTACAGGCGGTCGGCGTTTGGCCGTTACGTCGCGCGATCCATGACGCCGGCGATGCAGGGCGTGCGCTTCGCCGGCAACGGCATCATGATGCTGGGCGCATGGTACCGCCGTCCCGCATGGCTGGTAGGCGGCCTGCTGGTCATCCTCTTCGGCTGGCTGCGGGGCGTCCTCGTCAGGGCCGGATAGCCCGGAGATGGGGGCGCCCCGTCAGTCATCGAGCCGGAAGCGGTAGCCGACGCCGGGCTCGGTCACGATATAGCGCGGGCGGGACGGATCCAGCTCGATCTTGCGCCGCAGTTGGCCGACGAAGACGCGCAACAATTGGCTCTCCTGCTCGTACTCGGGACCCCAGACCGTGCGCAACAGATACCCGTGCGTTAGCACCCGCCCGGCGTGCCCGGCCAGCGTCTTGAGCAGGTCGAACTCCGTGGGCGTCAGGCGCAGCTCTTCCCCCGCGCGGGTCACCTGGCGCCGGTCGAAGTCGATGCGCAGGTCACCGGACTCGACCGTGGCGCTCAGGCCACGCGCGCCGGCAGCACGCCGCAGCGCCGCCCGAACGCGGGCCAGTAGCTCGTTGACGCCAAACGGCTTGGTGAGGTAGTCGTCGGCGCCCAGGTCGAGGGCGGCGACCTTATCGCGCTCGTCGCCGCGTGCCGAGAGCACCAGGATAGGCAGCGTCGACCGCCGGCGCAGACTCTCGCAGACCTGCAGGCCGGAGATGCCCGGCAGCACCAGGTCGAGCACCACCAGATCGGGCAGGCGCCCTTCGGCGATATCGAGCGCTTCCTCGCCGCTGGCGGCCGTCTGTACGTCGTAGCCGTGCGCGGCCAGGGTGGTGCGCAACGACCGCAAGATATGCGGCTCGTCGTCGACCACCAGGATGCGTGCGCCGTGCGTCATGGCGCTACCCCAATCTGGGGCCTTGCCGAGACGCCGATCTCCCGCGGCGCGGGCAGGAAGAAACTGATGCTCGCCCCGGGGCCCGCGACGGCGTCGACGCGAATCCAGCCGCCGTGCGCCTCGACGATGCCCCGGCAGATAGCCAACCCAAGCCCGCTACCGGAGTGGGTGCGCTCCGTAGCCGCCCCTCGATAGAAAGGCTCGAAGACGCGATCGCGCTCCTCCGGCGGTATACCCGGGCCACGGTCGCGGACAGAGACGAGCACACCATCCGCCTGGGCACGCGCGCTCACCGTGATCGGCGTGTGCGGTGGCGCATAGTGCGCCGCGTTCTCGATCATATTGCTCAGGACCTGATCTATGCGCACGAAGTCGCACAGTATGAGTGGCAGATCGTTCGCCAGATCGACCTCGATGCTGCAATCGACCAGGCGCTGAGACAGGCGATCCACCACCGAGGCCACGATTTCCGCGAGGTCGACCCATTCCTTGCGCGGGTTTAAGGCGCCTCCCTGGATGCGCGACAGGTCGAGCAGATTGGCCACCAACAGGCTCAGGCGATCGGTCTCCTGGTCGATTGACCCCAGGAGCTCGCCCCGCTCCTGAGGCCGTAAGTCGGCCGCGGGATCCAGCAACGCGGTCACGCCGGTCTTGATCGCCGCCAGGGGGCTGCGCAGGTCGTGCGACACCGAGGAGAGCAGGGCGGTCTTGAGCCGGTCGGTTTCCTCGAGGGTGGCGGCCCGCCGGGCCCGTTCGGCCAGGTGAGCCTTGTCGATGGCCAGGGCTGCCTGGTGGGCAAACGTGGTGAGGAGCCGCTGTTCCTCCGGCTCGAAGGCGTCTGTCCCGCGAGAGCGCGCCACGCGCATCACGCCGACGGACTGGCTCGCCACGACCAACGGCAGATAGAGCGCTACCCAGGGCGAGCGGTGCGGACGGCGCACGAGCGGAACGACTCCGGCCTGCCAGTCTCGGCCCCGCAGGTGTGGCTCGTGCACGGCCGCGGGACGTCCGTCCTGGAAAACCTGCTGTACAACGGCCTGGGCGGCCCGCCCCTCCGCATCGTCCCACGGCCCAACGCCGGCCACCACCCGCAACCGGCCGTCCTCGGCGGGAAGTGCAATGTGGCAGGCATCGAGGCCAAAGGTGACGGCGGCGCGACGGACGAGATCGGGCAGAATCACGCTCAACCCGTCGCCCGCGATGAGGGCGGTGCTGAGATCGTATAACACGGCTGTCGCCCGCTCGCGGCGGCGGGACTCCTCGGCCCGCGTGCGCAGCCCGGCCGCCAGGCGGCCGGTCAGCGCCGCGATCACCAGGAAGAAGAGTAGAGTCAGCCAGTCGCGCGGATTGTGGACGGCCAGAGTCCCATACGGCGGGATGAAGAGCAGGTCGAGCGCGACGACGCCCAGCAGCGATGCCGACAGGGCCGGCCACAGCCCCCACACCGTGGCCACCAACACCACGACGGTCAGGTAGATCAGCGACACGTTGAGAATGCCGATGTTCTGGCGCATGGCCTCGGCCAGCAGGCTGGCCAGCACCACGGCACCCGCACTGCCGGCAAAGCCGATCCACCGCGTGTGTATGACAGGCCGAGACATAACGGTCAGCGCCAGCCTCGCCGGCAGCTCAGCGAGAAGTGCCCCACAGCGTGTCGATGGTCTCGCGGTAGTCGCGCACGATGCGCTCATAGCGCCGGGCGTTGGTGATGGCCAGCGCCCCCAGGTCCGCCAGGGCCTGCACAAACTCCTGCTCCAGCTCGCTGAAGTCGTGCTGTTGCGCCGTGTAGGCACGCATCACGCCGATGGCCTCGCCGTGCGCGCGCAGCGGCACCGAGAGCACCGAGACGATCCCCTCCTCCTGCGCTGCACGCGGATACTGGAAGAGCGAGTCGCGCGCGATGTCGGGCACAATCACCACCCGCCCCTGCAACGTGGCCGCGTCCAGCGCGCTCTGCGCCCGCACCACCGGCCCCTTGGCTAGATAGCCCGCGCTCAGCCCGCACGAGGCGCGCAGGGTCAGCGTCTGGCCGTCCTCGTTGAGCAACCGGATAGCGCAGGCTTTGACGTCCATGACGCGCACCGTGCTGTCGACGAGCCGCTGCAGCACCTCCTCCAGCCGCAGGCTCGAGGTCACGGCCTGCGCCGCGTCAAACAGGGCACGAAAGAAGCGATACGCATCATCGCCGTTCTGAGTCATTGTCACACCTCCAGGTCATCACGGTCGGGCAGGGCTTGTGGCGCACCGGACGAGCAGCGGGCCACTCGTCTGCTGCGCGTTGCACATGGCGTACGATGCGACGCGCGCGGGACGTCCTGAATCCAGTGTACCGCACGGCGTGGCACGCCTCGTGCGCCTGAAAGCCAAGCGGGGCAGGCTCGCGCCAGCCCTGCCGCACCGTGCACTGTGCTATGCTGGGAAAGAATTGGCGGAGAAGGGCTTGCGGAGGATAGCGGGCCAATGGCAGGTCCCAAGACCAGATCACAAGACGGCATCATGCGCGGCACTGCGCCGGGAAATCTGCGCTCGGTGCGGCACATGCGGCGCCAGATGCGACTGCGTCGCACCCTGGGAGTCCCGGCATTATTCAGCTCGGGATACGGCAACGTCGGTTCGTCCATCTATTATGCCCTGGGCGTCACGGCCGTCTGGGCCCTGGGCGCCACACCGCTGGCGCTCAGCCTGGCCGGCATCTTCTTCATATTGACAGTCTTCACCTATACCGAGGCCACCGTCGCCGTCCCCGAGGCCGGCGGCGCCTCCAACTTCGCCCGGCAGGGCTTCAACGAGCTGGCCTCGTTCATCACGGGTTGGGGCACCTTGCTCGCGTACACCGTCACCATCTCCATCTCATCCTTCTCCGCGGTCAACTACCTCGCGGTATTCTTCCCCATCTTCGGCAATCCGGGGGCCGATGTGGTCGGCGCCGTGGTGGTCATTCTGGCCTTGATGTGCCTGAACCTGATCGGCGTGGAAGAGGCGGCTACCCTGAGCGTGGTCTTCGCCGTGCTCGACCTGATGACCGAGATCGTACTGGTGCTGGTGGGCGGCTATTTCCTGGTGCTGTTCGGCGACCCTGCGCACCCCTTCTTCCTGCATCAGATTCACTGGGGCACGGCGCCTTCGGCGATGAATTTCGTGCACGGCGCGGCCATCGCCATGGTGGCCTACACGGGCATCGAAACCATCTCCAACCTCTCGGAAGAGGCCAAAGAGCCTGAGAAGACGGTGCCGCGCTCGTATTATTCGCTGATCTTCGCCGTGCTGATCCTGTTCATCGGCATCTCTATCGTGGCCATGTCGGCCCTGCCGGTATTCCTCGACCACGGCCACTACACCACGCTGCTGGCCACCAAGTATGTCGCCGATCCGGTGGCCGGCATCGCCGCCCAACTGCCCCACCCGGCCAGCGACATCCTGAAGCCCATGGTAGCCATACTGGCCGCGACCATCCTCTTGATCGCCGCCAATGCCGGGGTGCTCGGCGCGTCCCGCCTGTCGTTCTCCATGGGCACCTACCAGCAGGTGCCGACGATCCTGAACAAGGTGCATCCGCGCTTCAAAACGCCGATCGTGGCCATTATCTTCTTCTCCATGGTCGCCGTTCTGCTGGTGCTCCCCGGCGACATCAATCAGTTGACCGCCGTGTACGTCTTCGGCTCGACCCTCGGCTTCACCATGGCTCACGCCTCGCTCATCGGCATGCGCCTGCGCGGGGCAAAGCACTCCTGGCGGGCGCCGCTCAACCTGCCGATCGGCGAGGGGCGCAGCCTTCCCCTAACCGCCGTCGTAGGCGGCGTCGGCACCCTCGGCGTCTGGATACTGGTTGGGCTCGGCGACACCTTCGGGCGCTACGTGGGGCTCGGCTGGATGCTCTTCGGTACCGCGCTGTATCTCGGCTACCGGCACAGGCAGAAGCTACCCGTCCTGCATAGCGTTGAACGTAAGTTTGAGGAGCGCTAGCGGCATGAATGAGCGCGGTGACAATCGTGAAGCGCCGGTCTTACTCGTCGCCTATGACGGTAGCCCCATGAGCGAGGCGCAGTTGCACCTGGCGTGCCGTTCGGCCAATGATATCGGCGGCATCGTCCGCCTCCTGTACGTCATCGAAGTCAGCCACTACATCCCGCTCGACGCTCCACTGACGGAGCAACAGCAGCGCGAGGCCGACGAGATCATGGACCGCGGCGAAGAGATCGTTCGGGGATATGGCGTCCGCTTTCAGTCGGAGATCGACGTGACCCGCTCCGGATCGGTCGGCGAAGCGATCATCGCCGATGCGCGGGAGTCCGGGGCCCAGGTCATCTTCATCGGCCTGCGCGACCGCAACCGCCGGGGGACCAACCTTGTGTTAAGTGCCACCCTGCGCCACATCCTGCAACATACGCAGTGTCCCGTTCAGATCGGCTATCTGCCGACCAGGACTAGCTGATGCCCGGCGCGGTCCGCCCCTGCATGCCGGAATCTCCCTGCGCCTTGCCGCCTTCGCCGTATTGCTGTTTGAGCTCCTCTTTGCTCAGGTTGAGGTAGATGCCGCTGGCGCCGCGGTCGGTGATGGCGGAGATCGGAAACGTGGTGTCCTCGGCGAAAAACCACCCCGCGCGGACCACCAGAGCGCCGGCCGCCTCGTCGTACGCCGCCACGTTGCCGATCGTCTCACCGTGGACGTCGCAGACGGGCACCCCTTCCGTGATCCGCCCATCCGGCATGTTCGACGCCGGGGCGCGACTGACGACGGTGCCCTCTGTCTCGGCATCATCGGGCATCGTCGCGGTGTCATCCGTCACGCCGGGCGCGGAGACCTGGTCCTCGGCCGCGATGCCGGCTCTCAGCCCTGGATCCTGTTGCATGATCGTACAGCTCCTTTCGGCCTTGTCGTTGTAGGCCCGCTGAACGAGAAGTGCAGAAACCGTACCATGATCAGTGTTCCAGATTAGCGCTTCCGGCCGTCCGGCCGCGGGTCGGCGATGACGTGGACGTCGACACCGCGCAGCTTGCGCAGGATGTCGCTTGACACCGAGCCGTGCAGGAACTCTTCCCAGCGACTGTGCGTCGGGTGGCCGATCACGATGTGCGTGACGTTGTGCGTTTGGGCGTAGGCGATCAGCTCCTCGGACACCTTGCCCCGCAGCCGCACCACCTCCGCCCCCAGTTCGTCGGCCAACTGCAGGGCCGAGCGCAGCCGGCGCTCGTCCTCCACCGTCCGGGCCTGGCGCACCCCCTGGTCCGGCTCCACGTGCACCACTACCAGCTCGCCTTTGAAGGCTGCCGCCATGCGCCAGCCACGCCGGATCAGCGTCTTGCCACCGGGCCGGTGGTCCACCGCCACCATGATGCGCTCGCTGGCCCCCGGCGCCCCCACCGCGATCTCCCCGGCCTGCATGTACTGGCTGAGGTCGTCCTCAACCTCCTTGGCCGTCGCACGTAGTGCCAGGTCGCGCAACGCGGTCAGGTTGGCCGGCGTGAAGAAGTTGTCCAGCGCCCGTCGGGCCTGCTCGGGCGGGTAGATGTTGCCGTGCTTCATGCGCTGGATCAGGGCGCGCGGCGACATGTCGATCAGCTCGACTTCGTCGGCTTGATCCACCACCCAGTCCGGGATGGTCTCGCGCACCGCCACGCCCGTGAGCTGCTGCACGGTGTCGTTGAGGCTCTCGATGTGCTGGATGTTGAGCGTGGAGATGACGTTGATGCCTGCCTCCAGCAGCTCCAGCACATCCTCATAGCGCTTCTCGTTCCTGGAGCCGGGCACGTTGGTGTGCGCCAGCTCGTCCACCAGGGCCACCTCGGGATGGCGCCGCAGCACGGCGTCCACGTCCATCTCCTTGAGGAGCGCGCCCTTGTACTCGATCTCGCGCGGCGAGACGACCTCCAGGTCGCGGATCTGTTCGGCGGTATGCACGCGGCCATGCGTCTCGACCCAGCCGATCACCACGTCGGTGCCGCGATCCTCGCGGCGGTGGGCCTCCTCCAGCATGGTGTAGGTCTTGCCCACGCCAGCGGCAGCGCCCAGGTAGATGCGCAGCCGCCCGCGGGCGGGCTTCTCCTCCGCCTTGATTTTGGCCAGCAGCGCGTCGGGGTCCGGCCGGCCCGGCTCTCGCACCATCTCCTCACCGCTACTTCTTGAGCTTGTCCAGGGCCAGGTTGAGCTCCAGCACGTTCACGCGCGGCTCGCCCAGCACGCCCAGGTCCCGCCCGCTCGTGTATTTCTGGACCAGCGCTCGCACCGTGTCCTGGCTCAGCCCGCGCGCCTTCGCCACCCGCGGCACCTGCAAGGCGGCATAGGCCGGGCTGATATCCGGGTCGAGACCGCTGGCCGAGGTCGAGACCGCGTCGGCCGGCAGCACGTAATTCGGCGGCAGCCCGTCCTCCTTGCGGATCTGATCGGCGATGGCGATCGTGTTGGAGAACAACTTGGTGTTGGTCGGCCCGAGCTGCGAGCCGGCCGAGGCGTCGGCGGCGTAGCCGTTGGGGCTGGTCGCCGAGACCGCCGCCGAGGGACGCCCGTGGAAATACCGCGGCTTGGTGAAGAGCTGCCCGATGAGCTCCGAGCCGACGACCTGGCCCTTGGAATTGGTGATCAGCGAGCCGTTGGCCTGGTGGTTGGACAGCACCTGGGCCAGCCCGGTCATGGCGAAGGGGTAGATCACGCCGAACCCTATGGTCAGCACGACCGTCATCAGGGTCGCAGTGATGAGCATGCGGCGCATAGTCGATAGCCTTTCTTTAATGTGTCAGATTCAGCGCGGTCAGGATCAGGTCGCAGATCTTGATGCCGGGGAAAGGGATGATCACCCCGCCCAGGCCGTAGATCAACAGGTTGCGCCGCAACACCGCCGCCGCGCCCAGGGGACGATACGTGACGCCGCGCAGCGCCAGCGGGATCAGCGCCACGATGATCACCGCGTTGAAGATCACCGCCGAGAGCACCGCCGAGTGCGGCGTGGTCAGGCGCATGATGTTGAGCGCGTCGAGCTGGGGGAACTGCTTAGCGAACATGGCCGGGATGATGGCGAAGTACTTGGCCACGTCGTTGGCGATGCTGAAGGTGGTCAGCGCGCCGCGCGTGATCAGCAGTTGCTTGCCGATGGCCACGATCTCGATCAGTTTGGTGGGGTCGCTATCCAGGTCCACCATGTTGCCCGCCTCCTTGGCCGCCTGGGTGCCCGAGTTCATGGCCACCCCCACGTCGGCCTGGGCCAGGGCCGGGGCGTCGTTGGTGCCGTCGCCGGTCATCGCAACCAGCTTGCCCTCGGCCTGCTCCTTGCGGATCAGCCCGATCTTGTCCTCGGGCTTGCTCTCGGCCACGAAGTCGTCCACCCCCGCCTCTTTCGCGATGGTGGCGGCGGTCAGGCGGTTGTCGCCGGTGACCATCACCGTGCGGATGCCCATGCGCCGCAGCTCGTCGAAGCGCTCGCGCATGCCCGGCTTGACGGTGTCCTTGAGGTAGATCACGCCCAGGGCCTCGCCGTTGTGGGCCACCGCCAGCGGTGTCCCGCCCTCCCCGGCGATGCGCTTGGCCACCTCCTGCAACTGTGCCGGCGCGTCGGGCGCGATCTTGAGGACGGCATCGACGGCGCCCTTCATGATCTGGTCGCCGTCCAGGCGCACGCCGCTCATGCGCGTCTCGGCGGTGAAGGGCACCAGCTCGGCCTTCTCCAGGAAGCCCGGATCGACGCGCACCCCCTTCTGCTCGGCCAGGGCCACGATGCTCTTGCCCTCGGGCGTCTCGTCGGCCAGGCTGGAGCGCAGCGCCGCCTCCACCAGCTCCGCTTCGCCATGGTTGCCCACCGGGATGAACTCGGCGGCCAGGCGGTTGCCGAAGGTGATGGTGCCGGTCTTGTCCAGCAGCAGCGTATCCACGTCCCCCGCGGCCTCCACGGCGCGGCCGCTCATGGCCAGCACGTTGAACTGCACCAGGCGGTCCATACCCGCGATGCCGATGGCCGAGAGCAGGCCTCCGATGGTGGTGGGGATCAGGCAGACCAGCAGCGCCACCAGCGTGGTCACCGCCACCGGGCTGCCCGAGTAGATGGCGAAAGGCTGCAACGTGTAGACCGCCAGCAGGAAGATGATGGTCAGCGAGGCCAGCAGGATGTTGAGCGCGATCTCGTTGGGCGTCTTCTGGCGGCTGGCTCCCTCCACCAGGGCAATCATGCGGTCGATGAAGGTCTCGCCCGGGTTGGCGGTGATGCGGATCTTGAGCTGGTCGCTGACGATGGTGGTGCCGCCGGTGACCGAGGAGCGGATGTCGGTGCCCGGCTCCTTGATCACCGGGGCGCTCTCGCCGGTGATGGCGGCCTCGTTGACCGTGGCCACGCCTTCGATCACCTCGCCGTCGCCGGGGATCAGGTCGCCGGCCTCCACCAGCACCAGGTCGCCGCGGCGCAGCTCGGTGGCCGAGACGACCTGCGTCTGCCCGTTGGGCAGCAGCTTCTTGGCCCGGGCGTCGGTGCGGGTGCGGCGCAGGGTATCGGCCTGGGCCTTGCCGCGGCCCTCGGCCATGGCCTCGGCGAAGTTGGCGAAGAGCACGGTGAACCACAGCCAGACGGAGACCGCCGCCGTGAAGAAGCGGTCGCCGGCCATGCTGGCGTCCACCAGGCTGCGCACGAACTCGGCGGTCGTGACGACGGCGCCGACGCCGACCACGAACATGACCGGGTTGCGTAATTGCGCGCGCGGGTCGAGCTTGCGGACGCTCTCGGCCACGGCGCGGCGGGCGATGACCGGGTCCCAGATGGAGATGGCGCGGCTCTGCCGCCGCCCTTCTCCGAGGTGCGGCCGGGGCGGCGTGGGCTGCTGCTGCGCCGGCGTGGTGGTCATAGTCATGAGCTGGCTCCTCCCTAGAAGGTCTTGTGGGCGTTGAGCAGCAGCTGCTCGAGGATCGCACCCAGCGAGTAGGCCGGGAAGTAGGTCAGCGCGGCCACGATGATGATCACGAAGACCAGCAAGATGCTGAAGGTGGCGCCGGTGGTGGGGAAGGTGCCCAGGCTCTCCGGCACCGTGCGCTTGCGTGCCATGGAGCCGGCGATGGCGATCAGCGGCGTGTAGAACAGGAAGCGCCCGATCAGCATGGCGAACCCGCCGGTGATGTTGTACCAGTTGGTGTTGCTACCCAGGCCGCCGAAGGCCGAGCCGTTGTTGCCGTTCATCGACGTGTAGGCGTAGAGCACCTCGCTCAGCCCGTGCGGCCCCGGGTTGAAGATCGAGCTCAAGCCCCAACTGCCCATCATCGCCACCCCCGTGAAGAGCAGGATGTTGGCCGGCGAGATCAGCAGCGCCAGGCTGGCCATCTTGACCTCGAAGCCCTCGATCTTCTTGCCCAGATACTCGGGCGTGCGCCCCACCATCAGCCCGGCGATGAACACGGCGATGATGCAGTACATCAGCATGCCGTACAGGCCCGCGCCCACGCCGCCGAAGATCACCTCGCCGATGCCGATGTTGGCCAGCGGCACCAGCCCGCCGATGGGAGTGTAGCTCTCATGCCACGAGTTGATGCAGCCGCAGGAGGCGTCGGTGGTTTCCGTGGCGTAGATGGCAGAGTCGGCGATGCCGAAGCGCACCTCCTTGCCCTCCATGTTGCCGCCCGGCTGCGTGGCGCTGGCCGCGGTGGCCACGTGCGCGCGCGAGGCGAGAAACACATTGCCGTTCTGCTCGGTGCCCACGGCCACGAAGTAGCCCATCGAGAAGAGGATGAACATAGCCGCCCAGACGCTCCAGCCCTGGCGCGTATTGCCGACCCACTTGCCGAACATGTAGACCAACCCCGAGGCGATCAGGAAGATGGAGAGCAACTGGATGAAGTTGCTGAAGGGGGTCGGATTCTCGAAGGGGTGGGCGGAGTTGGCGTTGAGGAAGCCGCCGCCGTTGGTGCCCAGGATCTTGATCGCCTCCTGCGAGGCGATGGGCCCCTGCGCGATGAGCTGCGTCACCTTGCCGGCCCCTTCCAGACCGTGCACGGCGGTATAGGCGCTGAAGTTCTGCGGGACGCCCTGCCAGACGTAGAGCAGGGTGAGGACGATGCAGAAGGGCAGCAAGATGTAGAGCAGGGCGCGCACGAAGTCCACCCAGAAATTGCCGATGCCCGAGGCCGAGCGGCGGGCCAGGCCGCGCACCAGCGCCACCGCCCAGACGATACCCATGGCCGCGGAGAAGAAGTTGTGCGTGGCCAGCCCGGCCATCTGGGTCAGATAGCTCATGGTGGTCTCGCCGGGGTAGTTCTGCCAGTTGGTATTGGTGGTGAAGCTGACGGCGGTATTCCAGCCCAGGAACTCGGCCACGTTGGGGAAGCCCCGCGGGTTGAAGAAGTGGCCGTGGAACTGCTGTGTGCGCTCGATGAGGTAAGTCACCATCAGGGTCAGGATGCTGATGGCGAGCGAGGCGAACAGGTAGCCTCGCCAGCCCATCTCCTCGTTCTCGTCTACGCCGGTGAGGCGGTAGAGGCCGGCCTCGACCGGGCGCAGCACCGGATGCAGGAAGGTGCGCCCGCCGCTGAAGAGGGTGTACATGAACGAGCCGAGCGGCTTGGCGCTCAGCAGCAAGATGACGCTGTACAGCGCCCACAGGATGATCGCATGGCTGGTATATGACATGGCTAAAACACCTCGGGGCGTACCAGCGCCACGAACAAATAGATCAGCACCGCCAGCGAGACAATGGTGAGGATGATATTCTCGATCATCGGTTCCGCCCTCCCATTAAGCGGTCACATCCGATGGCAAAGGCCACGTTCGCCGCGAAGAAGACCAGGGTCATGACGACGGCAAGCACATCAAACATCGGTCATCTCCATGTGAGTTGATTGGTCTCACCCTAGCTCTCCTGGCCGGCATCGGCAGGTAGTGGTTCCTTCAGGCGGCCGGTGCTCTGCGCCACCAGCCGCAGCAGCGACTCCATCGGGAACGGCTTCTCCAGCTCGCCCACGGTCTTCAGTTCGGCGCACAGGCGCGGGTTAGGCCGCAAGGCCGACATCACAATCGCCGGCACCTGCTCGTTATGTCCCTCATTCAGCGCCCGTAGCACCTCCCAGCCGGAGCCGTCGGGCAGGTCGATGTCCAGCACGATGAGCGCCGGCCGCTCCCCTTGCAATGCGTCCAGCGCCGCGGCCACGCTGGTGGCGCCGCGGGCCGCATACCCGCGTACGGTCAGATTGCGCGTGATCGCGTGCACCAGGGTGGGATCATCTTCCACCACCAGGATCGATTCTGCCGCCATCGTGCCCTCTTTCATGCCACCATCTGCGGCTGCGAGGCGGGATGCAAACGCTCCCATTGCTGCAGAGACAACAGTACTAACGGCTCGTTCACGATCGTCAGATGCTCGAACGGACCCAGGTGCCAGCCCGAGATGGTGAGGTCGTTCCAGACGGCATAGCGGGCGACGCTCGGACTGACGTACACCACGACATCGCCCACCCGTCGCTCTTCCAGGCTCGGCCCCGCGCGGCGAGGGGATACCCAGGTGGCGCTGAGTACGCGCGGAGCCCCCCGCGCCGGGATCAACTCGACACGCAGCAGGATCGCGTCGCTGTGCCCGCACGCGCGACGCCGGGCGACTGCTGCTTGCGCCCGTTCATCCAACTTGATCGCCATTCTTATCGCCACCTTTCCTGCCGTCTCCGGCCACGCGGCCCGATCCGGCTGCATCAGGCGCACATTACTCATGCCTTGCGGGCACAATCAACGCGCGGTAAGCGCATTGACCGCACCCTGCATACGTGGCGTACGGCGCCTGCGCATCGGGTGGACCACCCGATGCGCACAGGCACCGCACCCCCTTTTAGCCTCACTCTGATCGTAAGGCCGGTTGGTGTAAACAGAGCATCAACAGTTCGTCAATTACTGTAAACGGATGCCACGGCCCGGATATTGCCGCTGCAAAGACGGTCGTCAGATCCTACACCGAGGAGTGGTGAGGCACCGAAGGGTCACACGAGCACAGAAGAAGTAGGACGCCTGGCGCGGGTGCGCAGCAGGCTCTTGTCCACCAGCGATGCGACATCGCCAAACACGTCAGAGGCCCCCGGCACCGCGCCCACCGCCTCGATAGCCTCCAGCGTCGCACCGCCGGAGAAGACGCTGGTTTTGTCATGGGGGGCGCTAGCCCAGGATCAGCCGGTAGCCGACGCCGGGATCGGTGACGATGTAGCGCGGGTGGGAGGGATCATCCTCGATCTTGGCGCGCAACCGGTTGATGAAGACGCGCAGGTAATGGGTCTCGTCCTTGTAGGACGGCCCCCACACCTCCGTCAGCAGCAGGCGGTGGGTGACCACTTTGCCGGCGTGGCGGATGAGGTAGGCCAGCACGTCGAACTCGCGCGCGGTCAGCGAGAGCGGGTTGCCGCCGCGCTCGACCGTGCGCGCGTCCAGGTCGACCGCCAGCTCGCCGATCTGCACCCTGCCGGAGGTCTGCGTGGTGCCCAGGCGCCGCAACAGGGCACGCACCCGCGCCAGCAACTCGTCGAGGCCGAAGGGCTTGGTCAGGTAGTCGTCGGCGCCCAGGTCGAGGGCCTGGACCTTCACCTGCTCCTCGCCGCGCGCGGAGAGCACCAGGATGGGCACCGATGAGCCGGCGCGCAGGGCGCGGCACACGTCGAGGCCGCTGATGCCCGGCAGCATCAGGTCGAGGATGACCAGGTCGGACGGGTGCGCGGCGAACCGGCGCAGCGCCTCCTCCCCGGTCTCCACGGCCGTGACGGTGTAGCCGCGCGCCGCCAGGTTGGCCTGCAGCATGCGCTGGAGGTCGGGCTCGTCGTCGACCAGCAGGATCTGCGCGCCGCTCACGGCCGCGACTCCTCGACGGCGACCTCGTCGCGCGGCACGGTGGCCCCCGGCCTGGGCTGCTCGATGGGCAAAATGATGGTGAAGGTGCTGCCTTCGCCCGGCCGGCTCTCGACCGTGACCCGCCCGCCATTGGCCTCGATCAGGCCTTTGACGATGGCTAGGCCCATGCCGGTGCCGCCGGTGCGGCGCGCGGTGGCGGCGACGCGGTAGAACTTGTCGAAGATCTTGTTTTGCTCGGCCCGCGGGATGCCGACCCCGCGATCGATCACCGCGATGTGCAGCTCCCGGCCCGCGCCCGGACGCTCCTGCACTGCTGTGCGGATGGTGATGGGCGTGCCCGGCGGCGAGTACTTGGCGGCGTTCTCCAGCAGATTAGCCAGCACCTGCTCGATCTGCACGGCGTCCAGGCGCACAACGGGCAGTGTGGCAGGTCCCTCCCGCCGCAGCGGATGGTCGCCGAGCGCCGCCCGCCGCGTGACGCGGTCGATCAACTCGCCCACGTCCTCCCAATCCTTATCCGCGGTGAGGGCGCCGGCGTCGATGCGCGACAGGTCCAGCAGGTTGGAGACCAGGCGGGTCAGGTGATCGATCTCGCGGTCCATGTCGCGCAGGAAGGTCTCGCGATCCTCGGCGCTCCATTCCACGTCCTTCTGCAGCAGCGAGCCGACGGCTATCTTGAGGCCGGCCAGGGGCGTGCGCAGGTCGTGCGAGACCGAGGAGAGCAGGGCGCTCTTGAGCCGGTCGCTCTCGCGCGCGACGGCGGCGGCGCGCTCTTCGCGGGCCAGCCGCTCCTGCTCCAGGGCCAGCGCGGCGCCGTTGGCGAAGGTGCGCAACATCTGTTCGCGCGAGGCGGCCCGCTGCGCGACCGCCTTGTACACTAGCTCGAGGGCGCCAATGGGACGGGTCCCGACTAGCAGGGGTAAGATCAGGATGCGCCCCTGATAGACGATGGGGCCGGGCGTGGGGCCCGTGCCTCCCCGGACACCCTGATCGGGCTCGGTGACCCAGGCCGCCACGGCGGCCAGGTTGCGGCTCTCCTCGACGCGCGCGCCCGGCGGCAGCGTGCCGGCCGCGGCGGCGGTCCGCCAGGTGCGTCCCTGCTCGTCCGGCAGCAGCACGGCGCAGGCCTCCAGGTCGAAGGTCTCGCGCAACTTCTGGGCGAGCGAGGGGAGCACGGTGGCCGGATCGGTGCGCGCGATCAAGGCCAGCGAGAGGTTATACAGGGCCTCCGAGGTGCGCGCGCGCTGCAGCGCCTCGGTGGTGCGGCGACGCGCGACGCCCGAGAGCTGGCCGACCAGCAAGGCCACGGCCAGGAAGACGATCAGGGCCAGCACATCGCGCGGATAGTAGATGGTGACCGTGTAATAGGGACGAATGAAAAACCAGTCCCAGAGGAAGATGGCGACAATCGAGACCACCACGCCGGCGCGCTGTTCGCCGATGGCCGCGGCCAGCAGGACGGGCACCAGGAAGAATAGCGGGATGCTCGGCCCCAACGTGCCATCCGCGCCTCCCGTCAGTTGCAGCAGGGGGATCAACAGGAGCGTCAGGATGCACCCGACGATGCCGCCAAACAGGGGATGGGGGAGCAATGGATTGAGCGCATCGCGCCAGTGGCGCAGATCGCGCGGGCTGTGTGCCCTCATGTCACCCTCCTCCCGCCGGCCGCGCTACGCAGGTGCAGGTATGCTCATGTGCGGCGGGCGCTGCTTCCTGGGACCGCCGGCATCCCTGCCGGCCAAAGACACGTGCTGGCCGGCGGTCCGAGAACGGCCCTAGCGTGCATCCCTGCATGAACATGCCGGCACCCTCTTCTCCGCGGCGTCCGATTCTGCACAAGTCAGAGTCCTGCTGGCCATAGTGTATCCGGCTATGGATGGCAACGCGCGAGTCCCGGCCTTATATGCCGGACGGCACGACTTTCAGCTCGCCGGAGCAGACAGCACGGGCGCGCCTGGCCAGCGCCGGAACGCCCGCCTCCAGGGAGGCGAAAAACGGATCGTCGGTGGTGCCAGACAGGTGACGCTTATAGCTGCCTTCCAGCAGAATGGCCAGCTTCCAGATGGCCAGGGCCACGTAGAAGGTCAGGCTGTCCAGGCGGCGGCCCGTGCGCGCGGCGTAGCGCTGCACGAGCTGCGCGCGGGTGCAGAAGCCGGGCAACTCGGTGATGCGCCAGGAGTCGTCGCCCAACTCGAACGGCGGATCGCCGGCCTCGCGCCAGAACGAGAGCAGATAGCCCAGATCGGCCAGCGGATCGCCCAGCGTGGACATCTCCCAGTCGAAGATGCCCAGGATGCGGGCGGGAGGCTCGGGCGCGACCATCACGTTGTCGAGCCGGTAGTCGCCGTGCACGATGGTGGCCGGCCCCGACTCGGGCAGGTGCTGCTGCAACCAGGCGGTGACGGCATCCAGGTCGGGGACGGGTCGCGTGCGCGAGGCATCGAGCTGGCCGGTCCAGCGCCGAAGCTGGCGCTCCAGGTAGCCCCGCGGCTTGCCGAAACCCTCCAGGCCGGCGGCCTGCCAGTCCACGGCGTGCAGGTCAGCCAGCCGGTCGATCAGCTCTTCGCCGAGTCCCGCACGCGCCGCGGGGTCGGCCTCGAAGGCGGCCGGCAGGACCATACGGATCACCACGCCGTGCAGGCGCTCCATCAGATAGAAAGGCGCCCCGATGACGCTCTGGTCGTCGCAATACAGGATGGGACGCGGTACGGGCACCGCGGTGCCGTGCAGAGCCCGCAGCACGCGGTACTCGCGGCCCACGTCGTGCGCCGTGGGGAGCAGCGGCCCCCGCGGCGGTCGCCGCAACACCCATTGCTGCGCTCCGCGCGTGATGAAGAACGTCTCATTGGAGTGGCCGCCGCGCACGCGCTCCACCACGAGTTCGCCGCTCGAACCGGGTAGCACGCGATCCAGAAAGGCAGCCAGCGACTCCGGATCGACCAGCGGGCTAAGGGCGTCGTTCATGTGCTATCTATTCCACTAGGCAGGCCGCGACATCAGGGCCATAGACGGCGGCGCCGTGGGCTACAATCGCTGCACCGGCGCGGATTGCCGCGGCCAACGCCTGTAAGTATAGCCCTTCAGCCATCACGAGAGAGCCAGTCCCGGCCGGCCGTGGCCGTCGCGGGACGGCCCTACGGATCGGGAAGACCCAATGGATTGGGGCTTGGAAGGCCGCCCGCCGCCACGATCTGCCGGCTGAGCGGCCGCAGCAGGTCTTCGAGCCGCTCAGAGTCCTCCGCGCCGAGATGCTGTAACGGCGGCAGGGCCAGCCGGTCGGTCTGGGCCTCAATCGCGGCGCGCACCTCGCGCCCCGCCGCGCTGAGCTGGCCGGCCTCGTCGAGCCAGCCCCGCGCTGTCAGGCGGGCGGCGGCCGCCTCCCACTCCTCATCCGCCCAGCCGCGGTTGGCCTGTAAGGTAGCGCGGGGAACGTTGCCGCCCGCCGCCACCGTTACGTGCGCCTCGCAGCCGTCGAGGCCGGAGCTCAGGAGTACCGCGATATGCCCGTCGTGGCGGAATTCGCGCAAGAGCGTCGCCGCCTGCCACAGCACGAGGTGGGGCGCCTCGGGCCAGGGGAGGGCGGTATGCGCGGCGAAGAGGGTCCGGCCCGCCGCGTTGCAGCCCGCGACGGCCGCGCGGGCGAGGTCCGCCGCCTCGGCGACGGCAGGAGAGTCAAGCGCATCGCCGAGCAACCGCCGCAGCGCGCGGTCGGCCGCGTCAAGGCGGACCGCCAGCACCTGCTCGGGGGCACAGAAGCGCCAGGCGTCGGGGATGGCCCGCTCCACCATACGCGGCGCGAAGTTGAAGAAGGTGGCGGTGACCACTGGAGCCGGGACGGCGCCCAGCGCGGCGGCACGGGAGGCGAAATAGCCCATCCAGTACCCTTTGAGTCCGGCAGCTTTGAAGGCCTCCCGCGCCTCCGGGGCGAAGTAGATCATGGCATGGTATGGCTCATAGGCCGTCCACAGGCGGCGGGCGAGAGCAGGGTCCAGGTCTATGTGGCTCATAGCTATACTGTACAGTGGCACGAAATGAGACGTAAGGCGGCGCAGATCTGACCCTTGCCAGGCGATGCCTGCCGCGGGCGCCTGCGGGCATAGCCGATTAGCCTGCATCATTCACCAGGGGCGGAGGGCGCCCTGGGACCGCCGGCATCCGTGCCGGCCTGTGCCCTTGAGCGGGGTGCGACCTCTGCCCGGTCGAGGCGGACCTCGACCTCCTCATCGGGAAAGACGGCCAGCAGCCGG
>Ga0070740_10003072_pt1 | contig 18342 bp, 23 predicted proteins | sample Coa_R2_FD_67286 | JGI IMG/M metagenome (GOLD analysis project Ga0070740, IMG submission 67286) | Surface soil microbial communities from Centralia Pennsylvania, which are recovering from an underground coalmine fire - Coalmine... | ecosystem: Environmental > Terrestrial > Soil > Unclassified ...
GACAAGGAGGCCCGCTATGCATCATTTGCCGATCAGAACACCTGATAGCTACACTGACGACCTGCCTGCCCAACTCATGCCACTGATTGGTCGCTCGCGGGAAATGGCTGAGGTAGGCGCACTACTCTCTAATCCGTTCTGCCGCCTGGTGACGCTCGTTGGGCCAGGGGGAATCGGCAAGACCCGGCTGGCAATGGAAGTCGCCTCACTCCATCGCGCTTCCTTCCCCAACGGTGTCTTTTGGGTGCCGCTTGCCGCACTCTCACGGGCCGACGACCTGCTGCCAGCCATTGCCGAAGCCATGCCGTTTCGTTTTCAGCAGGACCAGCGCAGCCCTCGTGAGCAATTTTTGGCGTATCTGCGCGAGAAGCACGAGCTGCGTGTGCTGCTGGTGCTGGATAATCTGGAGCATCTGCTGGAGGGCGTTGATCTCGTTTCTGACATCCTGACCGCCACTACTGGCCTGAAAATCCTGGCGACCTCTCGTGAGACGCTCAACCTCCAGGAAGAATGGATCAGGCCGATCTCCGGCCTCAGCTATCCCGAACGAGAAGAGGGCAAAGTCCCTGGCGATTACAGCGCGGTGCAGTTGTTTGTGGATCGGGCACGCCGCATACGGAGTGATTTCGACCTGGCCGAAGACGAGCGGGGAGTGATGGACATCTGCCGGCTGGTGGAGGGAATGCCACTGGGCATCGAACTGGCGGTGAGCTGGCTCTCGACGCTCCGCCCCATCGACATCGCCCAGGAACTCCAACGCAATCTCGATCTGCTGGCGACTCGTTCGCGCAACCTGCCAGAGCGCCACCGCAGCATGCGCTCCGTGTTGAGCCACTCCTGGCAGCGGCTCGGTGAAAAGGAACGCGCGGTCTTTCAGCGCGTGTCCGTTTTTCGCGGCGGATTTAGCCGCGAGGCGGCCCGGGTCGTGGCCGAGGCAGACCTTTCGACACTCGCCAGGCTGATCGACCAATCGCTGGTGCGTAGAGCAGCGTCGGGACGCTACCAGGTCCATGAACTGCTGCGCCAGTACGGCGAGCAACACCTGGAGGCGGCTGGTGAAGCAGGGGCGGTCCAGCAGGCCTACATCGACTACTATCTTGGTCTGCTGCACCGCCTTGAGCGCGACATCAAAACGTACCGGCAGATCGCAGCCTTAGACGCTATAGAAGCGGACTTTGAGAACATCCGCCGCGCCTGGTACCTGGCCGTCGAGCAGGGACATGTTGAAGCTCTTTCAGGGGCCGTCGAAAGCCTGCACTTGTTCGCAGATATGCACGGACGCTATCACGAAATCGCGGCATTGCTTCAGGCCGCGATCCAGCGGTTTTCATCCTCTCCTCCGCCGCAGCACCTTCCCGCACTCCGCCGCATACAGGCGCGGCTGGCGCGGCTGATTTTGCTGGGCAGTTTGCACATCGAAGAGGATCTGCGCGCCCAGATAGACGCCTGCCTGGCGACGGCACGCGCACAAAAGGATCAGGCAGAGATCGGTTTCTGCCTCCTCGTTTCGGCGTTGCTCGCCGTCTGGGAGGTGGAAGAGAAACGCCCACATATCCACGCCAGGGCGGCGAAGCTTTTTCAGGAAAGCGCGGCGGTGTTCGAAGCGTTGGAAGATCCTTTCTACCAGGCAGAAACGCTGTCCTGGCTGGCGCTGGGAGTCCCGCAGACCTCCGCGGAACAGCAGCGGCTGTTCCAGCGGAGCCTTGACCTGCGGCGCACCATTGGGGATCGCAGCGGCATGGCCTGGATCACCCTCTGTCTGACCGATGTTACGCTCGCGCAACTGGATTACCCCGCATGTGAGAGGTACGCGCGGGAGGGGCTTGAGATGATGCGCGAAATCGGCAACGTGAAGGGCATCCTGCATGCTCTGTTTGAACTGGCGGAAGTGGTGCTGTTGAAGGGTGAGCTGGAAGAGGTACATATGCTCGCCGAAGAGATGCGCGACCTGGCCGAAGAAACCAATAACCTCGACAGCAAATTGCTCTCGGCAAGTTTGCTGGCGTTTTTGCTCTGCGTGAAGGACGAAGCTTATTCTGAAGGCGCAGCACTGGTGAGGAGGCAGCAAGCGCTCTCGCAGGAGCCGTTCCTGGGCAGCTACCACGAACTGAACGTGCATTGGGGGCAGGCAATAGCTGACTGCGGGCTGGGTCAGTATGACGCCGCACGGCGGAGTTACCCGGCGCTCTTTTCGGGGAGACGCGACGATCCCGGCCCGGCGACGATCTGCCTGGCCCTGGAAGCCATCGCACGCGCCCATGAAGGGATGTTAGAAGCGGCTACCGAACTGCTGAGCCTGGCGTTTCAACAACCCACCTGGGCAAGCGGATGGCTGCATCGCTGGTCAAAGGTGGAACGTGTGCGTGCCGAGCTGGTGCATCAGCTTGGAGAGGAGGCGTATCAGGCCGCCTGGGAACGCGGTAGCGGCCTGGATCTGGAGACCACAATCCGGTCAATCCTGGGTGATGCGGATGAGACCCCCGGCGCGAGCGCGAACCAGGCGCTGCTCGAACCGCTGAGCGCGCGGGAGGTAGAGGTGCTGGGTTTGATTGCTCAGGGCCTTTCCAATCGTGAGATCGCCCGGCGCCTGGTGCTCAGTGTGGGCACCGTCAAGGTCCACACGCGCAACATCTACGGCAAGCTGGGCGTGAGCAGCCGCACGCAGGCGCTTGCCCAGGCTGCCCGTCTCAAACTGCTGTGACGAGACACCGCTGCTTTCCCAACAACAATACCTCCATCGGCAAAGTCAAATTATCACCTTTGGGAGATCCCACTACCACCACATCTCGTCTATGCTTCTCATAGCGTCGATGCGTCCCGAGGCGCTCGATGAAAACCGATGCCGTGGTCAATTTGAGCGTGATTCTGCTTGCGCTCGAATGTGACGGAGGAAGCATAAGACAAAAGGAGAACTTCATGAGAAAAGTCTGCCTCGGTATGAATATCACCCTGGACGGGTATGTGGCCGGGCCAAACGGAGAACTCGACTGGGCTTTTCGTACGATGAGTCCCGATATGGGAGAGTGGATCACCGGCCTCCTGCGCGGAGTCGATACCATCCTGCTCGGCCACACCACCTACTTGCAGCAAGCAGCACCATGGCCGTCACAGACCAGTGAGATGACTGCCCTGCTGAATAGCCACACCAAGATCGTCTTCTCCTCCCGGCTCACCACGCTGGAGTGGCGAAATTCCCGCTTAGCAACCGCCAGCGCGGCGGAAGAGATCGCACACCTGAAACAGCAAGCCGGGAAGAATATCCTGGTGGGGGGCGGCGCGATGCTTGCCCGGTCCCTTGCACGTACAGGTCTCATCGACGAGTACCATCTGGTAGTGCATCCTGTCGTGCTTGGGAGCGGCAAGCCTCTCTTCAAAGATCTGCCTCATTCGCTCAGTCTGAAGGTGCTGAGTGCGAAGACCTTCGCGTTGGGAGCCATCGGCCTCACCTACCTGCCCGCCTGAAAAAGGCTCCCTTGTGTCTGGTAAAAAGGCTGCTGACCTGGATGGAGCGCCTGCCGGTACCCGGGTGCGGGGAGAATCCGCGCCTGGATATGCTCTCTGCCTGGACTTTGCTCCTGAGCGGGCAGTGCGGCCTGGAAGCAGTCGCGGCACGGGTAGAGACCCTTGAACAGCGATGGAGCGGGATCTGCTCTCGTTTTGTGAAGAAGAAGACACGCCGCGCATCATCCACGGGGCCGGCCTTCCTGACCAGAGCGAGTAGGAACGGGCACCCGGCACCAGACCGAGCACCGAGCGCCTGTTCAGCATAGTGGTCTCAGGAGGGTTTCGTCACCGTTTGTACGGGTGTCCGGGTCTGCTGCCACAGGGCCAGGGCGCGCTGAAAGTAGTCCTCGGCCTCTGCATAGTCTCTCTGCCTGGTATACAGGTCGGCGAGGGAGTGCGGCAGGAGTACCTGGAAGGTTGGATCAATCGACCTGTTTTGCTGTTTTGCGACAATGGGGAGCAGGAGCGCAATGGCCCGCGTGTAGCGCTGCTGTTTTTTGTGCAGGAGCGCCAGACCAGGCAGGGTAGCAATGACCTCAGGATGAGATGGGCCGAGTACCTGCTCCTGGATCGCGCGGGCGCGTTCGTAGCAGGTCTGGGCCTGGCCGTCCTTGCCTTGCTGCGCGTAGCAGTCGGCCAGGTCGAGTAGCGAGCGTGTCCATTGCGGGCGCATGGCGATTGGGTAGAGTTCGTACAGGCGATGAGAGCGGCCAGAAAGCGCGGCTGCCTGCCTGTAGCGCCCCTGAGTTGCGAGATAGCCGGCGAGCTTCATCTGGAGCGCAGCCATCTCGGAGGCGCTACTTGCGTCCCAGGCTTCCGTTCCCTGCTCCTCCTCCAGACAGTGAAGTACAGTCAACGCATGAGGTAGGAGTTGCTCACATGTTGTCCGCATGCTCACGCGGGTTGACAGAACCGACTCGCTGATGAGGCGCAGTGCCTGACGTGCCCGGTATCTGCGGGTTGGAACATCCAGGTGGTGTCTGAGTACCATCTGCACCAGGCGATGCATACTCAACGTTTTTGTCTCAGGATTGCGCTGGAGAAGTGCGTGGGCCAGCAGGGGCCGCAGCGCGGCATTGAACTGCAATGTGTCGGCGACTACATCCGAGAGCGGCTGATCCAGTTGATGTGCTCCCTTACGGATGCACTCCTCAGGAATCTGTTCAGGGGCAAAGAAGCAGCACAGGCTCAGCAAATCAGCGGCGGCCCGGTGTTCGCGGCAGAGCTGCTCGTAGGCTAGCGCGAAGGTCTGCGTGACAGAAAAGGGGTGATCCGCGTGACTGGCGCGCGCTTCGAGTAGTGCGATGGGATGATGGTGCAGCAGGCTGAGGAAATCGGCCAGGTTGCACTGCGTCTCTTCAATACAGGCTCCGGCCTGATCGAGAGCAAGCGGGAGTCCATCCATCATGGCCGCGATACGATGAGCCTGCACGAAGGTGCTGGCGCGCGCGTGATCACCTGAGACGTGGGAGACGAGATACCCGGACCGGCGCAGTAACAGGAACGCGCCTTCCTCCGCCCACATCTGTTGCAGCGGGATCGCTGGCACGCGGCCACTCAGATCCGGGTGGCGCGAGGTCAACAGGAGCGAGCCGTTACGGACCACGATCAGAAAATCCTGGATCAGCACAGGATCTTCGGTGTTGTCAAGGATGAGCAGCCAGTTCCGGTGTTCGCGCAACCACAGCTTGACGGCAGCCAGGAGCTGGCTCTGGTTTCGCGTGAAATGCTTCATGTATGGCAATCGCTCCGCGATGGCTGCGCAACTCGTGATGAGCGTTTCATGGGTAGAGGCGTTCATCCATAAAACAGCACGGTAGTCGTAGGGGTGCCGGTAAGCATATTCGAGGGCGGTCTGCGTCTTGCCAATGCCGCCAATCCCATTGAGCAAGCAGCAAGAGAGGCCAGCCGCGCGCGCAGGATCGTTGTGCAGCCGCGTATGGATCTCCTGCAACACCTCATCCCTGCCAGTAAAGAAAGGATTGCGCTGGTAGGGCCACACCAGTGCGGGGCCAGTGCGGTGAGGCTGGCTTCGAGCAATTGCAAGGTATCAGCGTCGTCCAGCTCCATGCGCTGCGCTATTTCCAGTACAACGCCCCTGGTATCCGGCAGGCGATCTCCCCGCTCCCACGCTCCGATGGTATTACGATGCACCTGCAAGCTCTGTGCCAGGTCCTGCTGAGACAGGCCCTTGCGCTTGCGAAAAATCCTGAGCAGATCCCCAAAGGACGAAGCATAATGATGTTCCATCTTCATGAAAACTTCTTACAAGCAAAGAGACAGATGTGGCGAGTATGCACATCCATGCACACGAGAACGGTGCATTCCCTATTGTACCATGCGTGCATCACCACCAGGCAGAGAGGAGAGCACATATGGATGAGCGTATTCTCACCAGATATCTTGACGTAGGTGACGGTTTCTTACCAGCTCGCTATGCAGCAGGGACAGAGGCCGGTGCTGACCATGCAGAATCGACAGATGACTGTTCTGCTGATAGCGGTTCCTTGCGCGGCGACCTGCCCGGCGCGCGGCGCTCCTCTGCTGCACATCCTGCTCGCCGGCATGCAGCAGGCCAATCGCGCGGTCTTCGAGTGCAATGGCAGGGAGCAGGAGGATAGGGCCGCACCGGGCGAGCGGACGATGAAGGCGCGCATGGGCACAACCCTGACCGCGCTGTTGATTGTAGGACCAGAAGCCTATGTTGCCAATGTCGGAGATAGCCGCACCTATCTCTATCGAGATGATAAGCTCATACAGATTACCGAAGATCACTCTCACGTCGCTCAACTGGTCAAAGATGGCGCGATTTTGCCGCACGAGGTATTCACACACCCGCAGCGCAATATGATTTATCGCAGCCTGGGCGATCGGGAGCAGGTGCCAATCGATGCCTTTTACAGGCTCTTGCAGAATGATGACGTGCTGCTATTGTGTTCTGATGGTCTCTGGGAGATGGCGCCCGATCAGACGCGGATCACTCGGATCCTCTCTTCCCGTTCTTGTCGGCCAGAGATATGGCTGGCCGGCTCGTGCGGCTGGCGCTTGATGGCGGAGGACACGATAATATCGGCCTGGTAGTCGTACAGGTCAAGATGCAGACCACAGCCCTCTCCACACTCGTCCAATCTTCTGAGCGGAGCTATGTCATGCCAGCACTCCCGCGCTTGCGATGAACAAGGTGGCGAAATCGGCAACACGTGCCCAGATGAGAGGAGACAGGTGAAATGCTATGAAGTGGACCTATTTCCCCGCCCAACCTGGATTGGCAGGAGGATCAAGGTCGACGTCGGGATGTTCCCAGTCAATGCTACGATGGGTCAATGGGCTGGAGGTCACGATGGTGGAGATTAGCGGCCCATGCGCCCCTAACCGCTCATTGAAGGCCTCCAGGTGCTGCATCGAAGAGAGGGCAACTTTGAGCAGGGCGCAATGACTGCCACTCAACTTGTGTACCTCCAGGACTTCAGGAAACTGCTCGATGCTGCTCGTTTTCAACAGGCACTTTCCCGGATCACAATGCAGTTGGATCAAGGCGAGCAGGGGCAGCCCTACTTTTGCCGGATCTATCTGTGCTGCATAGCCAGTGATAATGCCCGCATCCTCCAACCTGCGTACTCGCTCGGCTGCCGCAGGCGCGGATAATCCCACACGTCGCCCTAACTCATTGTAGGAGAGGCGTGCATCCTTTTGTAGTTCGCGGAGAATCTTCCAATCCGTGGCATCGAGTGACCTTTCTGATTGTAAAGCCATTGGTGGTTATTCCCTTCTCTTTTTGAGAGAAGTATAGCATTTTTCTTTCTGTTTCGCATTCACTTCCCAGGTTTTTCCAGGTATCATCAAAGAAAACACTCACGGAGGCTCTTTCCTTGATAGAAGCTCATGTGATGCAGTTCCAGGCTTGCCTCTCTGAGCAACCGCCCTGGTGGCAACAAGGCGTGATTTACCAGATCGATCTACGTAGCTTTCAGGATAGCAATGGAGATGGCATTGGTGATCTGGCCGGAGTCATCCAACGCCTGGATTATCTGAGCGAGGTGTTGGGCGTTGATGCACTCTGGCTCACTCCCTTCTACCCTTCGCCAATGGCCGATGGTGGCTATGATATCACTGATTACCTGGGTGTTGATCCGCTCTTCGGGGATCTGGCAACCTTTGATCGGCTGCTGAAGGAGGCCCATGCACGCGGCTTGCATGTCATTCTCGATTATGTGCCCAATCATACCTCGGACCAGCATCCCTGGTTTCTGGAGTCGCGTAGTTCACGCCACAATCCACGAAAGGATTGGTACATCTGGGCAGACTCAACTTTTCGCAAGAAACGTGCCTGCTCCATCTACCGGCGTTTGGCAGAGGTCGCATCGCCATTTCGACTCATCTGGATCGTGAAAGGCCCGTTGACCTGGATTCGCTCATGCTCCGCAGTGATGCAGGCTGCATCATTGTTGACTGTGCGGCAGAGAACGAAACTGTCTCAGGGGATCAGAGAACAGAGAAAGAACAATTTACCTGATTCATTACCGGCACATCTCTGACACTGGATGGAGGTGCGCATCGTGCCATCTCCTGGCTCTGTTCGCAAGGTGCATATCGCGCTCATCGCTAACACTTCGGAGGAGTTTGCCGTTGTTTAGATCGCTATGAACAGCATAGAAGCGGAAGGAGTTTCGGCTATGAGGTATCGACTTTTAGGAGCAAGTGGATTACGTGTCTCAGAAGTCTTTCTTGGCGCGATGACCTTTGGCGAGGAAGCAGGCCCGGGAGCGTCATTGGAGGAGTGTCGTCGCATGCTTGACGCCTACGCTGAGGCTGGCGGCAACGTGGTTGACACAGCGATCAACTACAGGAATGGTGAGAGCGAGAGCTTTGTCGGGAAGTTGCTTGAGGGGCGCCGGGATCGTTTTGTGGTGGCAACCAAGTACACAGTATCGCGTGACCCCACGGACCCCAATGCCTCTGGCAATCACCGCAAGAATTTCATGCTCTCGCTTGAGACCAGCTTGCGTCGCTTGCATACTGACTACATCGATCTGTATTGGGTTCATATCTGGGATCGTCACACGCCAATCGAGGAAACCATGCGCACCCTTGATGATGCTGTTCGTGCCGGGAAGATCCTCTATATTGGGATTTCGGATGCCCCTGCCTGGATTGTTTCGCGTGCCAACACCCTTGCCCAGTGGCGCGGTTGGAGTCCTTTTGTCGGTTTGCAGGTGCCCTACAATCTTCTCAAGCGCGATATTGAGCGTGAGCTGCTTCCTATGGCCGAGGCATACGGGATGAGCGTTGCTACCTGGGGACCGCTTGCGGATGGTTTGCTTTCGGGGAAATTTACTCGCCCTGGCAGGATTGAAGGAAGGACACGTTTATCGTCTGATGCGATCAGTGAGCATGATCACGCCGTTGTTCGCGTCGTTCAGGAAGTGGCGGATCAGCTTGGTGTCACCCCTTCGCAGGTGGCCATTGCCTGGGTACGCAGCCGCTCACGCGCTATTCATCCGATTATAGGAGCTCGCCGACTCGATCAACTGGTGGAGAACCTTGCTGCGCTCAATGTTGAACTGCCTGTTGAACTGATCGCTCGCCTGGATGCCGCGACCAGCTTTGACATTGGCTTCCCGGCCAATTTCATCAATGGAACCTCGCCGTGGGTTTATGGGGAGAAGGGACAACTGGTTGATGAACGCAGGTAAGGTAATTCGTAGATTTGCACATGCATGTGCACAAGCGCAGGGCGATCATTGCGCTGCTTGAAAAAGAGAGGAGAACGATCATAACTCAGCCGGAAATGAAGGCGATTCCCGAGGGGATACACACCATCACGCCACATCTTGTGGTGCGGGATGCGGCAGGGGCCACCGAGTGGTACAAAGCTGCATTGGGAGCCGAAGAGCGCGGTCGTATCCCCGTGCCCGGCGGAAAATGTATGCAGATAGAGTTGTGGTTCGGTGACTCTGCGGTGATGCTAGCCGATGAATTTCCCGATGCCGGAATTCTGTCGCCGCTGGCAATCGGCGGCACTCCTGTCGTCCTTCACTTCTCCACTGAGGACGTTGATGCGCTCTGGAAACGTGTCGTAGATGCGGGTGCCAGGGTCCTGCAACCGTTGCAGGACCAGTTCTGGGGCGACCGTTATGGACAAATCATTGACCCATTTGGGTACCGCTGGGGGCTTGCTCAACATATACGTGACGTTTCCAGAGAGGAAATTGTCCGTAGTGCGGCAAAGGTGTTCGGCGGGCCACAAGAATAAAATCAACCATGCAGAAGGATCAAATGGGCCAGGGGTAATAGAGTTGAAATCGCCCACCGGTGTATGCGGCTGCTCTCCCAGGGTACGCGGTACGCCGAGGGTAGAGCGACTTGACGCCTCCCTCCTCATGCGTTAATATGTCATTACGTGGTGACATATTAACGCATGAGGAGGACGCTCTATGCTCACCTTACAAGCACAAGCGATTGCGCTCAAAGCCAAACTGTATCGGGGTCTTGCTGATCCTTCCCGTCTTTCCATTTTAGAGACACTGCGAGAAGGGCCACTGCCGGTCCATGTCATCGTTGAGAAGACAGGATTATCGCGAACCAATGTCTCCAATCATCTGCGCTGTCTCTCCGATTGCGATCTCGTCACCTCGCAATCTGCTGGCCGCTACACCTTCTACCAGTTGAGCCATCCCAGGATTGCCGATCTGTTACGCATGGCCGAAGACATCGTGCGCGACGTTGCACGCGGCATGTATGAATGCACCAACTATGACGAGTGATCACGATGGTCGAGGAGGCCGAAGCCCATCGTGCTCCGGTGCAGCGTATTGCTGACCGCTTCTCTACGTACTTCCTGCCAGTCGTCGCGACAATTGCGGCACTTACCTTTCTGTTGAGCCGTAATCCGCTCTCCGCAGCGGCGGTCCTTGTCGTTGCCTGCTCCTGTTCCTTTGCCCTGGCGACCCCCATCGCCATGATCGCTTCCATCGGGGCTGCTGCTTCCCGTGGCTTGCTGGTCAAAGGAGGCAAGTATCTGGAACTGCTCTCGCGCGCCGACGTGTTACTTCATCAACAAGACTGGAACGGTGACGACCGGGCGACCACAGATTACCGAGAGTATCGCGGTCGATGGCCGAAGCGAGCAAGACCTTCTCCAGCTTGCCGCCACCGTTGAGCGCTATTCAGAGCATCCGTTGGCAGAAGCGGTGAGACAACGAGCACAGAGCGAGAAGCTGGCATACGGGGAACCCGATCACTTTGAAGCGCTTCCCGGATTGGGCGTGCAGGCACAGGTGAATGGGTCGCTGGTCCGGGTAGGCAACGGACGCATGCTTCCGGCTGGCATGGCACTTCCTGCCGCAGCCCGTCTGCAAGAGCAGGGCAAGACCCTCCTGTTTGTCGAGCAGGATGGCAAGATCATCGGGGTGCTGGCCGCCTTCGATACGGTTCGCGCAGACGTGGGAGCGGCTCTTTCGCGATGCCGTGAACTGGGTGTGAAGCAGATCGAACTGCTGACTGGCGACAACGAGCGAACGGCTGCGGCTCTTGCAGCTCCTCTAGGCATTGCTTATCGAGCAGACCTGTTGCCGGAAGACAAGATCCGTGTGGTACAGCAGTACCAGAGACAAGGGCAGATCGTGGTGATGGTAGGCGATGGCGTCAATGATGCCCCGGCGTTGGCACAAGCGGATGTGGGCATTGCGATGGGGGTCATGGGCTCCGATATTGCCATCGAGGCCGCTCATGCCGCTCTGATGCGAGAGGACTGGAACCTGGTGTCCGATCTCTTCCTGATTGCCAGGCGGACCATGCCTGTGGTCAAGACGAACCTCTCCTTTACGATCCTCTACAATCTCGTCGGATTGTCTCTGGCGGCCTTTGGCATCTTGCCACCCATTCTGGCAGCGGCGGCACAGTCCCTGCCAGATCTGGGGATTCTTGCCAATTCCTCGCGTTTGCTGCGTCAGAAACTTCCCAACCGGTCAGGTGCATCCGCCGTGATGACTGCCCAGACTCAGGCGCGGGAAAGCATCTTGCGGGTGTGGGAGCAACGACTGCTGTGGTCCAACAGAACAGAGCAAACCACGGGGAGAACTCTCATCGACAGGACAACTCATCCAGCTCGCTCCGCGTGACCATTGGAGGAAACCATGATGAGCGTACTCTCCATCATCCTCATCTCTTTCTAAATGGAACACGGTCTCTATCGCCACCCCGGCCTGCCGGGCCAGGGTAGCAGGATCAAAGGGAAAGAGGGTTCTGAGGTGTTTGAGGGTGACTTTTTTCGTTCCATCGTTCATGATGGTTTCTCCCGCTTTACGTGCCCTGTACCCTTACCCGGCAGAGGAAAGGCGGAGTTATGGCTCCTTCTTCGGCACATACAACTTGATCCGGCGAAACCCCTCGGCATACTCCATTTCCAGCCCTTTCTTCTCCTTTGCCTCTTTCGCGGTCCACGCGCCCCACTCTTTGATCTCTTTCACTGCGTCCCAATCGGGGTCAAACTGCGTTTTGTGGCACTTCAAGCCTTGCGCTTTGGTCTCGATGGTTTCACCGATATCGATATAGGTGTTCTCTCGTTCGGAGGAGAAGAGATAGATTTCATGCACGCGGTAGGGTTGCAGTCCCTCGGCCAGCAGCTCACGATAGGCGCGGGGATTTCCTGCTGCGGGGAAGATCGCGTCGAGCACGATATCGCCGGTCGCGCGGTGGTCTGAATGATTGAGGTACGCCGTCTCTTCCGGCTTTTCGTCAGGATCAGGTGCGAAGATGCGCTGGGTAGGATCATGGGTAAGCACCAGACGCGGGCGGTACTTGCGAATCAGCCGGACGACGGCTCTGCGCGTCTCCTCGCTATTGCGCAAGTGACCGTCGGGGAAACGCAGGAATTCAACCGCCTGCACTCCCAGAACCTCGCAGGCTGCGCGCTGTTCCTGTTCGCGCGTGAGCATGAGTTCGGTAGCATCGACCGATGGTACTTCGCTGCCCTCGGTTCCATCGGTCATCACGACCCAGACGACCTTCTTGCCTTGTTTGACCCAGAGTGCGCTGGTGCCTGCGGCTGCAAAGTCATTATCGTCGGGATGCGCGCCAATCACCATTGCCTCAAAATCAGGTTCGGTAACGACTTGCAATGCTCCTGGCGCTTTGCTATCTGCCATAACTATGCTATACCTTTCTATTAACTTCCTATTCTACGTTAGTATATTTGTTTCAGTTTACCACTCCTGGTGGCCACACGGCCAGAATAGCTTCCGCGATCTGCCCGATAGATTTGGTCATAGCTACATGTATTGCACGGAAACGGCGACCTGCCACCCGCTCTACGGTCCGAAGCGGTGATTGAGCGGCTCAAGACCCGGGTAGCGCACTATTCCCCGCAACTCAAGCAGGCCATCATCTCACAGTTTCTCTGGCAGGCCCGCTTCACGCTGGACAATACGATCAGACCTGCGGCCCGGGGCGAGGTCTACCTGGTCACCGGGTGCCTGGCGCGCGCCATCCATTGTCTGGTCCAGGTGCTCTACACCCTCAACGAAACCTGCTACCTCAGCGAGAAGCGCCTGGCGACAGATTGTCGCACCTTTCGCTTGCAACCGCAAGGGTTTGTGCAGCGGCTCACGGTCGTCTCTTTTCCAGGCTTGACAAATGTTCTATTCTGGTGTATTTTACCAACAGGTTAATTAACTAGATGGTTTAATAGATCGCCGAATCATCTGCACGATCAATGAGATGGCCATGGTACTGGCGAATGGAGGAAATACATTGGGAGCATCGGCACCATTCACCCGTTCATCTGACCCGCTGAGCGCAACCTTTGCTGCACTTGCCGATCCCACGCGCCGCGCCATCCTTGCGCGACTCAGCCAGGGCGAGGCGACGGTCAATGAGCTTGCGGCACCCTTTCAGATGAGCCTGCCCGCGATTTCAAAGCACATCAAAGTGCTTGAACGTGCCAGGCTTATCACCCGCGAACGAAAAGCGCAGTGGCGTCCCTGTCGACTTGAACCTTATGCGCTCAAACAAGTCTCCGATTGGGTTGAGTACTACCGTCGACTCTGGGATGAGAGCCTTGATAGCCTGGATGACTACTTACAGAAATTTCAGGCACAAGACCACATGAAAAAAGAGCAGAATGGAGAAACACAATGAAAGATTTGAAAACGGCCAGTGTGGAGCAAACAGAGCAGGAGCTTATCTTTACGCGCATATTTTCAGTGCCGCGTGAGCTGGTCTTCACCGCCTTTACAACGTCTGAGCACCTGGCCCGGTGGTGGGGACCAAAAGATTGGACGCTTACTGACTGTACCATCGACTTCCGCCCGGGTGGAGTCTGGCATTTCTGCCTGCGATCAGCCACAGGCCAGCAGGAGAGATGGGTCAAAGCCGTCTATCGTGAAATCGTCGAGCCAGAACGGATCGTTTTTACCGAGAGCTTTGTCGATGCGCAGGGCAATCTGGTTGACGATCTGCCAGAGCGACTCATTACGGTGACGTTTGCTGAACACAATGGCAAGACGAAGTTCACCACCTGTATTCGCTATGCATCGGCCTCAGACCTCCAGACCGTCCTGGCGATGGGTGCAATGAAGGGATTCACCGAAAACTGGGATCGCCTCGAACACTATCTGACCAGCCTGGATACATCTCTGTGACCCACCTGTTCATATGAGTTCTGATAGAACCCCGCGCCAGGGGGAGATTGGTGCTATCTGCATAAGGCAAGAGAAAGGAAGAAGGAATCGGGACATGAGAAAAGTCGTTGCATTTTTGTTCATCTCCCTCGATGGTGTTGTCGAAGCCCCGAATGTCTGGCAAGGAGATCTCGACGAGGACATGGTGGAGGACATGACAATCCAGATTGCCTTGCAAAATACCGCCATCATGGGACGGATGACGTACCTGCAATGGTTTCAGTACTGGCCGACCTCTGACCACGAACCGTTTGCCAGCTTCATTAACCAGTCGCCCAAATATATTGTCTCCACCAGCCTGCAGACTGTCGAGTGGGGGAAGTGGAAGAACGCGACTCTGATCCAGGGAAATCTCAGCGAGCAACTCGGCAGGCTCAAGCAGCAACCTGGAAAGAATATCGGCGTCTGGGGCAGTCCCGGTCTTGTCCAGTATCTGATGCAACTCGATCTGCTGGATGAACTGCATCTGTGGCTCCATCCTGTTCTTGCTGGCAAGGGAGGGCGTCTCTTTCGGGAAGGAGAGGCGCTCAAGCGGTTGAAACTCGCTTCTTCAAAAACGACCAGAACAGGAATCTTGCTTCTCACCTATCAGTTCCCCAGGACGCTTACCGGACCCGCTCTACGAGTAGCTTCCAGCGGCGGTGAGAAAGCCTGAGCCGCTACTCGCCTGATGAGAGTCAACATCCAGCAAAACTGTACGTGTCGTCTGCTCCTCCACTCCTCCCGGTTGAAGGGGCGAGATGGCAACAGCCATTGCCAGGCGCAGGAACTTTCCCGGCTTGAGCTTAGTTCAGTGTCACTGCGGTATGACCGCTCTTGCTATTGGCGTTGATGAGAAAAGGAGAAAGCATATGAGAAAAATTATCGTTTCAGAGTTCGTGACGCTCGATGGCGTCATAGAAGCCCCGGGCCAGTGGACCACCTTTCAATGGGGCAGCAGTAAAGACCAGGAGACATTTAAAGTTGATGAACTCTCCGCCTGCGATATGCTTCTGCTGGGGCGCGCGACCTATCAAGAGTTTGCTGCCTTCTGGCCAACCACGTCCGGCGCGGGGGCGTATGGGGACCGTATGAACAGCCTGCCCAAGTACGTGGTTTCCACCACCCTCTCCGAGGTAAAGTGGAATGCCAGCCTGATCAAGGATAACCTCGTTCAAGCAATCTGGCAGATCAAGCAGGAGGGCGAGCGGGATGTGTTGATCTTCGGCAGCGGTGATCTTGTCCACACTCTTCAGCAACAGAACCTCATCGATGAATACCGGCTGGTGATCTATCCCGTTGTCGTAGGAAGCGGAAAGCGTCTCTTCAGGGATGGCAGTGAGCATATGAGCCTCAAACCTGTAGAAGCCAGATCATTTTCTTCAGGGACCGTTCTTCTTCGCTATCAACCTGACACAAAATAGCCTGACTTTCGGTGAGCCGGTTTCTCGACGATTAGCCGATTCACATGCTCGATTTCACCAGGAAGCAGCGCTGCTTCCTGGTGAAATCGCCGTCCCATTGTCCACAACATGGGCAGTGGGATAGCCCCCTATCCTTCCATCTATACTCGTTTCGTTTTCATCTTCTTGCTCCCCATGTCGCGATAGTGTGGCGACCGTTACGACGCCCCATGGACTCTCACTTCTCCTCATCTTCAAACTCGCGCTTAGAACGCCACTGGCTGGAACAGCGCAGCCAGCTCGTTCGCCCAGGCACGAATGATCGCCCAGTCCCGTGCGTCGCTGGCTGCCATCTTCTTGAGGCCGGGCACCAGATTGTAGGGGAAGGTGAGCTTCTGCGGATCGAACGCTCCACCAGAGACGGCAATCGTTTTCGGCGTCAGCCAGGGAAACTTCGCCAGCACTTTATCGAGTTGCTTCTGCACCTCCTGAAATTCCTTCTCCTCTGCATGAAATGGACCGAGCGCGAAAACGGCCACGGGCCGGGTCGTCAAGGCGGAGCGATGCCGTGCCAGGAAATGAAGCGCGTCTTTGTGCCAGCGGAACATGTAGAGCGGCGCGCCCAGCACCACCGCACTGTATTGATCGAGGGCCTGCACCTCGCGCATGGGTGCAAGATCAGTCGTAATCCCGCGTTCGCGCAGCGTTGCCGCTATGGCCTCGGCAACTTCCTGCGTAGATCCGTAGCGTGTCGCATAAGTGACAAGAATCGAAGCTGACATGATAGGATGCCTCCTTCTATTGTGAACAGGTCAGGAACTCTGTGCTCCTAACTTTGCAGAGCCAGATCGAGGCCCGGCGGCTACGTCGAGGGAACTCCCCGGCGAAACGAACGCATGGTTATCATTCCACTTCCGGCGGCGTAGCTGCGCTTCTCGTTCGCATAGCATTCCGGGCGGGTGCACTATGCGCTCCCAGGTCAAGCAGGAAGGCCAGGACCACCCACAGCCAGTTCCAGCCGGACACGTTCCCGGCGATGGCATAGACGAGAACATAGGTCAGGGCGGTCAACGGCAAGAAGAGGATGCCAAGCAGCGGGAAGATCCAGTCCCCGTGGAAGGCACGGTTTACCAGCGGTGTCGCTATCCAGACGAGGAGCAATGCTACACGGGCCAGGAGTGCAATAAACCAGTCCATAAGAGATACCTCCTGTATTATCTAAGTCCAATCAAGCAACTTTTTGGGAATGGGATAGACTGTTGGGAGAAGGAGGGAAGCAGTATGAGACACCCCCTAGAAATCCCCATCCCGACCGCCGAAGAGCTGGAAGCCCTAGAAAACCTGTATCGAACAACAAAAGAGGTGCGATTGCGCACCCGTGCTCAAATCATTCTCCTGGCCGGGGAGCAGCGGATGACCGCGCCTGCCATTGCCAAAATTGGGCGCGAAAATGATCAAACGGTGCGCAACTGGTTCAAACGCTGGATGGCAGAAGGCATCGAAGGACTCAAAGATCGGCCCATGCCAGGGCCTCCCCCAAAAATCACGCAAGAGTATAAAGAGCAATTGCTGGCGGCTGTCCGGCGGCGGCCTCGCAGCCTGGGACAACCCTATTCGATGGGGACCCTCCAGCGCCTCTCCGACTCCATGGCGGAGCAGCAGGAGAAAGTGTGGTCCTCTTCCAGCGCCGCACGCGCCGCCAGGAGATTGCGCTATGGCTAGAAGCCTTGATGGAGAAGCATCCAACGGGCCCTATCTATGTGGCCTGGGATAATGCCAGCATGCATGAGGATGATGAGATCGAAGCCGTCGTGCGAGCAGATGCAGGTCGGCTCGTCTTGCTCTACTTGCCCGCCTGTAGCCCCTGGCTCAATCCTATTGAGATGGTATGGCGACATTTTCGGCGGGAAGTGACCCACTATGAACTCTTTGAGACCAGGCAAGCGCTGCTCGATGCGGCCAAAAAGTGCTTTGAGCGCTTCAATCAGCGCCCGGAAAAGATCCTGTCGGTCATCGGCTCCAAAGCCCAAAAAGTTGCTTGATTGGACTTAGACGTAGCGAGCATATTATAGTTTGTCGAACTGACCTTAGCAATAGCACACAAGAAAGGATTTGCCAACATGGTAGAAAGTGATGTAGCGCGATTCAGGCAAGAACAGGCGTTGCAAGAGGAGGCAGCGCGACAGGGGTTGTATGGGCTGGCAGTGGTGGCGAGCCACGAGGCAATTACGGCGCGCATGGAGATCGGGGCGGCGCGGATCCTCACGCTGTTTCAAGAGGGCAGGCAGGAGGAGGCGGTAGCACTGATGTCGACGGAGGCGTGGTGTTAGCTGGATGGAGATGGATATGCTGATGGATATTTCTGAATTATGATGAGCAAAAGGAGCAGCGGCGATGAGCGAGGAAGCACAGATCGTGCCGGAGGTGCCGTTCGGACTGGCAGAACTGCGCGGCATCGAGCGCGTGCTGTGGGGCTATGGCAAGTTTTTACGGCGCTCGGGCGAACCGGCGAAGGACGCGCAGCGCATTCAGGCGTTGGAGAGTATGCGCCGGCGGCTGGATGCGCAACTGAGGGGAGGCGATGTTAAAACGATACAGATGTTTCTCGATGTAGAAGAGGTGGGGCTGCTGCTGGAGGCCATGCAGGAGTTTGCGCGGCTGGTCGGGAGCCTCTTTCCGCAGAACGAGGAGCGCGATTCGGTGATCGAAGCGGTAGAGACCTGGCAGCGCCGCCTGACAAGCATGGTGGCAGAAGAGGAAGCGATGTGAAATGAGCG
>Ga0070740_10003074_pt1 | contig 18336 bp, 15 predicted proteins | sample Coa_R2_FD_67286 | JGI IMG/M metagenome (GOLD analysis project Ga0070740, IMG submission 67286) | Surface soil microbial communities from Centralia Pennsylvania, which are recovering from an underground coalmine fire - Coalmine... | ecosystem: Environmental > Terrestrial > Soil > Unclassified ...
TAAATCGAGTGCGTGTGCCCCCCGCAGACCTCCATGAAGCGGTATTGGCGTCCCGGCTCCGACAGGCGCCGAATCTCTTCCGCGGTCCGGGCGATCAGGTCCGGCTGGCGAAACTCATCGACGTACTTCACAGCTTAAGTGTATTACCTGCCCCGGGCCAATGCCGCGCCGCACCAGACTGCGACGTAGCCGAAAATCACGCTGGCCAGAATGTTGATCAGGCCCATCACCGGGCTGCCATCGCGCACCGATTGGTAAGTCTCCCATCCGAAGCTCGAGAACGTGGTGTACCCGCCCAGAACGCCTACGACCAAGAACAACCGCCATCGCGGATCGGCCTGGAAGCGCTCTGTGAGCAAGGTCATGATCACGCCGATGAAAAAACAGCCCGTGACATTAATTACCAGAGTTGCGCCCGGTGGAAAGCGAGCCCCGTAGCGCTGCGCGATCACGGTCCCGAGCAAGTAGCGCGCTAAACCTCCGAATGCCGCGCCCAGCATTACGAGGACGTGCCGCTGCATAAGAATTTTCAGCATAGCAGCCCGGGCATGATGCGGGTTCGTCCTTGGGGCGTGCTCTCGCCTGCCGCGGCGGGCGTCCCGAGGAGAGCGCCATCAGGGACACGCTGCGTTTAGCCTCCTGCCGGGATGAATTATCAAACGGACTGATGCCGACTATCATCTGGGCGGTATCGACATTTCATGACAGGAGCGGCTATAATTGCCGAAGTTTTCAGGGGGCGCTGTAGCCTGCCTTCTGCGAACCCGGGGGATCTTATGCGAAACAAGTTCGTTGTTTTGTTTGCGGCGGCCGCGGCCTTATTTGGGCAGTCGAATCAGGGTACGATTACCGGAACGATTTCCGATCCGACGGGAGCCGTGATACCGAACGCTCCGGTCGAGGTCAGGAATATGGCGACCGGAATTTTGTATCGCGGCGGCAGTTCGAACACCGGAAATTACGTCATTCCGGTGCCGCCCGGGACCTACGAGATCACCGTCAACGTAATGGGGTTTAAGAAGTACGTGCTTCAGAACGTTCAAGTGGTGGTCGCTTCGGATACGCGCAAGGATATCTCCTTAGAAGTAGGGCAGTCCGCTGTGGACGTGGTCACGGTCAGCGATACGGCCCCGCTACTCAAGACGGAGAGCGGCGAAATGAGCCACCTGGTCACGATCAACGACGCCAACAGTTTGCCGGTGCTGACGATCGCGGGCGGCGGCTTTGCGGGTGCGACGGCGATGGGCAATATCCGCAATCCGCTGCAAACGTCGTTGCTGCTCCCGGGCGTCAGCTTCCAGAACGACAATCAACTGGTCGTGAACGGACTTCCGAGCAATAGCGAGTCGATCCGCATCGAAGGCCAGGATTCCACCGGCACCATCTGGAAGGTCTACCAGCAGCGCAGCCAGCCCGAGAGCGTTGACGCCATCCAGGAAGTCGCAGTTCAGACCAGCAATTATGCGGCGGAGTATGGCCAGGCTGGCGGCGGCTACTTCAACTTCACGATGAAGTCCGGCACCAACCAGCTTCACGGCAGCGCGTACGACTACTTCGTGAACGAGGCCCTGAATGCGGGGTTGCCGTGGACGGATGCGGGATCGCAGAGCCCGCTGAAAGCCGGGCAACACGTCCGCAACGTGCAGCGCCGTAATGATTACGGATTCACGGTGGGCGGGCCGATCCGGATTCCCAAGGTCTATAACGGAACCAATAAGACGTTTTTCTTTTTCAATTACGAGCAGTTCCGTGAAAACCGGCTCTTCAACAACAACCTCACCACGGTGCCCACCCAGGATTACCGGAACGGCGATTTTTCCAACTCGGGCTGCTTCAGCGTGAGCAGCGTTACCGGAAAATGCAATGGGGCCCCGCAGGCGCTTACGGTCGGCGGTGTGGCGCCCAAGGATCCGCTTGGCCAGACTCTAACTTACGGCGAGATCTTTGATCCTGCAACCACGCAAATTGTGAACGGATTCCAGGTCCGCACGCCGTTCCCCAACCAGATCATTCCGGCGACCCGGATGGACCCGGTGGCGGTGGCCATTCAGAAGATGCTTCCGCTCCCCAATGCGGGACTGGGCGTCATCAACAACTACAACATCCCGGGATATACGAATTGGCAACACACCACCAACGTTTCCTTCAAGATCGATCACTCCTTGAGTCCGACAGCCAAGCTGTCCTGGTACCTGGCGAACTATCACTGGAATTCGCCGAACTCCAATGGTTTCACCGGGCCGTTCACGACGGCCGTGCCGACGGCCTACCACAACGTCACCACCCGCGTGAATTACGATCAATCGCTGCGGCCGACGCTGCTGCTGCATATCGGCATCGGCTTCTTCCACCAGATGGAGCCTACGATTCCTCCGGCCTTCGATGAAAACACGATCGGGATTCACGGCTACTATGATGAGAACCTGTTCCCCACCATCGGAGGCTTGTCAAACGTCAACACCGGCGGCTGGGGAGCGCAGGCCGGCGCCTTCGGCGGCTCCTTCAAGGCGACGATTTGGGAAGAAAAACCGACCGCTAACACAAGCCTGACCTGGATCAAAGGCAACCACACGTTCAAATACGGCGGCGAGCTGACGATCGAAGGATACCCCGAGCACAGCAATTGGCGCGCCAATGGGAATTTCACGTTCTCCAACGCCGAGACCAGCGATCCCTGGCAGAATACGCAGACCGGATGGAACTTCCCCAACGGGTCCGGTTTGCCGTACGCCAGCTTCCTGCTGGGGCTTCCGGACAGTCTTGCAACCACTCCAATCACCCAAACGAAGCTGGGCAACCACCTGATGGGATTCTATGCGCAGGATAGCTGGAAGGTGACTCGTAAGCTGACTGTGGATTACGGCTTGCGGTACGATTTCCAGACGTACCTGAAAGAGCAGTACGGCCGTTTCCAGGTGCCCTCCTTCACGACGCCTAATCCCACGGTTGGAGGCCGTCTGGGAGCCGGGATTTATGAGGGCTACGGCGGAGGGCGGTGCAATTGCGCATTTTCCCACAATTACCCGTTTGCGTTTGGGCCGCGTCTGGGAGTTGCTTATCAGATCACGCCTAAAACCGTACTTCGCGCGGGCGCGGGCGTAACTTACGGCATCACGCAGACTCCGGCCGGCACATCCTACGGCGTCGCCGACTATTACCAGTTCAACGCCCCTGGGTATGGCATCAGCCCTCTTCCGGGCGGGCTTCAGTCGCCCAATCCGTACCCGAACATCGTGTGGCCTGACTTCAGCCCCGGGAAATTTCCCATCTTGAACGGCGGCTTACTGACGCCTTTAAATCCCCCTTACTATTACAATCCCGAAGCGCGGCCTCCCAGGATTTTGCAGTGGAGCTTCGGAATCCAGCGGGAATTGCGAAGGGACCTGGTGGTCGAGGTTACGTACGTCGGCAACCGCGAAGTGTGGGGCGCTGCGCCCTACGAGGATCAAATGGCGGCCAACGCTTTGACGCCGTCGATCCTCTCCCAGTACGGGCTCAGTCTCAGCAATCCGGCGGACCGCTCTTTGCTGACCAGCCTGATCGGAAACAACCAGGCCGCCGCAGCTCACGGTATTTACCCCGCGTATAACCTGATGCCTCCGAACCAGAACGTCGCCCAACAGATCCGGCCGGTGCCGCAGTGGAATAACCTCGGGTTTGTCTCGCTGGGACCGCCGATCGGCAAGACTTGGTACGACTCGCTTCAGACCAAGGCCACCAAGCGCTTCTCCCACGGCTTGCAGGCCGAGGGATCGTTCGTCTGGGCCAAGGCGCTGGTCAATGGCACTGGAGCCGAAACGGGCCAGTTCGTCGCCGGCATTCCTCAATTCAACGACATTTTCAACTACGGCCAGAACAAGCAGTTGAACCAGTTGGTCCGGCCGCTCGCCACGGTCATTTCCGGTTCCTACACGACGCCCAAGTTCGCGGCCGACGGCGCGGGGATGAAAGTGCTCTCTCAGGTCGTGCGGGATTGGCAGCTTTCCTGGCTGCTGCGCTACCAGAGCGGCGCGCTGATTTCCAGCCCGCGGTCGAACAACGGGATCAGTGGCCAGTTGAAACGCATCGATGCGACGTACTGGAACTACGTGGCCGGCGTGAATCCCTTGGCGGTGGACCCGAACTGCCATTGTTTCAATCCCCAAACCGTCTTTGCGCTGAATGGGAACGCCTGGACAGACGCCCCGGCCGGCACCTTCGGGGTCTCTGCTCCCTTTTATAACAACTACCGCTGGCAGCGCCAGCCGGCCGAGTCCATGGGCTTCGGCCGCAACTTCCGGATGGGCAAGGAAGGCCGTTTCAATCTGCAAATCCGCGCCGAATTCCAGAATATCTTCAACCGGGTGTTCTATTCGATGCCCGGCGTGAACGGCGGTGCGGTGATTAACCCGACGACGAGGCCGGTGGTCGCCAATGGCATCAACATCAGCGGCTATGGCTACATCGCGACCGTCAATGGGGCGGGCGCGCAGCCACGGTCCGGCCAGGCCGTTGCCCGGTTCACATTCTAGCCGCTGGCGCGGGCATTTCAGCGAGGCCGCGGGCGAGTCCGGCGTGGGTGCAAGCCTACGCCGGATCGCGCAGGGCCTCGGTTATCATTCCTGCCGGGTTCTGCCCCGCTTGGGCTCCGCTTCAACCGATGTCTCGCTGCGCGGCTGGCGGGCGGATTTCGGAACGAAGCGAGGCGTGCGCTGGAGACCTGTCCGTCCGTAATTTCTATATAAGCGAAATTGATGGGCGAGATTTCGTCCGTAGATACGCCGGCGGCAGGGAACGCGGGGCCTGTCGTAAGCTTAACTTCTTGGGAGTTTATTGAATGCACGAGAAAAATTTAGAGACACTGCTGGCCGGAACTAAGAGTATCTCGCATTATCTGTACAACCAGCAGACCGGACCCAATGTGTACCCTGGCGTTCCCCCCGAGTTTACGAACTGGCGCGATGAACAGCAGGCTTGGCAAAAGACCTGTGTCCTGTTCAACCAGTCCTATCACATGGCGGAATTGCTGGTGGAGGGGCCGGACGCGTTGAAGCTGCTCAGCTATCTGGGCGTCAACACCTTTACCAACTTCGGCGTCGACCGGGCGAAGCAATTCGTTCCCTGTACGCCCGACGGCTTTGTGATCGGCGATGTGATCCTTTTTCACCTCGACGAGAACCTGTTCAATATGGTGGGCCGCATTCCGGCGCTCAACTGGGTTCGGTATCACGCCGAAACGGGCGGCTATGACGTCAAAGTCGACCTGGATGAAAGAACGGCGGTCCGCAAAGACCCCACGCGGCGGCGGCACTATCGTTTCCAGGTGCAGGGTCCGAACGCGATGAAGGTGATCGAGCGCGTGACTGGAAAGCCGGTGCCGGAAGTGAAGTTCTTTCATATGACATGGCTGGAGATCGCGGGCAAGAAGGTGCGCGCTCTACGGCACGGCATGGCCGGCCAGCCGGGATTGGAGCTCTTCGGCCCGTGGGACGACGGCGAGGCTGTCCGAACGGCGCTGGTCGAGGCCGGAAAAGAGTTCGGGTTGCGGCAGGTCGGCGGGCGTGCGTACTCCTCGAACACCCTGGAGTCCGGCTGGATTCCCTCGCCGCTGCCCGCCATCTACACGGGCCAGGAGCTGAAGGCGTACCGCGAGTGGCTGCCCGCAGATTGCTATGAAGCGAAGGCGTCGCTGGGCGGGAGCTTCTACTCGGAAAACATCGAGGATTACTATTTGACGCCGTGGGATCTGGGTTATGGCCCGGTGGTGAAGTTCGATCATGATTTCATCGGCCGCACCGCGCTGGAGAAGAAGGCCCACGGCCCTCACCGGCGCAAGGTGACGCTGGCGCTCGATAACGACGCGGTGCTGAAGACGATCGCGACGGCGTTCGATAAGAAAAATCGCGCCAAGTTCATTGAGTTTCCGAGCGCGGTGTACTCCATGCACCCCTTCGACCGCGTGCTGGCGAACGGCAAGACGGTAGGGCTGTCCACGTGGATCGGCTACAGCTCTAACGAGGCGAAGATGCTGACGCTCGCCATGGTCGACGAATCTTATTGCAAGCCGGGGACCAAGGTAGTTCTGCTCTGGGGCGAACCCAACGGGGGATCGGCGAAACCGCATGTGGAGCGTCACGTCCAGGTGGAGATCCCCGCGGTGGTCTGTCCCGTGCCGTACGCCGAGGTCGCCCGCGAAGCGTACGCTCCCGCGGGCTGGCGCGCGCACCAGTCCTGATCCTGCCGCATCGCGCTTAAAATGGTTCGGAGTGATGACCATGCGACGCGTTTTCGCACTGTGGGCGTTCGCGGCGGCGATTTGGGCCAATGAGCCGCGGCCGGTATCGCAAGTCCCCATTCCGCTGCCCGACGGCAAAAAGATCAATCTGCGGCAGTTTCGCGGCAAGGTGGTGGTGGTGGCGATCGTTTCCACCACCTGCGACGATTGCGTGAAGACCCTGCAAATGCTGACGCAGGTGCAGAAGGATTTAGGGCCGCAAGGCCTGCAAGTAGTGGCCGGGGCGGGGGACGACAACGCGCAATATCTGGTGCAGCCGTTCGCGCAGCGCTACAAACTGAATTTCCCGCTGGGCTTTTTGACCAAGGACCAGATGATCGCCATCGCGGATATTGCGGCGGGCCGCCGGCCTGTGGCGCCGATCCTCCTGTTCATCGACAAGAAAAGCACCGTGCGCTACCAATATTACGGCGACAACCCGTTTTTCCGGACGGCCGAGGGAGCCACGCGGTCGATCGTGCAGGGTCTGCTGAGCGAGAAGTAAGCCGGCCGTGAGGCTGGCGGAGACCGCCGGGCGCTACAGGACGCGCAGCGGCGGGGATTCGGGCTCGCGCGCGCCGTCCAGATCCAGATAGCGGGGGTCGAGAAGGCGGCCAGTTTCGATATTGCCCATGGCAGCCAGGAGCGACTCCTTGAGGCGCGGATGCTCCTTTTCGAGGTCGCCGAGAAGGCCGCGGAGGCTGCGGCGCACGGTGCCGGTCCGCTGGGAGCAGCCGCACGGGATCACGGGCGCGCCGAGCGATTCCGCGAAGGCGGCGGTGAGATCTTCGGTGACGAAGACCAGCGGGCGGATCAGGCGAAATTCGCGCTCGCCTGACCAAGTGACGGGCGGCAGAGCGCTGGTGCGCCCGGTGAAGAGTGCGTTGCGCAGGAAAGACTCGCAGAAATCGTCGGCGGTGTGGCCGAAGGCGATGACATTGGCGCCGAGCCCGCGCACGATCTGATAGACGGCGCGGCGGCGAAATCGGCTGCACAGATCGCAGCCGTGGTCCGGCCGCTCGTCGAGCAGGCGCAGGGAGGGGTTGTCGCGGTGATAGGTCCAGTCGACGCCGCGCGATTTCAGGTACTCGCCCATGGGCTCAAAGGAGCGGAGGAACTTGCCCTGCTCGACAGTGAAGGCGCAGACGGTGAACTCGACCGGCGCGCGCTGCCGGAGCCGGAGGAGCGCTTCGAGAAGCGTCAGCGAGTCCTTGCCGCCGGAGAGCGCCACGGCGACGCGATCGCCGCCGCGGATCATCTTGAAGCGCGCGACCGCCTCGCCTACCTTGCGCAGTAGTGTTTTTTCAAGATCCAAGACGAGTTCCCGCCCGTAACGCTCAGCCGTGGCCGAGATACATGAGCCAGCTCAGGCCGAAGATTGCGGCGACGAACCAGGCGAAGCAATATGCGGCGTAGCGCACACGCTCCGGATCGGTGCGCTTGGTGACCACGCCGAGCACGATGGACGTAAACAACGCGAACAGCAGCGACGCTTCGAAGTGCGACAGGTTGACCTTGGGCATGCTATTCCTTCTGGCCGGTGGCGATTTCGTAGACGTCGACCATGCCGAGCACGTTCAGCAGGCCCGCCGCGACCAGGAACTTGGTTCCGTAGTCGTGGACGTGTCCGGCGACGTCGGGCTGGTTGTAGCCCAGCCAGACTGTCAGGAAGTACAGGATGCCGGACATTAGGTTGCCGAGAAAGCCGCCCACGTAAATGACCGTGGTGAGCAGATCGCCGGTCATGGGGCTGAAGAGCGCCCCGCGCATCATCAGGCCGAGCAGAAACATCGCCGCCACGCAGGCCGCAATCAGCCCGCCGCGGCCGGGCCGCTTAAGAAGCAAATGGCCGCCGCCGGGCACGAGCCAAGCCAGCAGCACCGCCGGAGCCCACCGGGCGGCGCCGGGTTCAGCCTTATTTTCCGCCACGATCCCAGTTTATCGCATGGAAAAAAGTGAGCCGGTGGGCGGGCGCGAAGTCAGCGTTTGCTCTGAAGCTTGTGGTAGCCGAGCTGTTTCCGCGCCTCGGCGAGGGTCATGCCGGCGTTGACCGATTCCCGGATCTTCTGCTCGGTGGCATCGATCTCTTCGGCGGCGGCGAGGATCTTGTCCTCGTGCTCGCGGGGAATGACCACCACTCCGTCGGAATCCCCGCGCAGGATGTCGCCCGGCTGGACGCGCGCGTCACCGATATTGACCGTACAGTTCAAGCCCTCCACCTGCACGCGGTCCTTTCCGGTGCGCATGGAGTAGCTGCGGCTATAGATCGGGTAGCCAAGTTCCAGCGACAGATGAGTATCGCGGCAGGCGCCGTCGATCACCGTGCCCGCGATGCCGCGGCGGTTCGCGACCCAGGTGAGAATATCGCCCCACACCGTGGCATTTTCGCGTCCTCCGTTATCCAGCACGATGACGCTGCCGGGCTCCACATCGTCGATGTAATCGCCGACGGTGCCGGGAGGCGAACCGGCGGGCCCGTAGAGAATGGTGAAGGCGCGGCCGGTCATGCGAAAGCGGTGGTCCAGAGGCTTGATGCCGAGGCATTGGCCGGAGATACCCAGGCGGTCCAGGGCGTCGCTTAAAGAAGTTGTATCGAGCCGCGCGGCCCGCGCCACGTTTTTGTCGTTAAGCATTCGGTTTGAGCATGTGTTCGTAGTTGGCGCCCATTACCTGCGAAATGGGAGCGCCGCCGCGAATCGCCTGCGCCATGGCTTCTTCGCGCGCCAGGATAGCCTCGGCGGTATCGAGGACGCGGGCGATTTCCGGGGCGGGGATGAAGGCCACCCCGCTCGCGTCAGCGATGACGTAATCGCCGGGCGAGACGGTGACGTCGCCCACCCGGACCGGCTCGTTCGTGGCGACTTCCACGATGCGGCCGCGCGCGGTGCGGGCCGTCGCGCTACGGGCGAACACGGTGAAATCGAGCCGGCGGCTGTCGTCGATGTCCCGCGCGGGCCCCTCGACGATCACGCCGGCAACGCCGCGAACCTTGGCGCCGATGGAGAGATTGCCGCCCCAGGAGGCGGCGTCGAGACCGGTGCGCTGCTCGACTACGATGATGTCGCCGGGCTGCGCGGCTTCGATCGCGGCGGTGCACAGATGGCGCGTGTTCGAGCGCCCCTCGGCGCGGTCGAGCTTGACGGTCAGCACCCGGCCCGCGATACGCCGTTCGGTAGACAAGCGCTGGATGCCCGTGACTGCGCCTGGAAGGCCGAGCTTATCCAGGGCATCGGAAACCGCGCAGCAGTCCAGGTTCTGAAGCCGTGCAACCGGATCGCTCATTCCCAGTAGACGAACGCCATGGCGTTGCCGGTGCCGGCTTCCGAGCGGTAGCAGGGCACGTAATCGATCTGATGATAGCTGCGGCCGGCCGCGTTCATCGCGGAAATCACCGGATACCAGTTCTTGATCTCCGCCGTGCCGACCTTGAACATCTGCTCCGGGATCTTCTCGAGCGTGTCCTCGTCGCCGGTGGCCATGGCGCGGATGACCTGCTGGTCCAGTTCTTCGTCGATCACGAAGTGCGTGAGACCGCCCGAGGCCATCACCGCGACGCGCCCGGCGCCGTCGAAGGACCGGATGGCGCGATGCAGGGCGCGACCCAGATCCAGGCAGCGCCGGTTTCTCGGAACGTTGTGCGGAAAGTGGACGTTGAGGATAATGGGCACGCTGGGCGGTGGCGTGTCACCGAGGATCGAGTGATATAGAAAGCCGTAGGCGTGCGGGATGCCCCCGCGCGGCGCCGCTTTGGGCGTCCTGTCCGACTGCGCCAGGTCGAAGTTTTCCTCCGCCAGCGAATCGAGGATATGATCGGCCAGAGCGGTGGCGCCGGCGTAGTTCACGCCCTGTTCGGGGGCGTTGCCCGGCTCGGCGATATTCAGGCCGGGCGCGTCCTCGTGCAGGTGCTGCGCGTTCCAGATCTGCGCGCCGCGATACACGGTGATCGCCGGCGTGAGGCCCTCGTCGAAAAATTCGCGCTGGTCGTTGCCGACGATCACCACTGCGTCGGGGTTGACCTGCTTGAACTTGCGGCCCAGCGCTTCCATGGCGGCGCGGCAGCGCTGGAAGCGCTCGCGGCGGGTCTCGACGCCGATTTCGTTGGCGAAGCCCGGGGCGCGCTCCTTGAGTAGCGATTCGAAGTCGTAGGTTTTGCCGCGGTACCAGTGTTTTTTGTTCTCACGGTCGGCCTTGGCGCGAAGATCCCACTGCTCGGGCGGCGTGGAAAGAAGCGGGCCGTGCGAAGATCCGATGCCCAAAACAATTTCAGCCATGTAGGTTTTCTCCTGAAAAGGAAAGCATGCTTTAGCGTTCGGGCCGCCAGCGCGAAAAGTGACGCTCCAACCGCTCCGTGACGGCGGTGAGCGCGATGCCGGCGAACGCGATGATGAGAACGCCCATGAAGACCGTATCGGTGGCGAAGGTCTGGCCGCCGTAGTTGACGATATAGCCGATGCCCTTGCTGCCGCCGAACATTTCTCCCACCACCACGCCGATCAGTCCCAGCGACACGCCCTGGCGGATGCCGGTCAGGATGTAGGGAACTGAGCCGGGAATCGCCAGCGTGGTAAAAATCTGCCAATCCGAGGCGCAGAACGCGCGCGCCGCGCGCAGCAGATCGCGGTCAATGGCCCGGATGCCGCCGATGGTGTTAATCAGGACCGGAAATACGGCGGACAGGAACACGATGAACACCTTGGACTTCATCTCGATTCCGAACCAGATGATAATCAGGGGCATCATCGCCAGGCGGGGCGTCGCGTACAGCGCGGTCAAAAACGGCCCCAGAATCATCTCGACGCGCCGGTACCAGCCGACGATTACGCCCAGCACGATTCCGGTAAAGATCGCCAGCACGAGGCCGATGGCGTAATTCGCGCCGCTGTATTCAAGATCGGAGAGAAGCTGTCCGTGCAGCAGCGAGTCCCAGAATCGCGCGGCGATGGCCGAGGGGCCGCTGAAGAACAGCGGCGAGATTTTTCCCGCGGACCAGAACGCCTGCCAGACGGCGAGCGTGATCACCACGGCGCTTCCGCCCAGGAGGAACGATTCGTGGCGCTGGTAAAAATTCTGCCGCGGGCGCGCGGCCTGTTCTTCCGTGCCGGCCTCGGGAGCCGCCAGTTCCTGCTCGACCATGCTTACACCACCATTCCAATTCGCTCGGGCTTCTCTTCCACCAGTTGCCAGATGGCGTCCTCGATTTCCAAAAATTGCGGGTCACGCTTCAAGTGCAGCGTGCGCGGCCGGCCGAACGGGATCCGGAAGACGTCTTTCACCCGGCCGGGGCGCGCGCTCATGACCACCACGCGATCGGCGAGATAAATCGCTTCGTTGATCTGGTGCGTGATGAACATCACCGTTTTTTGCGCCTGAGCCCAGATCTTGAGCAGTTCGGCCTGCATGAACTCGCGGGTTTGAGCATCCAGCGCGGCGAAGGGCTCGTCCATCAGCAGGACCTTGGGATCGGCGGCCAAGGCGCGCGCTAGGTTGACGCGCTGCTGCATTCCGCCGGAAAGCTCGCTGGGATAATGGCGCTCGAAGCCGGCCAGGCCCACCAGCTTAATGAAGTATTCGGTGCGCTCAAGCATGCGTTCCTTGTTGAACCGCTTTTGCAGCTCCATGCCGTAGCGCACGTTTCCGGCGATGGTGCGCCAGGGCAGCAGGCTCGAATGCTGGAACACGACAGCACGGTCGATGCCGGGCCCCTGCACGCATTGGCCGTCGATCGAGACCACGCCCTGCTCGTAGGGCAGCAAGCCCGCGACGATGTTCAGCATGGTGGTCTTGCCGCAGCCGCTGGGGCCGACGATGGCCAGGAACTCGCCGTCTTCCACGCTGAGACAAACGTCGGAGAGCGCGAGGACCTCGCGGGCGCCACGCCAGTAGCGCTTGGTGAGGTGTTCAATCGCGAGCTTTACCATGGGAACCGACGCCTTCCGGAGGGGCGCGCTCAGGCCACGCCCGCTTGCGCGTTCACCTCGATTTTGAACAGCTTCTTGGCGTTATCCTCGAAAATCATCTTCTTCTCCGCGGCGCTGAGGAAATCCATCGATTCGATGATCGGACGGGTATTGTCGAGCCAGCGTCCGGCCTTGGGATCCATCACGGTGCCGACGCCCGGGCGCTCCGTGCCGAACAGGCAACGGTCCGCGCCCACGGTTTTTATCAGCAGTTCCAGCGAATCCTTCGAGTACAGAACCGTATCGTAATAAAGATTGCGCATCCGGTCCTGGAAGCGGGGGGCGCCGGTGCGCAGGGAGCTGGCCTCGAAACGCGCGTACTGATACGGAATCGCGCCGCCGCCGTGCGAGACCATGATCTTGAGCGTCGGAAAGTCTTTGAATACGTTCGAATTCAACAACGAGACGACCGCGATGCTCTCCTCATTAATGAAGTGGAGCGAGTAGCTCAGGCGCTCCGAGCAGCATCCGGCGGAGTGGATGTGGCCGACGACGTCGAGTTCCACCATCTTTTCATACAGCGGATACCAGAAGCGATCGCCCAGCGGCGGAGTCTCGACGCCGCTGCACTCGCCCGGATCGGGATTAATCAGGCAGCCCACGAAGCCCTGCTTGACGCAGCGCTCCAGTTCCGGAATGCAGTTCTTCGGGCTGATGCCGGGTCCTTGCGGAAGCCCGCACACGCCGCGAAAGGTGTTGGGGTACAGCCGGCACTGGCGCGCGATGATGTCGTTGGTTTCTTCGGTAAACCAGGTGACCAGCTTGTTGTTTTCGCGATGCATCATCTGGTAGGGGCGCGGCGACACCAGTTGCATGTCGGTTCCGCACTCCTTGAGCTGCTCCAGGTGCGAGGAGCCGCCGAAGACCGGCTGGTTCAGAGCCTTCTTGACGTCCTCATCGGTGGCTCCGGTCTTGCCCCGTCCGTGCGCTCCCCGATGCGATAGGATGCCAGCCTTGTAAACGTACAAGCTGTCCGGCGCAGTAACGTGAGCGTGAGCATCGATGACCATGGGTGGCTCCTTCTCCTTATTAGAGGCGCACAACATCCGAGCTGTGCGCTCATGGGCGAGGATCGCGAAGGTTAGATTATCACAGCAGGCTCGGGTTTTGCCCGTGGAGCGTGCGATGATAGCACAGACCTGGCGCGGCTTCACGCCGGCCCAGGCGGTTTTACCGGAGCCGGAGATTGCGCACCAGTCGGTGCAGATAATTGGGATGCACGTCCAGCAGGCGGGCCGCTTCGGTGTAGACGCCGTTGGCGCGGTCCAGGGCATCGCGAACCACGCGGCGCTTCGCTTCGACCACCGCATCCTGATAGCTCAGCATCCCGGAGGGTGGTCCGCCGGGAACGGAGGGAGCCACCGATTCCAGCACGTTTTCAGGCAAGTCTTCCGGCAGGATCGAGTCCGCGGTCCCCAACACGACGGCGCGCTCGATCGCGTTTTCCAATTCGCGCACGTTGCCGGGCCAGTCGTAGCGCAGCAGCGCCAGCCGGGTCTTTTCTGCGATCCCGGTTACTTTGCGCTTCAGCTTCTTGCTGAACTTCTCGGCGAAATAGGCCGCCAGCAGCGGAATATCTTCGCGCCGCTCCCGCAGCGGAGGCATCGTTAAGGAGATCACGTTGAGCCGGAAGTACAGATCCTGGCGAAACGTCCCGGCCTTGACGGCGGCTTCCAGATCGCGGTTGGTGGCGGCGACAATCCGGACGTCAATGTGAATCGGCTTGGTCCCGCCGACTCGCTCGAACTCCTGCTGCTGTAAGACCCGCAGCAGCTTGGCTTGCAGAGCGGGCGCCAGCTCTCCGATCTCATCCAGGAACAGCGTGCCGCCGTGCGCGATTTCGAACTTACCTTTTTTAGTCCCAATAGCGCCCGTGAAAGCGCCGCGCTCATGCCCGAACAGCTCGCTTTCGAGGAGGCTTTCGGTGAGCGCCGCACAATTGATCGCGACAAACGGACGGCTCGCCCGGTTGCTGTTTTGGTACAATGCCCGAGCCACCAGTTCCTTGCCCGTGCCGCTCTCTCCGCCGATCAACACGGTGGCGTCGGTAGCGGCGACGCGTGCGATGAAACGGTGCACTTCGCGCATGGCTCCGGAATCGCCAACCATGTCGTGCTGGATACGGATTTCCTCTTCCAGGCGCTGCTTCTCGCTGCGGAGCTCTTCCATCCGCAGCAGGTTGTGGATGGCGAGGCCGGCAATCGCGCCTACGGCAGAGACCAGTTCCAGATGCCCTTTGTCAAACGCGCTGGCCCGCGCGCTGCCTTCCAGATACAAGAGGCCCTCAACCTTGCTGAAGCAGACCAGCGGTGCGGCGAGCATTCGCCGCGAGTCGTTCGCGTCCATGATCGCCGTGCGGTCGTCCAAGACCTTTCTCGACACCTCCGGAGGAATCTGCGCTCCCTCTTGCGCGCCCACGCCGCGTTCCCATCCGAAAACAGAATCCGCTTCGGCCGAGGACAACAGGATCGTGGCGCGGTCGGCCGGCACCGCTTCCAGCAGCAGTTCGAGCAGTTGCTGCTGGAGCGCCAGCAGGGTCGGAGCGCTCTGCAACGTCTGGCTAATCCGCAGCAGAACATGAACGCCGTGCGCGGTTCGATCCGAGATCAGCGTCTCCTCCAGCTTGCGCGGATTCAGGAAAATCGAATCGCCGCTGCGCAGCAAGGTGGCCGTGTCGGACAAGACTCCGTCCCGGGCGGTGGCCGCCGCTTCGGCGTTTTCGCGCTTGCGGAACAGGAACACGGAGCTGCCCACGCGGATCTCGTCGTTATCTTCCAGGATGCGCTCGCGAACCAGAACGCCGTTGACGAAGGTGCCGTTGCGGCTGTCCAGGTCCATCAGTTGGAAGCGCTCGCCGGCCCGGCGAATGACGAAATGGCGACGTGATGCCGCTGCATCGTCAATGGCCACCGAGTTGGTGTCGTCACGGCCCACCGACACTTCCGTCGTGCCGAGGAGCACCAGCCGCCCTCTCGATGGGCCGCCTGTACCAACCAGCACCGCGCCCATGGGAATCTACTGTAGTATACGACCTCTACCGTACGGCATAGCAGCCCCTGCATTCCATGCCCGCCAGCGAAAGGCCGGGAAACAATGTTCCCGGGCTCAGGCACACGGAGACCAGTCAGGAGGAAGGCGGCCGGATTCCAAAACCACAAACCGGCCGCGATATGCGATACGAAAGCGCTGCCAGATGAATCAAATGAACTTGACGTCAGGAGCCTATTTTCCCGGCCGCGGTCCAGCCTGATGGCTGCCGGTGGGGAGAGCTGCCGATTCCGGTCCTCGTCTTCTTAGATTTCTTTCGTCTCCTCATCGAATTCAGCGTTCTTATCGAGTTCCGAGTGTCTCCTTGCGAGCGTGATGCCGCTGCCTATGCAATCATGCTGCCGGGTTCGAGTGCACGCGCTCTTCGATATTCATTCGATATTCAGTAGTGGCTGGAGACGTGGCGCATTTGAGGGCTGGCGACTTGCATCTTCGGTTCGAATCGTAAAACGGGGGAGGGTGCGAGCAGAAAGTTGATTCACTCTTACATCCCTGGCGAAAAAAATGACCATTCGTCCGGGTACTTTTTCCATCCATCGTGGACAGAATGGCTTCCTCACCGTGCAAATCGTTCCGCCGGGGTATTGACCAGTTCCGCTGCCGCGGGCATCGTGGCGTGCTTGTACTGGAAAGCCAATTGCTTCTCTCCTGCCGGCGATCCACACACAAATCGGGCCGCAGAGCTCTTCGTGGATAACCGTATGGAGGCTGTCGAGTTTCTATGAAGTTTTGGAAATTTTGTTTACTTATATTGGTATCGGCGGCGGAAGGCGCAGTCGCGCCAGCGCTTTTTGCCCAGGGTCCTTTATTCGACAGAGTGCTGGTAGATTTTCCGCACGACACGCATATCAGCGATCAGATGATACCGGCTGGGCACTACGTATTGCAACAGATGCGGGAGCCCTCGGCGGCTTCTCACATCATGCTGGTGCTGAAGAACAACGGGCGAAATTACGAGACGTCGGCGATCACGATTCCCGCGCTGAACAACAACACGCCGGATGCAACTCGGGCGATCATTCGCCGCGTGGGCTCGAATTATTATCTCGATACGATCTGGATCGCCGGAAAAAACTACGGCTACCAGTTCGAACTTCCAGAGGAGGCGAAAAAGGAAATCAATAAGGGACCCGAGACCGCGGCGCTGAGTTTCAATTATCAAGCCCCCCAACAGGCTGTCGCGGCTGCTCCCCCTCCGCCGCCGGTGAAGGAGGGAAAGCCGGAACCGGTGCAGGTAGCGCAGGCTCCTCCGCCGCCCGCGCGGCAACCGGAAGCGACAGCGCCTCCGCCGCCTCCGGAACAGCCTGCGCGTTTGCCGCAGACCTCCTCGGGCTGGGCGAACGTTCTCGGCTTTGGCGTTCTCGGCATTGGCCTCGCGTTCCTTCTGAAGCTGCGCCGCCAGAGGGTGTAAGCCAACGTTCAACCTCAGGTCCTCCGCCATTCGCTTGTTTGCAGGGGTCAACAAGCGGCAGGGCGGGTGGCGGATCGCAAAGGAATTATTATTTCGCTGTAATTCAAACCAAGGGAGTGTCCATGACGCATAAGTTCATCATGTTTTGTCTTTGCGCCGGGCTTGCGATGACCGCGGCCGCGCAGACCGGGAGACTATCCGGAACGCTTTCGGGGATTTCCCAGAACACCGGGATGGTGGTAATCGTCCTCACGAACTCCGCTACGGGCGCGGTTCAGCGAGTGAACGTGAATCCCGACGGATCGTTCATGACGAATCTGCCGCCGGGTACCTATAAGGTGGAGATCGAGCGCGAGGGGCAGCGTACTTCTGCCGGGCGCGACTTGGAGATTGCGCCGGGAATCAATTCCCAGACGACTCTTCAGGTATCGGTTGGCCCGGCGACGGAAACCCTCGAGATCGCGGCCCAGGCGCCGGCGGTCCAGGATCAGCCGGACGACATCGGCCGCGGTCTCACCACCAGGACGGTGCGCGAGCTGCCGGTGCAGGATCGCAACTATCAGGAGCTGAACGGGCTGCTCAACGGAGTGACGCCGCCCACAACGAGCGCCAGCCGCACGCTCGATCCGCAGCGCGGGCGCGAATACAACACCAATGGCCTGCCGGCGTTCGCGAATGACAACCTGAGCGACGGGAGCACGATTCGGGATCCCTTCACGGGGATATTGTCCGTCCGCGTCCTTCCCGACGAAGCCGTCGAGCAGCTTAACGTGCACACCAGCAACTATCCGGCGGATAGCGGAATGGCCGCAGGTGCGCTCACGAACGTCTTCACCCGGCCAGGCACGAACGGCATCCATGGTAGCGCGTTTGAATTTACGACCAACGACTTCTTTCAAGCCCACAGCGGCTTGGCGCCGGCCGCCGCCGGCGAGCCTCGTCTGCACCACAACCAGTACGGAGGAAGCATCGGCGGCGCCTTGATGCCGGACAAAATGTTCTTATTCCTGTCCTATGAGGGAACCCGGGACAACTCCAGCTCACCCCAGTTCGCGACCGTGCCGACCTCCGAGATGCTCGGCGGCAATTTCAGCGGGCTGGGCGTGACTCTATACGATCCGGCGAGCGGCACCCCAGCGGGCATCGGACGCACGCCTTTACCGGGATCGATGGTGACTTCGATCAATCCGCTGTCCAGCGCCATCGCGTCGAATTTCCCTGCGCCGAATCTTCCGGGATTCGCTAACAATTACGCCTCGGAAGTGCCGTACTACGATTCGAATAATGTCGGCGACGCGAAGCTGGACTATCGCTTCTCTGACGCACTTACGGGCTTCCTGCGCTACGGAATTTCGCATTTGAATACCAGCCAGGGCTCGATTTTCGGCAACGTGATCGGCTCGCCCACGAATTCCGGCCTGCGCAATCACCATGCATCCATCAGCCTGGTGGGCAACTACCATGGGATTCTCGGGGAGCTTCGCTTCGGCTACAGCCGCTACCGGAATGCCGTTTACGACACGTCGACGCTGACGCCCTCGCTCAATTCGGCTCTCACGGCGGCCGGTTTCACCGGCGGAACCCTTCCGACGATAAATATCTCCGGGATCGGCCAGATCGGAACTCCGGCCGGTCTGCCCTCGAAAGACCTTGACAACATCTACGAT
>Ga0070740_10003075_pt1 | contig 18333 bp, 18 predicted proteins | sample Coa_R2_FD_67286 | JGI IMG/M metagenome (GOLD analysis project Ga0070740, IMG submission 67286) | Surface soil microbial communities from Centralia Pennsylvania, which are recovering from an underground coalmine fire - Coalmine... | ecosystem: Environmental > Terrestrial > Soil > Unclassified ...
CTGGTCGCCGCCCTTGACCTTGATCGAGAGCGCGGCCCCCGTCGCGATCGGAAAGCATCCGCCGAGAGTGCCGCTTTCGCCGAGCACGCCGAGCTGCGGGTAGACGACGCGCATGACCCCGCCCTTGCCCCGATTGGTCCCGCCTTCGCGACCGGCGAGATCGCAAAGAATCTTTTCGAGCGGGATGCCGCGGGCGACCCAGTAGGCCACGCCCCGATGCGCGTACATCAGGTAGTCGTCGGGGCGCAGGGCGGCGATGGCGGCGCACTGGAGCGCCTCCTGGCCGACGCCCGGATGCATGAAGCCGCCGACCTGACCGGCCTTGATTAGCTCGGCGATCCTCTCTTCGAGCCGTCGGCTTAGAATCATGTTGCGATAGATCTGCAGTTTAAGGTTCCGATCCATGGTTCGGTTTCCTCGTGGAGCCTTGAACTTTGGCGAAGCCCAAACTAGCGGGAAGCGCGCCGAGCTACAAACCGATCGTTCAGCGCGCCCGAATCGACCCGGCGGGGGCGGGGATTTTTGTATGCTTTCAATATACACGCGCAAGTAGCATGATCGAGCCCGGACTCAAGGCCCGGAGGGAAATCGCCATGAAGCCGTACCGAGCCGTCGCCTGCACCGCCGCTGTCGCCATAGCGATGCTGCTTCTCGCCGTCGCGGCGGGCGCTCACGACATGGCTGCGATGGAATCGCAGGAGGGATCCGGCGCCTCGCAGACGGCCGCGATGGGCAAGCGCATGGTGATGAGCGAGCACATGACGATGACTCCGTCGCGGCCCGAGACCGACGCGGATCGGCGGCGCGGCGAGGAGATCGTGCGGACCATGCGCCGCGTGCTCGTGAAATATCGGGACCCCGACGCTGCCGAGGCCGACGGATATATCCCGTATATGCCGACCGTGCCGCAGGAGGTGTATCACTTCGCGAACAGGGCGGTGACTGCCGATGAATATCGGGGCGACGTCAATATCGAGCGTCCCGGATCCCTGCTCTACGAGAGGAAGACACTGGGCGGTTACAAGCTGGTGGGCGCGATGTACTCGGCGCCGGCCTCATATACGCTCGATGAGCTGAACGCCATAGTCCCGCTGAGTCTCGCCCATTGGCACGCCCACACGAACATCTGTCTGCCCCCCGGCATCACCGAGCAGGACGTGATGAACGGAGAGATTCACGCGCGCCGGACCGCGGCATCGGCGCCCGGCGATCCGATGGGATTTCGCCTCAACTCGGGGGCGCGGATGCGATTCGGCTATATGGCCGACCCGCGCTTCGGCTTCGCCGGCACCATCTCAACCCAATCGGACTGCGAAGCGGTCGGCGGAAACTTCCATCCGCAGATCTTCGGATGGATGGTGCACGTGTATCCGTTCGAAAGCGACGACCTGAAGATAGCCTTCAGCACCGAAGCACCCTGACCGGCTATCGGCGGCCCGCCGGACAAATGACATACGCGCAGCGGCGCGCGCCGGCGAGAATGTGGTCGGTGCGCTCGACGCGCACCTTTCGTCCGAGCAGCTCGCGAAACAGCGACAACTCCTCGCGGCACAGCCCCCGGCAGGCTCGGGCGGCAACACAGATGGGGCAATGGTTCTCGGCAAGCAGGATCGAACCATCCGGCCGCTCGACGCATTCGGCCATGTAGCCCTGGCGGGAGCGAACTTCAGCCAACGCACGAACACGATCATGAAGATCGCCTCGAACGCCGCGCATTTTCACCCGGTATTCCGCGAGCTGGCGGCGCGTGCGTTCGCGAAGCAGCCGCTCGAGCCCCTCCTCTCCAAACGCGCAACGGATCGCCTCGATAATTTCGAGCGTAAGCTCGGCGTGACTTTCCGGAAAGCGCGAGACGGCGCGCTCTGTGAGATGCCACACCCGCGCGGGACGGCCGACAGGACGGCGTTCGTCGGCGTAATCGACGAGCCCCTCTTCGCGGCAGCGGTAAAGATGCTGCCGCACGGCCATCGCGGTGATCTTCAGTTCCGCGGCAAGCGGACCCGCGGCCTGCGGCCCGCGGGTCTTGAGCAGATAAAGGATGCGGTCGCGAGTGCGAGTGTCGTTGTCGGCTTCGGCCATCAGGCATCATCGTACCAGCGCCGCCCGGTTTATCAAGTTTTCACTTGACTTAGTTGTGAAAGGTAGTACTTTAGAAAACAGGCCAAGCCTAAGGTATGTCTCTTTGAAGCCAAATCGGGGGACGACTCGCTAGACGAGTTTTCGGGTTCCAGGAGGGAAAAACATGAACGGCCGAGACTACGCCGCCCTCGATGAAGCTCTTGTGGTGCTGGAACGATATGCGCCGGAATACGGCGGCGGGCTTGCGAATCACGGCCCGATGGCGGTTGAAGCGCTGTCCGCCATGGGGCGCCCCGAATCGATAACTTCGTGGGTCGAAAAGTACCGGCAAAGTCTGCGGCCCCGGCGCAAGCCCGGCGAGCGCATCGATGGGGTGCGATGGCACAGTGCGCTTGGGGACTATTCGCGGGTGTCCGACTGGGGGGCGTTCTTCGAGGACGAGTTGAGAGACCGCTCATGGCGCGAGGAGCTTCGGCTGTGGCTGCCGCGCCTCACCCCGGGGATAATCGCGGCTGCCACCCATGGTCCGATCAGGGTAAGTCACGCGGCGCGCGCGCTGGAACAGGAGGAAACGGACCCACGGCGGCGCGAGCTCGCGCAGGCGCTCGCTTACTGGGCCGCAACCTATGCGACGCTGCCCGAGAAAGCCTCGCCCGTTCCGGCCCCACCAATGAGACCATCGCTGGCGCTCCGGACTGTGCCCATGCTGCCGCGCGAGTGGCGCGGCAGTGTGCGCTTGATAACCGAGGGACTCGATCGCCTTCGCGAATTCCCGCCGTTTGCCGAAACGGCGGCGCTGGCCGATACGGACGTCGACCCCGGTGATTTCATTTCCGATCTGACGGCGGCATTCGCGCGGGTATATCTGGCCAACGCCGCTGACATATTTTCCACGATCGTGTTTGTCCATTCGATCACGGGGCCGGCGTCATTGCGCCTGATGCTTCCGTATCTGACCGCCGATCAGAGGAAAGAAGCGCTCAGGTACGCATGGCAGGCCGCGGCGGCGCTGTTCTCCGTTTACGCTGCGAAACCGGGGGTCGATGGAACTGTCGACGCGGCGGGTCTCACGCGGGCGAGCCTCATCGACGAGGCGGTGCAAAGCGGCGACGAACACGCAATCAAACTGACCGAAGTATGCCTGCGCGAGCATGCGCTGAATCCGCGCCCAGAGTACCTGGCCGCGGCGCGTCATGCCTGCAGTGCGCTGCGGCAGTAGGCGGAAAATCCAATTCGGCGGCTACTTCATGCCGGAGTAAACCGCGAAGATGAGATTGCGGTAGCGCAACCCGACCTCGCGAAAGCCCGCCACGCGAAGCCATTCGATCTGATCGCCCACGGTGGCGGCCGCATCGAGTTCCATCCGTTCGAGCGCCTGCCTCAAGTCCGACTCGCCGACGCCGAGTTCGCGCGCGCGACGCAGCCACGAATCGTGCAGCCGCCTTTCGAGTTCCGGCGTCTCGGCGAGGACCCGATCGGCATTGACGAACACGCCGCCGGGATTGAGCGCGGAGAACGATTGCCCGAAGATCATCCGCTTTTTTTCGTCCGGCAGATGATTCAACGAAAGTGCGGAAAGAATCGCATCGTAGCGTCCGGCGATCCGCCCCTCGCCGTAGTCGGCGATTTCGAAGCGAAAGCGATCTCCGCCGAGGGCGAAGCGTTCCCGCGCCTGCTCGAGCATGTGCTCCGCCGCATCGACCATCGTGATTCGCGCTCGCGGATAGGAGAACGCGACGAAGGCTGACAACAAGCCGGTGCCGGCCCCGAGGTCCAATACCTCGATCTCGTCCTCCCGCTCGAAGGGAAGAGCCTCGATCGCGGCGCGATAGAGTTCGTCGAAGCACGGGATCAGCCGCCGCCGCGCCCGATCGTAAGTCTCCGCCGTGCGATCGAAGAGGCTATGTACCGACTCTGCCATGTTAGAGGCCCAATAGTTTGCCACGACAGGGAAATCCACGCTACGCATTGCCGATCGCGGCGGGATGAATTTCCCGCCGATGACGGGGCGGAGAGCCGGTCCAATGCAGTTCGCCAAGCGGCTTCGCGAACCGATTATGCGCGGCGAGGTGACGTGCACCGTCAGGATCTGGCATCGGTCCCGCGTGAAGGTCGGCGGGAGATACCGTCTTGGCCCGGGGGCCGTCGAAGTCAAATCGATTCGCCGAATCGCTATGGCGGACATCACGCCGGAGCTGGCTCGACGTTCAGGGTTTGCAGGGGTTATCGACCTGCTGAAGGTCGCCAGGCATGGCCGCGGGGAGAATGTCTATCTGATCGAGTTCGAGTATCTGAGAGACTGACCACGGCAAGACGCCCGGTCAGAGGATGAACGTTGTCAACCACGGCATGGTTTCGTTATAAGACTCACAGAAAGATTTCCGCAATTTCCCGAGGATTCCTTTCAAGGAACCAAGCGAGGAGCAAGCGATGCTAAAGCCAGTCATCTCAGCGGATTCGCACATCACCGAGCCTGCCGGCACGTACGTGGATCGTATCGACCACAAGTACAAGGACACGGCGCCGCGGATGGTGCGCGACGAAAAGCTCGGCGACGTTTTCGTGATCAAGGATTTCGAGCGTCCCTTGATGCTCGGACTGACCGCCGCTGCCGGCAAAAGCGCCAAGGAGCTGGCGATGGGCGGGGTGAAGTTCGAGGATATGCACCGCGGAGGATGGGATCCGAAGGCGCGCATCGCCGAGCAGGATCGCGACGGTGTCTTCGCCGAGGTCATCTATCCGACCGTCGGGATGCTGCTCTGCAATCACAAGGACTTCGACTACAAGAAGGCCTGCTTCGACGCCTACAACCTGTGGATTGCGGAGTATTGCTCGGACAATCCCACCCGGCTCATCGGACTCGGGCAGACGGCGATGCGCTCGCCGCAGGAAGGGATCGAGGATCTGCGCAGGATAAAGGATTTGGGACTCAAGGGAGTGATGATGCCCGGCAATCCGCAGGTCGAGGACTACGACAGCCCGGTCTACGATGAGTTCTACGAAGCGGCGATCGACCTTGGCCTGCCCCTGAGCTTCCACATCCTGACCAGCCGCGACGACAACTTCCGGGCGCGCGGTCCCCGCTTGAACAACTTCCTCGCCATAATTCGCGGATGTCAGGACATCATCGGCACCTTCGTGCTCGGAGGCGTCTTCGAGCGGCATCCGAAGTTGAAGGTGGTGTGCGTGGAAGCGGACGCGGGATGGGTGCCGCATTACATGTACAGGATGGATCATGCGTACGACCGGCATCGCTACTGGCTCCCCGCGGGCACGCTGTCTAAGATGCCCAGCGAGTACTTCCGCGAAAACGTCTACGTGACCTTCCAGGACGACTGGGTGGCGTTCAAGGTGAAGGATCTGTGCAATATCCGGCGGCTGATGTGGGCGAATGATTTTCCGCACAGCGACTCGACCTGGCCCTGGTCTCAGCAGCTTCTGGAGAAGCACACCCTGGGGATGACGGAAGAGGAAAAGAACTACATCCTGCACGACAACGTGGCTGAGCTGTACAGGCTTTCGATCTGAAACACGGGCTTGGGAGAAGGCGGGCCGATGCGACCGGCGATTGGGTCGCGTCGGCCCTTTCTTTTTTGACCCGCAGTCGGCCCCTGCCGCGGGCAATAGGCGGCTTGAGCGGCCGCGAGCCCGGGAAAATGGTCCGGTCGGAGGACTTTTTTCTATCGATGCGACGGATTTCGGGCGCCGGTGGCGACTAACGATCGGCAAGCGCGAGGAGAAGGGAGCGATCGCGATCGGACGTTGATGGCGACGGCTGCAGCATACCTGCCCCCTGCGAACCAAGAGCCGGACTCGAGGGCGGCCGCGGAGGCGGAACTGCTCGATCGGCTCAGGCGCGGAGACCGCCAGGCGGCAACCGAGTTTTACGATCGCTACGCGTCGCGAATTCATCGCTTTATCCTCCGCGCGCTCGGAGGGGGCGCGACGCTCCAGGATGCGGACGACCTCATGCAGGAGACATTCATCGCGGTTGCGGAAGGACTCCCCTTTTTCAGGGGAAACTCTTCCCTGTTCACCTTCGCCTGCGCGATTGCCCATCGCAAGGCGATGTCGTTTCTGCGCACCAGCGCAAGGCGCGCGCGAATCGCGGCCACCATGGGCCCGCCGTACGATTCGGAGCCGCACCGGCCCGAAGCCGAAGGCGTCAGGCGCGCGATGGATGCGCTAAAGCCAGACTACCGGGAAATTCTTCATCTCAAGTACGTCGAGGAGGCGACCACCGCGGAGATCGCCGGAATCCTTCAGGCCAGCGAGCACGCGGTTGAATCGAAGCTCAAGCGCGCGCGCACGGCGCTCAGGCGATTGCTGGAGAAGGAGCGATGAAGCCGCATCAGGATGAGGACCGAGCGCTTGCCGAACGGCTGCGGGAGGCGTCCCCCGCGGTCGGGCATACCGATTCGGCGCTGCGCGAGCAGTTCGCGGAGCGGTTGCGCGATGTGGCCTCGAATCCAAACGTCGTGCCGATCCGGTTCGACGGCCGAAAGATGGAAGCGCTGCGCGGCGGGACGCTGCTCGGAGCGGCGCTCAAGAACCGTGTCCGCCTGATGCACATATGCGGGGCGCGCTCGCTGTGCGGTACGTGCCGGGTAAAGGTGTCCGCGGGCGCTGAAAACCTCACGCCGATGAGCGCGAAGGAGCGCTTTTCGCTGCGCTACCACCTGTCGTTCAGCGGCCGCACCCGGCTTGCCTGCCAGGCGCGCGTCGAGGGTCCCGTGGAGGTCGAGTCCGTATTCCCGTTGTGCGGACCGCTGAAGGAGAAGGATTGAAGGAACAACCGCGATGTCGTGGCCGATGAAGCTGCGCGCGATGAGCTTCGCGATCGGAATCGGAGTGGTGATGACGGAGGTGGCCTTGGTCGCGGCGCCGGTCGGATTCGCGCTGTGGCTTGCGGGGGTCGCGGACGCGGCGACGATCACCGGTGCGGCGGCCGGGCTCGCGCTCGCAACCGCGCTCGTGATCATCGTTCCGGCTCATATGCCTGCAACAGGAGTGAAACCGCCAAAAACCGAAGGAGCAAGGAAATGAACGGCAGAAGTTCGCGATGGATCGCGGCGGTGCTTTGGGTGTTCGCCGCGATGTACCTGGCAAACGGCATCGAGATGTTCTTCTTCCCCGCCACGTGGTTTTATCGACTGGTGCCCGGGGTGCCCGAAACCGGCGCCTTTAACGCACATTTGGTCGCCGACAGCGGCACCTTCTTCATCGGCATCGGAGCGGCGCTTGTTTTCTCCGCGCTGGATCCACACCGCCACGCCGTGGCCGTGGTGGCCGCCGCGGTCTCAAGCCTCATGCATGCAATCCTGCACATCTATTCGCACGAGGCCGGACTGCTCTCCTACGAGCACATGATCACCGAAACCGCGGGCATCTATGTTCCGACTCTGGTGCTGTGCGCGCTCGCGTTCGTGCTGATGAGGCCGATCCGGGAATCGGGCCGGACCGCGCTTCGGGCAGCCTAGGGACAGAATAATGAGAATCCGCGGACTGGAAAGGCGCGAAGCCCGATGGACAATCCGGTGGATATACGGCGCCATGAGGCGGCAGTTCGGCAAGGTGCTGACGCCGTACACGGTGATGGCGCATCGGCCGCGCGTCGCGTTCGCCGCCCTAGTCGCCAACATCTGCATCGAGTACTCCAGGGGCATTCCCGATTCGCTCAAGCGGATCGTTTGTCTGCGCGCGGCCCAACTGATCGGATGCCCGTTCTGAATGGATATCAACTCTGCCGGAGGCAGAGAGGCGGGCAACAGTCCTGAGAAACTAGCCGCCGTCGCCGACTACGAGTCGAGCGCGCTGTTCACGGTGGCTGAGAAAGCGGCTCTTCGATACACGGACGAGATGTGCCGGGAGTCCGTGGATGTTCCCGACCGGGTGTTCGAAGAGCTGCGCAGACACTTCAATGAAGCCGAGATCGTCGAGCTGACCGCGACGATTTCGCTCGAAAACTTCCGCGCCCGTTTTAACCGCGCGCTCGGTATCCCTTCGGACGGACTCTGCCAGCTTCCCGCCGACCATCCGGCCCTGCGTGCGGCCTCCGGCGGAGCGGCAGCCGGCTGATGGGCGCAATCCGGCTCAGGCAGGGCGGCTGAATCTGGAATTCGCCGGCCTTGGCCGCGCAGCCCTGTCCTTCTCCCCCGCTCCGCGTTGCCCCCGGCGGCTTTTTGTCGTCGCCTGCTTGCTTCGCGGCGCGGCCATTCCGCAAGCGGAGGTTTTCGACGCGCAAGCGCGCGTTCGAAAGAGCTTCGGGCCTATCAGACAGGCTTTTCCTCGCGTGTTACGGGACTGATAAGATTAAACGATACGCGGTTGAACGCCCGGTCAGGCGAAGGGCGCGCGAGTTCAAACACAAGAGCGTAACCTTTGGATTGATTTCGAGGTTATGCTTCGAGGACGCGGCGCGGCACCAATCCGGACGGAATAGAAAGGCGTTGGGGAATTTGAAAGCTGGACTGATAGCGCGCTTCGCCGCCGCGCTGTTCTCGGTCGCCGCGCTGGCAGCAGGATGCTCGCGCGAGCCGGCAGGGCATCAGTTTGCCGACCACGAGGCCATCCCGGTCCTGGTTGCGAAAGCCGAAGAAAGGACCGTGGCCACGAGAATTCACGCGATCGGACGCGTCGAGGCGTACTCCACCGTGGAGATCAAGGCGCAGGTCGGCGGGGAAGTGACCGCCGTGCATTTCAAGGAAGGCCAGGACGTCCGCAAGGGCGACCTGCTTTTCACGATCGACCCGCGCCCGTACGAGGCCGCGTTGATGCAGTCGAAAGCCACGCTTGCGAAAGACGAGGCGCAACTCGCGCAGGCGGTGGCCGATGAGAGCCGCTATGCGCTGCTGCTCAAGGCGAACGTGGGCTCGCAGCAGCAGTATGATCAGGCGCACGCGGCGGCGCAGGCGCTGCGCGCCACAGTGGCCGCCGACAAGGCCGCCATCCGGTCCGCCGAGCTGAATCTTTCCTACACGACCATACGGGCACCGATTGACGGCAGAACCGGCAATCTGCTGGTCCATCCGGGAAACCTTGTGAAGGCGAATGCGGACACCCCGATGGTAGTGATCAACCAGGTGCGGCCGGTCTACGTGGATTTCTCGATCCCGGAGCAGAAGCTGCCCGACGTACGCCGCTACATGGTGGAGCACGAACTGATCGTTGACACGACAATTCCGGGCCAGCAGGGAATCGTCGAGAGCGGGAAACTCAGCTTCGTCGACAACAAGGTCGATGAGAAAACGGGAACGATCGCGCTCAAGGGCCTGTTCTCCAACGACGACGGACGGCTGTGGCCGGGGCAGTTCGTCGACGCAACCCTTATCCTCGACCAGCGTCCCAACACGGTGCTGGTCCCTTCTCAGGCTATTCAGACCGGTCTCGACGGCTCGTACGTGTTCGTGGTGGACAAGGACATGAGAGTTCACACGCGGTCCGTCGTGACGGGTCCCAATTACGACGGCCAGACCGTCGTCGAAAGCGGCCTCAAGTCGGGTGAAACCGTGGTGACGGACGGGCAATTGCGCCTGGTGCCGGGAGCGAGCGTGACAATCAAGCGCGGGCTCGGCGGAAACTCGGGAGTGGCGTCGTGAGCATCGCCGACCTCTTCATCCGGCGGCCGGTGATGACGACGCTGTGCTCGCTGGCGATCGTGTTGTTCGGGTTGATGGCGTACCGGATGCTGCCGGTGAACGATCTGCCGAACGTCGATTTCCCCACGATCGAGGTGCACGCATCGTTGCCCGGCGCGAATCCGGAGACGATGGCCTCGTCGATCGCGACCCCGCTCGAAAAACAATTCACCACCATCGCCGGCCTCGACTCGATGACTTCGACGAGCATCCAGGGATCGACGTCCATCACGCTGCAGTTCAACCTCTCGCGCAATATCGACGCGGCGGCGCAGGACGTGCAAGCGGCGATCACCGCGACGCTGTCGCAATTGCCGCCCGGGATGCCAAGTCCGCCCACGTTCCGAAAAGTCAACCCCGCGGACTCTCCCATCCTGTACCTGTCGCTCAGTTCGACCACGATGCCGATCTCGATGGTGGACGAGTATGCGGAGACGTACCTGGCCCAGCGCATCTCGATGGTGAGTGGGGTCGCGCAGGTCCAAGTGTACGGCGCGCAGAAATACGCGGTCAGGATTCAGCTCGACCCCAAGAAGCTTGCCTCGCGAGGAATCGGAATCGACGAAGTCGCGCAGGCGGTCCAAAACGCCAATGTAAATATTCCGACCGGCACGCTCTACGGCAGGCAGAAGGCCTTCACCGTACAGACCCAGGGCCAGTTGACGTCGGCGGCGGCCTATCGGCCCCTGGTCGTGGCCTATCGCAACGGCGCTCCGGTCAGGCTCGAGGATCTCGGCCGCGTGCTGGACGGCGTGCAGAACGACAAGATCGCCAACTGGTCGAACGGCGAGCCCGCGGTGGTGCTGGCAGTGCAGCGCCAGCCCGGAACCAACACCGTCGAGGTGGTGGACAACGTCAAGAAGCTCTTGCCGATGTTCAACGCGCAGGTGCCCGCCGCAATGCATATCGACATCCTGGGCGACCGCTCGGAGACCATCAGGGCATCGGTGAACGACGTGCAGTTCACGCTGCTGCTGACGGTGTTCCTGGTGGTGCTGGTGATTTTCCTTTTCCTGCGCAATCTGTCCGCGACTGTGATCCCAAGTCTCGCGCTGCCGATGTCGATCCTGGGCACGTTCGCGGTGATGTGGGCGCTTGGCTATTCGCTCGACAATCTCTCGCTGATGGCCATTACGCTCGCGGTCGGGTTCGTGGTCGACGACGCGATCGTGATGCTCGAGAACGTCGTGCGGCACATGGAGATGGGCAAGGATGCCCTGACGGCGGCGCTCGACGGAGCGCGCGAGATCGGCTTCACGATCCTCTCGATGACGCTGTCGCTGGCGGCCGTGTTTATCCCGGTCCTGTTCATGGGCGGCCTGCTGGGGCGGCTGCTCCACGAATTCGCCGTCACGATCGGCGCGGCGATACTGGTGTCCGGCTTCGTGTCGCTGACCCTGACGCCGATGCTGTGTTCGCGGTTTCTCAAGCCGCCGCAGAGCGAGAAACATGGGCGGCTTTACGCGATAACCGAGCGGTACTTCGACGCGATGCTGGATGTCTACCAGCGAAGCCTCGCCTGGGTGATGCGGCATCGGCGGGCCACGATGGTCTTTTCAGGGGGCATCCTTGCCGCGACGCTCGTCCTGTTCTGGGTCATCCCAAAGGGTTTTTTGCCGAGCGAAGACAACGATGAACTGATCATCTTCACCCAGGCGGCGCAGGGAATTTCGTTCGACTCGATGGTGCAGCATCAGTTGGCGGAGGTAAACCTGCTCAAGAATGATCCCAACATCCGGCGTTTCTTCGCCGGCGTTGGAGTGGGAGGACCTGGCGGCTCGACCAACAGCGGGATTCTCTTCATCCATCTCATGCCGCGTTCGGAGCGCAAGCTGTCGGCGGACCAGTTGATCGCGAAATGGCGGCCGATCGTGAACTCGGTGCCGGGCCTGCGCGCGTTCCTGCAGAATCCTCCGCCGATCCAGCTCGGGGCCCATTTCACCCGGTCGATGTACCAGCTTACGCTGCAAAGCCCCGACACCGCGACGCTGTACAAGTACGCGCCGATCCTCGAAGCGAAGATGCGCGGGCTCAAGGATCTCCAGGGAGTCAACAGCGATCTGCAGGTCGAGAATCCTCAGATCACGGTCGAGATTGACCGCGACAAGGCGCACGCTCTCGGAGTTTCGGCGCAGGCTATTGAGGAGGCCCTTTACACCGCCTACGGCTCGCGACAAATCTCCACGATCTATGCGCCCAACAACGAGTACTGGGTGATTATGGAGGTCGAACCCCAGTATCAGCGCGATCCCTCGACGCTGTCGCTGCTCTACGTGCGATCGACCAGCGGGGAGCTGATTCCCCTCGACACCGTGGTCAAGCTCACGCCGTCACTGGGCCCGCTGCAGATAAACCATTCGGGGCAGCTTCCCTCCGCGACGATCTCCTTCGATCTCGCCCCGGGCGCGTCACTCGGCAAGGCGCTGGAGGAAGTTCGCCGTCTTGCCGCGAACACGCTGCCCGACACGATCACGGCGAGCTACGAGGGCACGGCGCAGGCCTTTGAGAAGTCGATGGGGAACCTTGGGATGCTGCTGGTGATGACGATCCTCGTCATCTACCTGGTCCTCGGCGTCCTGTACGAAAGCTTCATCCATCCGATCACGATCCTTTCGGGTCTGCCGTCGGCCGGATTCGGCGCGCTGCTGACGCTGTGGGTGCTCGGGATGGAACTCGACTTGTTCGCGTTCGTCGGCGTGATCATGCTGGTGGGACTGGTCAAGAAGAACGCGATCATGATGATCGATTTCGCCCTGGACGCGCAGCGGACCGAGGGCAAAAGTGCGGCGGAGGCGATCTTCGAGGGCGCGATCATCCGCTTCCGCCCGATCATGATGACCACGGCGGCGGCGCTGATGGGGACGTTGCCGATCGCGATCGGCCTTGGGGCAGGCGCGGAATCACGGCGCCCGCTGGGAGTCGCCGTGGTGGGAGGACTCTTCTTCTCCCAGTTCCTCACCCTCTACATCACGCCCGTCTTTTACACCTACATGGAGGCGTTCATCGATCGTTACCAGGCATGGCGCGCCGGCGTCCCATACGTTCCGGCCCATGCCGCCGCGATCAACGGGGCGAATGGCGAGGCGGAGCGCCGCCGTCTCGCGTCGTAGGACAGATTCGCGCGAGGCGCCGGCGAAGCGCCGCGGTCCGCAATCATCCTAACCATCGCGCGCCGACTTGAATGTTCGCGGCATCCGGCAGCATTCTCTGAAGTCGAGGTGAAGGAAGATGCCTACCTTCGAACGCGGAGACGTTTCGATCTATTACGAGGAATATGGCTCAGGCTATCCGCTGCTGCTGTTCGCGCCGGGCGGGATGCGCTCGAGCATCGAATTCTGGAGCAAGTCGCCCTTCGACCCGACGCGGGAACTGGCGGGGGATTTCAGGGTGATCGCGATGGACCAGCGCAACGCGGGCAAGTCGCGCGCTCCGCTGTCGGCCTCCGACGGATGGCACACCTACATTGGCGATCATCTCGCCCTGCTCGACCATCTGCGGATCGAGCGATGTCATCTGATGGGCGGATGCATCGGCTCGTCGTACTGTCTTGGGGTGATCCAGGCGGCGTCACAACGCGTAAGCGCCGCGGTGCTGCAGAATCCGATCGGGCTGTCCCCGAAGAATCGGGAGATGTTTTACGCGATGTTCGACGGATGGGCCGAAACGCTCCAGCCGTCCCATCCGGAGATCGACGCGGCCGGGCTGCGCGCCTTTCGCGACCGCATGTACGGCGGCGATTTCGTTTTCAGCGTGACGCGCGAGTTCGTGAAATCCGTCACCACGCCGCTGCTGATCCTGATGGGCAGCGACGACTATCATCCGACGCCGACCTCCGAGGAAATCGCGCGGCTTGCGCCGAATGCCGCGATGATGCGCGAATGGAAGGCGCCGGAACTGATTCCGAAAACGGTCGCTCGGGTGCGTGAATTCCTCAAGACTCACACGCCGCGCTGATGGCGCCGCGCTGGCGCGCCTTTGGCCGGCTCAGCTCAGGTTGTAGAAGCGGATCGCATTCTCGGTCAGTATCCGGTTGCGCGCCGATTCGGGCAGCACTTCGATCGCATCCCGTACCTGCCGGACCACTCCGGGAAAGGTGCAATCGAAGTGCGGGTAATCGGAGCCCCACAGAACGTTGCGCTCGACCCCGAGAGCGACCATCGCGGCCAGCGTTCGCTCATCGGGATCGAGAGTCAGGTAGCATTGCTCGATGAAATACTCCGTGGGCTTCTTCTTCATCCACGGCACGTAGTCGTGCATCTTCTCGAAGTGGCTGTCCATCCGATCCAGCCAGTATCCGAGCCATCCAATTCCTGATTCGAGGAACGCGACCCTAAGGCGCGGAAAGCGCGCAACCACGCCTCCGCAGATGACATCCATGCACGCGGCCTGCTGCTCGAAAGGATGACATACCATGTGGAAGAAGAATGGATCGCGGTAGCGGTCCGCCCCCATCGTCGGCATCCGGGTTCCGAAACTGGAGTGGACCGCCACCGGCACGCCGAGATCTTCCGCTTCGCGCCAGAAGGGGTCATAGGCGGGATCGTTGAGGCGGCGTCCGCCAAACGGATTGGGACGGACGAAGACCGCCTTGAAGCCCAGCTCCTTGACGACTCTGCGCATCTCGCGCACCGCTTCGCCCACATCGAGGATGGGCATCGGCGCGACGCCGAACAGCCGCTTCGGATAGGCGCGGCAGAAGTCGGCAAGCCAGTTGCTGTAGGCGCGGCAGGCCGCGGCCTGAAGGCGCGGCTCGGCAAGATCTCCGTAGAGCAGGAAGATGGAAGGATATAGGACGGCGATGTCGATTCCTTCGCTGTCCATGACTTTGATTCGTTCGTGCGGATCGTACCCGCCGCGCGGAACGTCGTCCCACGTAAGCCGGCGAGCCTTTTCGAGATCGGAAAGACCGCCGGGCACCACCGAGGCGGCGACGGGCAGATTGGGGCGGCTGCGATTCTCGCCCATGATGAACAGTTCGTCGCATCCGTCGCGATTGCGCCGGACCTGAATCATCTCCTCGCGGAATTCGGGCTCGGTGTATTCGTTCCAGACCGCGGGCGGTTCGACGATATGACCGTCGGCGTCGACTATGGTTGGCATGGTTCGACCGACCTCCGCTGGGAAGACTCTTTGGGAGAATCAATTGCCCAGGGCGCTAAAAAGTCAAGCGCGAGGAATCAGAGTTCGACGACGCTTTCGCCCTGGGTTTCCATGAACAGGAACGCGAGCATGTAGTCGCGCATGTGCCGGGTCAGCAGGAAGTTGTTGCGCACGTGTTCGCGCCCGTTTTCGCCGAGTTTTGCCGCGAACTCGGGCGCCGATAGAAGCATCTTGATCCAGAAGGCGGTCCCCTCGACCGTGTGGGTGAGGATGCCTGAATATTTGTGGGTGATTTGAAGGGGGATGCCGCCGACGGCGCCCGCGATCACCGGCTTGCCCTTCCATAGCGCCTCGGAAACCGTCAACCCGAACCCCTCCTTGAGCGACTTCTGGATCACGACGGTGGAAGCGCGCTGTATTGCGTTGATCTCGATGTTGGAGGTGGGCGGAAGGTCCACGACGTGGATATCGGCATCGTCGGCCGCGCGTTCGCGAACCTCCTTGAGCACTTGCGCGCCCTCCGGGTCATCGGTCGCGCTTCCGCCAACCAGGATGAGCTGGCAATCGACGCGCTCGCGCGCGAGCTTGAAAGCGTCGATGACGCCGAGCGGGTCCTTGAAGCGATCGAACCGCGAGACCTGGGTGACGATCGGCTTGTCGCTGCGAACGCCGATGCGCTGGAGGACCTGCTCGATCTCGCTTTCGCGCAGCTCCCGGTTCTTGTCCGACAGCGGATCGATCGAAGGGGCGATCAGCACCTCGGGTATCGGGAGTTCGCGGCTGAATTGGGGGGCTGAGAAAACAGCCAAATCGTACTTCTCGACCAGCGGCGCGATGAATTCCCACGCGCCGGGCGCGGGCGCCGATACATCGATATGACATCGCCAGATCCATTTGTTGCCAAGATCGCGGCGGGCGCGGATCAACCCCGCCGGCTGCGGGTCATGGATAAAGACGATGTCGGCGCCGAGGTCGAGGGCGGCAAGATTGTCCTCGGTAGCCGTGTTGTAGATCTCGCGATCCTGTGCGGTGAAGGTGTCGGGCTTGCCGTGCAGCGCGTTATGCATCCGCTTGGTCAGGTCGAAAAATTCCTGGGTACCGCGGATGACTTCCCATCGCGCGTCGATGCCGACTTCCTGAAGCAGAGGTACCAGGCGGTTCAGGATTTCGGCGACACCGCCGCCGACGCGGGTCGAATTGACGTTGACGACGCGCCGATTACGGAGGCGGTCGCCGAGAATTCTCAGCTCCTCGACAACGCCGGCGCCAACGATTGGCTTATACTCCTCAAGCCCCGCCACTGCCGTCCTCTTTAAGCCGTTGGCCGACCAAGCTGATCAACCGCCTGCGCAGGCCTTCCTGGGTGAAGGTGTAGGGATCCACCTTGCGAAACGCATCGGCCAGCCGCTGCTCGCCCAGCGAATGCTCGAGCCATCGCGAGAAATCATTGTCCCCCCGCTCGAGCCGCAGCCTCGCGTCGAACATATGGTAGGCGATAGAGCTGAGCGAGACGCGCTCGAGTCCGTCGCGGAACTGGGCAAGGTTGGCCACCCTGATTCCTGTAGGAATTACGTAGGAGACGGACTGCATGAAGTGGAATTCCTCGCCCGGCGGGGCGGTACGGAGATTGCTACTGGAATCAAGAAACTCTTGGATTACCCGGATCAAAGCGTTTCGCAAATCGCGCACGGTCTGGAAGCGAAGAACATCGACGGCGGCCAATTCCTCCCCCAAACGCTCTTCTAGCAAGATATTTGAGACCCAATATGCGAAATCGTTCGGCGGCTCGGGTGACAGATACTGATGTTGGACGAGGAAATGGTGGGTGTGATGGTAGATCACAGCACCCGGAACGGTGCGCATGTGTTGCACCAATTCGGCTAGATCCCGAGCCCGAAGCCCGGTCAGCAGGGTCAGGTTCAGCAGGGACCGGAATTCGAAATGAGTGGGATCTTGCTGGGGAGTCGCGGCCATGTAATGAAGTGTTCGCTCCCACCCGGTTGCTCTCGCTCGATGATCGGGTGTATCAAATATCTAACTCCTACATTTCGTCTTGCGATTCAACCAAACCCTTGGTTCGGCCCGGCCCATCCTTCGCCATGGCATCAGGGAGCAAAATAGTCCGCCCAAACCATCAGGGGGAACTCCTCTACGACGCCAGTCGTCTGCGTCCCCGCAGAAACCGGTCGCCGTACAATCTGGTCGTGATCTCGAACCGCGCGCCTATCCGGATCGTCCGCGATCTTGTCGGCGAACGCATCGAGCCGACCGTGGGCGGCGTAGGCGGCACGTTCCAGCGCCTGCTGGAGGAGCACGGAGGCACCTGGATCGCCTGGCCGGGAGGCCGGACCCTTCAGAAGCGGGTGCCGATGCCGCCGCACAGCCCCGCCTTCGACCTCGTCTTCGTGGACCTCAGCGAGCGCGACGTTTCGCAATACTACTACGGGATGTGCAATCAGGGATTGTGGCCGCTGATGCACTACATGACCCCAATCTGCCATTTCAACCGGGCCCAGTGGACGGCGTACCAGCGCGTGAATATGAACTTCGCGAGCATCGCCGCCGCCGAAGCCCCAGCATCGAGCGTCGTCTGGGTGCAGGATTTCCATCTGGCAATCACGCCGATGATGATCCGGGCGCGGCGCCCCGAGCTTCCTGTCGGGCTCTTCTGGCATGTCCCCTTCCCGCCCGAGGAAGTGTTCCGGGTCTTTCCATGGAGGCGCGAGCTGCTGGCGGGAATGCTGGGGAGCGACCTGATCGGTTTTCACACGACCTCGTACGCGAACCATTTCAAGGCGGCGTGCGAGAGGATCCTCGGCGCGCAGGTGGATCACGAAAACGACGCGATCCAGTTCGGAGGGCGCACCGTCAAGGTCGGCGCCTTTCCCCTCGGAATATCGGCAAAATACTACGAGTCGCTGTCGCTCAATCCGCGAGTGCGCGAACGCGCGATGAGGCTCAGGCGGAGCTTCGGAGAAAACCACAAGATCGTTCTGGGCGTGGACCGTCTCGACTACACCAAGGGACTCGTGCAGCGGATTCTCGGCTTCGAGCGGTTCCTCGAGCGCAATCCGGGATCGCATCGCAATGTAAGCCTGGTTCTGATCGCCGTGCCCTCGCGCACCAAGATTCGCGACTACGCCGAGCTCAAACGCCAGGTGGACGAGCAGGTCGGCCGCGTCATAGGACGATTCTCTTCAGAAGGCTGGGTTCCGATCCGATACCTGTACACCCAGTTCGAGACCGAGGAACTTGTGCCCTACTACGTAGCCAGCGATGTCGCGTTGCTGACGCCGCTTCGCGACGGGATGAACCTGGTGGCGAAGGAATACGTCGCGTGCCATCCGGCGAACGACGGGATGCTGGTTCTAAGCGAGTTCGCCGGCGCAGCCGAGGAGATGACCGAGGCGTTGCTCGTCAATCCTTACGACATCGATCAGATCGCGTCGCGCATCGAACAGGCGCTGGAGATGCCGGCCGAGGAGCGCGGGGCGCGGATGGGGGCGCTGCGCGAAAA
>Ga0070740_10003076_pt1 | contig 18330 bp, 15 predicted proteins | sample Coa_R2_FD_67286 | JGI IMG/M metagenome (GOLD analysis project Ga0070740, IMG submission 67286) | Surface soil microbial communities from Centralia Pennsylvania, which are recovering from an underground coalmine fire - Coalmine... | ecosystem: Environmental > Terrestrial > Soil > Unclassified ...
ATCACCTTGCCCATGTCCTTCATGCCGGCGGCGCCCGTGTCCTTGATGGCGGCCTCGATGGCCAAGGCCATCTCGGCCTCGCTCATCTGCTTCGGCAGGTAGCCGGAGATGATGGCGATCTCCTCTTCCTCCTGCTTCACCAGGTCGGCGCGGTTGCCCTTTTTGTAGAGCTCGACCGATTCCTGGCGCTGCTTGATCATCTTCTGCAGCACGCCGAGCACCTCGGCATCGCCGAGCGGCGGCTTGCCCGCCCCCCGCGCCTCGATATCGGCGTTCTTGAGGGTGGAATTGACCATGCGCAGCGTCGACACCGCGCGCTCGTTCTTGGCCTTCATCGCCTCGGTCAGGGCCTTGTTGATGTCGTCGCGCAGCACGGGGGAGCCTCTCTCGTTATCGCACGGCAAAGCAGTCGGACTGGTAGCTCAAGGGGCTGCTGTCGGCCAGCCGCAAATTGCACCAATAGACCTCGGCGCCCTTTTGCAGCACCACCGCCTCGCGCAGCGCCGCCTTGATCTCGAAGCCCTGCGCGGTCAGCGCGGACAGCGTGACGCGCTTGATTGCCGGCTTCTGCTGTGCGGCCGCCGGGCCGGCGAGCAGCAGCGCGGCGGCGCAGGCGGCGGACAGGGCCGGAAATCGGGGCATAAACTGTTCCCTCGCTCCTGGGGGCGGTTTGGCGCGGCCTCTTGCTTCGCACACTATAATACGCAAGTAAGAGGCCATGACCCAGTCGGCGGCCAGACCCACCGGGGCAAATAACCAAAGCTGGGATGAACCCAAGGCCACGGCGCTTTTGGTCCTGGCCGACGGCACCGTGCTCGAAGGCTTCGGCTTCGGCGCCACCGGGCACGCGGTCGGCGAGGTCTGCTTCAACACCGCCATGACCGGCTATGAGGAGATCCTCACCGATCCCTCCTATGCCGGGCAGATCATCACCTTCACCTTCCCGCACATCGGCAATGTCGGCACCAACGAGGAGGACATCGAGAGCGTCAACCTCGCTTCGCGGCCCGGCGCCTGCGGCGTCATTTTGCATTCGCCGATCACGCAGCCGTCGAACTACCGCGCCACGCGCCATCTCGACGACTGGCTCAAGGCGCGCGACGTCATCGGGCTGGCCGGCATCGACACCCGCGCGCTCACCGCGCTGATCCGGCAGAAGGGCATGCCCAATGCCGTCATTGCCCACGCGCCCGACGGCAAATTCGATCTCGCGGCGCTGAAGAAACAAGCGCGCGACTGGCCGGGCCTCGTCGGCATGGACCTGGTGCCGAAGGTGACGAGCGCGCAGCGCTTCACCTGGGACGAGACGCCGTGGCAGTGGGACAAGGGCTACGGCCGGCAGACCAGCAGCGAATTCCATGTCGTCGCCGTCGACTACGGCATCAAGCGCAACATCCTGCGGCTGCTCGCCGACACCGGCTGCAAGGTGACGGTGGTGCCGGCCAAGACCTCGGCCGAGGACATCCTGGCGCTGAAGCCCGACGGCGTGTTCCTGTCGAACGGCCCGGGCGATCCGGCGGCGACCGGCGAATACGCCGTGCCGGTGATCCGGAAACTGATCGACGTTGGGCTGCCGACCTTCGGCATCTGCCTCGGCCATCAGATGCTGGGCATCGCCGTCGGCGCCAAGACCGTGAAGATGCATCAGGGCCATCACGGCGCCAACCACCCGGTGAAGGACTTGACCACCGGCAAGGTCGAGATCACCTCGATGAACCACGGCTTCGCCGTCGACAAGACGACGCTGCCGAAGACCGTGACGCAGACGCACGTGTCGCTGTTCGACGGCTCCAATTGCGGGCTGGCGCTCACGGACAAGCCGGTGTTCTCGGTGCAGTACCACCCGGAGGCCTCGCCGGGGCCGCGCGACAGCCACTATCTGTTCCGCCGCTTCGCCGAATTGATGCGGCAGGCCAAAGAAGCAAAAAAGCGCAAGATCGCGTAGGCGGCCTACGCTATACCCATTTCACTCTTTGCAATTTGGGGTAGATAATGGGTTTCTGTGGGGGAAAGCCCGTGGACAATCTCATTACAAAAATCAAAGAACGCATCGGCTCAGGACAATATCAAGGGGAAACGGCAGTCCGAGAAGCCATCGTCCTTCCGATTTTGCAATCCCTTGGATGGGATATATTTGATCCGAATTCAGTTCTAAGGGAATACACGCTCGGGAGCCGAAGGGTTGATTATGCTTTATCATCCACTCCTCCTCGCAAGGAAATATTTATTGAAGTGAAAGCTGTTGGATTAGCTTCAGGCGCAGATAGACAATTATTTGAATACGCATTTCATGAGGGGATTCCTTTCGCAGTTCTGACTGATGGACGCGAATGGAATTTCTTTCTTCCGGGAGAACAGGGATCATACGACGAGCGACGAGTACAAAAATTGGACCTGTCAGAACGCTCGCCCGCTGATGCATCCGAGATATTTCGAAAATATTTGCAATTTGCCCGCGTCAAATCTGGTGAAGCCATCGAAAATGCGCGCGCTGATTATAAGAACATTTCGAAACGTAAGATCGCGGCAAACGAAATTCCAAAAGCATGGCACGAACTTATTACAGAACCCGATGAGCTACTGATTGATTTGATAGCAGAGAAAGCCGAGTCTTTGTGCGGATTTAGGCCAGCACCGGAAGACGTTGAGGCCTTTTTAGTAGCGGCTCACAAACCTGTTCCATCCACTGTTCGAGCCGCTCCAATACAGCGAGAAAGTATCTCTGCACCGCCCTCAAGCCAGCAGCCGATTTCTGAGCGGGGAATAAGTTATAAAATCTTTGGTCAAACACGAAACGCGCATAATGCGATTGACGCATTGATAGATATACTGAAGACGTTGGCAGATAAAAATCCACAGTTCCTTGAGAAAGTTGCTCCGGCTGTCCGCGGACGTACACGAAATCACATCGCAAAATCACGCGATGATGTGTATCCACGCAAGCCCGAATTAGCCGAATACACCACTGAGTTGGTTCCGGGCTGGTGGCTGGGCACGAACATCGCCAACAGAGACAAAATGCGGATCATTTCGACAGCATGCGAAGTCGAGGGATTGACCCTCGGACGAGATATCGTCATCAGCTTACCGAATGCAGAATAGCAAAATCGGGCGAGGGCTCGCGAGCGATCCGGTATCGGGCCATGGCGGGCCCTTGCCAGCCGTGCGGCGGTCCTAATGTCCGACTGGATCAGCTTCTACGACTTCAAGCACTCGGTGATCTACGTCAATGCGCGGCATCGCGACGTGCATTACCGAACGATCGCGCAGGACATCCGCGCCTACGTGCCGTCGCCGAGCGCGCGCGTCATCGACTATGGCTGCGGCGAGGCGACCTCGGCCGAGCTGGTGGCTGCGGCCGCCGGCGGCCTGGTGCTGGTCGAGGCCGCGCCCAATGTGCGCGCCGCGCTTGCGGCGCGCTATGCCAGCCACCCCACGATCGCCGTGATCTCGGCCGAGGAGGCGCGCGAGCTGCCCGACCGCGCCTTCGATCTCGTCGTCATGCACTCGGTCGCGCAATATCTCGACGCCGCAGAGCTGACGCGGCTGCTCGGCCTGTTCCGCCGCATCGTCACGCCGGACGGCCTCGTCATCATCGGCGACGTCGTGCCGCCGCGCTGGGCGGCGCCGGCGGCGGCGCTGGCGCTCATGCGCTTTGCCGCCGCCAACGGCTTCTTCTGGGCCGCCGCCTTCGGCCTCGTGCGCATCGTCGTGTCGGACTATCTGCGGCTGAAAAAGACCGTCGGGCTGTCGCACTACGACGAGGCCGCCATGCTGCAGAAGCTCAAGGCCGCCGGGTTCCGCGCCGAGCGCGCCAGGCGCAATATCGGCCATAACCAGCAGCGCATGACGTTCCTTGCCCGGCCGCTGTAACGCGCCGTTAACCGCAACATTGCGTGACCGGCAGGCGTATACCCGCCGGCAAGCCGCGGTCCGCTATTGGTTGCGGCGGCCCGGTGGCGGAGTGTTTACGCAGAAAACCCTGCAAGGTTTTCCAGCCTGGTTCAAATCCAGGCCGGGCCTCCAGCCTTCGCCAGCCTGACGGCTGGCGACCGCTCGGCGCGCCAGCCAAGGCTGCCGCGCCGCAGCCCGCAGGGCGCGGCGGACCGTCCACCGCATATCGCCGCAGCGCCCTTCCCTGCCCGCCGATTCTGGTCTAAGCAGCCCTCGCGCGCGGGGCCTTGCCCTAGCGCCAAGCTCCCGGGACGCGCGACGAGCGCGCCCTTTTTTTGTGCCTGGAATAGCTTGTCATTCCGGGGGCGCGCGAGCGAAGCGAGCGAACCCGGAATCCAGTGCGAGCCGGTGGCGCTCCGATGCTTGGCCCCGGATTCCGGGCCCCCCGCGCCTTCGGCGCGTCCCGGAACGACGAAGGAAAGATGGCGTCGCCGAATGCCGAAACGAACCGACATCACCTCGATCCTGATCATCGGTGCCGGGCCCATCGTCATCGGCCAGGCCTGCGAGTTCGACTATTCCGGCACCCAAGCCTGCAAGGCGCTGAAAGCCGAGGGCTACCGCATCGTGCTGGTCAACTCGAACCCGGCGACGATCATGACCGATCCCGATCTCGCCGACGCCACCTATATCGAGCCGATCACGCCGGAGATTGTCGCCAAGATCATCGAGAAGGAGCGCCCCGACGCGCTGTTGCCGACCATGGGCGGGCAGACCGCGCTCAACACCGCGCTGTCGCTCAATAAGATGGGCGTGCTGGAGAAGTTCGGCGTCACGATGATCGGCGCCACCGCCGCGGCCATCGACAAGGCCGAGGACCGCGAGCTGTTCCGCGAGGCGATGACGAGGATCGGGCTGGAGACGCCGCGCTCGCACCAGATCAAGACGCTGCCGCAGGCGCTGGAAGCGCTCGACGACATCGGCCTGCCGGCCATCATCCGCCCCTCCTTCACGCTCGGCGGCACCGGCGGCGGCATCGCCTACAACAAGGCCGAGTTCATCGACATCGTCGAGCGCGGCATCGACGCTTCCCCCACCAACGAAGTGCTGATCGAGGAATCGGTGCTCGGCTGGAAGGAATACGAGATGGAGGTGGTGCGCGACAAAAAGGACAACTGCATCATCATCTGCTCCATCGAGAACGTCGACCCGATGGGCGTGCACACCGGCGATTCCATCACCATCGCGCCGGCGCTGACGCTGACCGACAAGGAATACCAGATCATGCGCGACGCCTCGATCCGCGTGCTGCGCGAGATCGGGGTGGAGACCGGCGGCTCCAACGTGCAGTTCGCGGTCAACCCGGCCGACGGCCGGCTGGTGATCATCGAGATGAACCCGCGGGTGTCGCGCTCGTCCGCCTTGGCCTCCAAGGCGACCGGCTTCCCGATCGCCAAGGTCGCCGCCAAGCTCGCGGTCGGCTACACGCTGGACGAAATCGCCAACGACATCACCGGCGGCGCCACGCCCGCCTCGTTCGAGCCGACCATCGACTACGTCGTCACCAAGATTCCGCGCTTCGCCTTCGAGAAGTTTCCCGGCGCCTCGCCGGTGTTGACCACCTCGATGAAGTCGGTGGGCGAGGCCATGGCCATCGGCCGCACCTTCCAGGAGAGCTTGCAGAAGGCGCTGCGCTCGCTGGAGACCGGCCTCACCGGGCTCGACGAGGTGGTGCTCGAAGGCTTCGATCCGGCCAAGGGCATCGACGACCCCGACAACAAGAACACCATCCGCGCCGCGCTCGGCACGCCGACGCCGGACCGCCTGCTCAAGCTGGCGCAGGCGATGCGGCTGGGCGCCTCCGACGAACTGATCCACAACGCCTGCCGCATCGATCCCTGGTTCCTGGCCGAGATCCGCGGGCTGGTGGAGGCCGAAGCCGAGATCAGGGCCAAGGGCCTGCCGACGACGGCCGCGCCGTTCCGCCGGCTCAAGGCCATGGGCTTTTCCGACAAGCGGCTCGGCAAACTGACCGGCACCGATGCCGAGGCGGTCACGGAAAAGAGACGAAAGCTCGGCATCCGCCCGGTGTTCAAGCGCATCGACACCTGCGCCGCCGAGTTCGCCTCGCCGACCGCCTACATGTATTCGACCTACGAGACGCCGTTTAACGGCAAGGCCGCCGACGAGGCCGCGCCGTCCGACAAGAAGAAGGTCGTCATCCTCGGCGGCGGGCCGAACCGCATCGGCCAGGGCATCGAGTTCGACTATTGCTGCTGCCATGCCGCCTTCGCGCTCAAGGACGCCGGCTATGAAACCGTCATGGTCAACTGCAATCCGGAAACGGTGTCGACCGACTACGACACCTCGGACCGGCTGTATTTCGAGCCGCTGACACCGGAAGACGTGCTGGAGATCATCGACACCGAGCGATCGAACGGCACGCTGCACGGCGTCATCGTGCAATTCGGCGGCCAGACCCCGCTCAAGCTCGCCGAGCCGCTGGAAAAGGCCAGGGTGCCGATCCTCGGCACCTCGCCCGACATGATCGATCTCGCCGAGGACCGCGACCGCTTCAAGAAGCTGCTCGACAAGCTCAAGCTGCGGCAGCCGAAGAACGGCATCGCCACCTCGCTCGGCGCCGCGCGCGCCATCGCCGACGAGATCGGCTATCCGGTCGTCATCCGGCCGTCCAATGTGCTCGGCGGCCGCGCCATGGAGATCGTGCGCGACGCGGCGCAATTCGACCGCTATCTGGCGCGGCTGGCGAGCGACCTCGACCGGCCGAGCGAACTGGTCATCTCCAAACGCAGCCCGCTGCTGATCGACCGCTACCTGTCGGATGCGACCGAGGTCGACGTCGATTGCCTGGCCGACGGCAAGGATACCTTCATCGCCGGCATCATGGAGCACATCGAGGAAGCCGGCATCCATTCCGGCGATTCGGCCTGCGCGCTGCCGCCGCACTCGCTGTCGGCCGACATCATCGCCGAGCTCGAGCGCCAGACCAAGGCGCTGGCGCTGGCGCTCAATGTCGGCGGGCTGATGAACGTGCAGTACGCCATCAAGGACGGCGACATCTACGTGCTGGAGGTCAATCCGCGCGCCTCGCGCACGGTGCCTTTCGTCGCCAAGGTGATCGGCCTGCCGGTCGCCAAGATCGCCGCCCGCATCATGGCCGGCGAGAAGCTCGCATCCTTCGGCCTCAAGATTGCCCATCCCAGGCATCGCGCGGTCAAAGAAGCGGTGTTCCCCTTCGCCCGCTTCCCGGGCGTCGACACCGTGCTGGGGCCGGAGATGAAGTCGACCGGCGAGGTAATGGGCATCGACGCCTCCTTCGAGATCGCCTTCGCCAAGAGCCAGATCGGCGGCGGCACCAACCTGCCGCGCAAGGGCACGGTCTTCGTCTCGGTCAAGGACGAGGACAAGCCGCGCATCCTGCCCTCGGTGAAGCTCCTGACCTCGCTCGGCTTCAAGTGCGTGGCGACCTCGGGAACCCAGCGCTACCTGGCGGCGCACGGGGTCGAGGTGGCCAAGATCAACAAGGTGCTGGAAGGCCGGCCAAACGTCGTCGATGTCATCAAAAACGGCGGTGTTCAGCTTGTTTTCAACACCACCGAGGGGGCCACCGCCCTGGCCGACAGCCGCTCGCTCCGGCACGCCGCCCTCTTGCATAAAGTGCCGTACTACACCACTCTTTCAGGTGCCGTCGCCGCGGCGCAGGGCATCAAGGCCTATCTCGGGGGCGACCTCGAGGTGCGCGCGCTGCAGAGCTACTACGGTAGCAGGGCCTGAAGGCGGCCCGAACCCAAAGCGGCGGCGCGAGTTAGGCCGGGAAGTCCCAGGTCGCGGCGCAGGTGAGCCCTCCCGCGGTCAGGGTTTTTTTGACCGGCCCTCGTCGTGACTCCGGTTTTCGCGGACAAGTCCGTGGCCGGAGTCGAATTACGAGTCGAAGGTACGAGACTGGGAAGGGGCTTGGCGGCGCCAATCGGATTCGCTTCGGCGCCCGCCAGGAGGAGATGAGACGATGGACAAGATCCCGATGACGGCAGCCGGCTATGCCGCGCTCGAAGCCGAACTCAAGCACCGTCAGCAGGTGGAGCGGCCGCGCATCATCCAGCAGATCACCGATGCGCGCACCCACGGCGACCTGTCGGAGAACGCCGAGTACCACGCCGCCAAGGAGCAGCAGTCGCTCAACGAAGGCGCTATCGCCGAGCTCGAGGACAAGCTGGCGCGCGCCGACGTGATCGACGTCTCCAAGCTGTCCGGCGACACCATCACCTTCGGTGCCACCGTGACGCTGGTCGACGAGGACACCGACGAGAAGAAGGTGTGGCAGATCGTCGGCGAGCCGGAAGCGGACGCCAAGAAAGGCCGCATTTCGATCACCTCGCCGCTCGCCAAGGCGCTGATCGGCAAGACCAAGGGCACTTCGGTCGAGGTCAATACGCCTGGCGGCGCCAAGGCCTACGAAGTCAAGAAAGTGGAGTGGCGGTAGTCGCGAACCGGCGGAGGGGATCTGCCTCGAGCGATATGAAGCAAGACATCCGCTTCTGTACGACGTCCGACCACGTCAAGCTCGCCTATGCGGTGAGCGGACAGGGCCCGCCGCTCGTCATGCCGGCGACCTGGCTGTCGCATCTCGAACACCAGTGGAAGAGCCTGGCGTGGCAGCCCTGGCTCGAGACGCTGTCGCGCAACTACACCCTGCTGCGCTACGACTCGCGCGGCTGCGGCCTGTCGGACCGCGACGTCGCCGATTTTTCCTTCGAGGGCTGGATCAGGGACATCGAAGCGGTGGTCGACGCCGCGGGCTTCCGGCAGTTCGACATCGTCGCGACCTGCTGGGGCGGCCCGATCGGCGTCGAATACGCCGCGCGCCACCCCGATCGCGTGCGCCGGCTCGTGCTCTACGGCGCCTATGCGCTCGGCCGCCTGCGCGGCGAAAAACCGCTGGAGGCCGAGCAGGCGCGCGTGCTGCTCGACATGGTGCGGCTCGGCTGGGGCCAGCAGAACCACGTGCTCGGCCAGATCTGGGGCGCCTACTTCCAGCCCGGCGGCACGCTCGACCATATGCGCTCATGGTCCGAGCAGCAGGCGCTCTCCACCTCGGCGCAGACCGCGGCGCGGCTGCTGCGGATCGGCTGGCAGACCGACGTCCGCGCCTCGGCGCGCAAGATCAGGTGCCCGGCGCTGGCGCTGCACGTCGCGCGCGACACCGCGGTGCCGCTCGAGGACGGCCGCGCCCTGGCGGCGCTGATCCCGGGCTGCCGTTTCGTGCAGATCGACGGCGAGAACCACATGCCGCTCGCCGAGGAGCCGGCCTGGCCGCAGATCGTCGCCGCGATCGACGGCTTCCTGAAACAACCGATCGAGGCCGGCGCCCCGCGCCATAGCCTGCCGCTGGACGATCTCACCGGGCGCGAGCGCGACGTGCTGGAGGCGGTCGCCCAGGGGCTCGACAATGGCGAAATCGCGGCCGCGCTCGGCATGTCGGAGAAGACCGTGCGCAATCACATCACCCGCGTGCTCGACAAGATCGGCGCCGAGCACCGCTATCAGGCGATCGTGCGGGCGCGCGAGGCCGGACTCGGCGCCAGCAAGGTGACGCCGGCGCCCTGATACGGGACATTAGTCCCTGGGCATTGCAGCTATGCAATTGGCCGCTTCGGGACTTTGGCCTCACTACAGATTGTTCAGAGCACCGCAGTGTTCCTGCCACGCGGCGTGCCGCCGGCATGCCCGCTCAAAGCAAAAAAAGGAGAATGCGATGCCGAAGTTTGTGATCGAACGCGAAATCAAGGGCGCCGGAAAACTGCCCAAGCAGGAGCTGCAGGCGATCTCGCAGAAGTCGTGCAGCGTGCTCAACAGCATGGGCCCGAAGATCCAGTGGGTGCAGAGCTACGTCACCGACGACAAGATCTACTGCGTCTACAACGCGCCCGATGCCGACACCGTGCGCGAGCACGCGCAGAAAGGCGGCTTCCCCGCCAACGTGATCTCGCGCGTGCGCACCATCATCGACCCGACCACCGCCGAGGCCTGACGGCAAGCGCCCACGCCGCCCGCGCGCGGCGTGGGCCGCCCTCACCGGTTGTCCGGGTAGAGGTCGACGGTGATGGCGAGCAGCAGAAACGACAGCGACTTGCCGTGGCCGTCGAGGCCGAGGCTCGCATTGACGCCGCCTTCGAGCACGTCGTCGAGCACGAAGTTGAACGCCGCGAGCTTCGGCAGATCGTAGCGCGTCACGCGCGTCGGCTGCCGCGCGGCGAAGGCCTGCGCGACGCGCTCGGCCGTCACCTGCGAAGCGATCGCGGCATAGTGCTTGGGGTCGCGGCATACCAGCGCGATATTGAGCCGGTTGCCTTTGTCGCCGGCGCGGGCATTGGCGATGTCGTGCAGCGGCACCGGCATCACGCGCCCTCCTCGAGCAGGGTGACGCGCGGCCGCGCATAGCGGCGCTCGATCAGGCAGGAGGCGCTGGCGAGCCGCGGCGTCAGGTGCCGCCGCACCCCGGCGCCGCCGGCCGGCCCGGCGCAGTACAGCGCCTCGACCTCGTCGAGCAGCAGGCTGACCTGCGCGGCGTCGCGCGATTGCGCGGCAAAGCGCAGGCGGATGTCGTCCGGCGCGCCGCGAGGCAGCGCGAGCGTATTGTCGCCGGCACCGAAGACACTGACGGCGCCGATGGCATCGGTGCGGATGGTCAATTGCGGCGCGCGCTTGCGCATGCGCTCGCGGACGATGGCGGCGGCAAGTTGCGCGCGCGCCGCGGCGTTCGGCCCGGCATAGGAGATTTCGGCTTCGCCGAGCAGGCCGCCGTCGACGCAGACCGTGGCCTTCAGCGTCTCCGGCGCCGGCTTGCCGCGCGCGCCGGTGAGGCGCACGCGGTCCCGGCCGATCTCGGTGACGTCGACGCCGGTCAGATCGAGCACCACGTCCGGCGCCAGATAGGCGGCCGGGTCGTGGATCTCGTACAGCAACTGCTCGGTGACGGTGAGGCGGTCGACCACGCCGCCGCTGCCGGGCGGCTTGGTGACGACCATGCTGCCGTCGGCCTCGACTTCGGCGATCGGATAGCCGACCTCGGCGAGGCCGGGCACGTCCTTGAAGCCGGGATCGGCGAAATAGCCGCCGGTCAGCTGCGCGCCGCATTCGAGCAGATGGCCGGCCATGGTGCCGGCAGCGAGCCGGTCCCAGTCGTCGAGCCGCCAGCGCAAGGCGTGCAGCAGCGGCCCGAGCGCCAGCGCCGAGTCGGCGACGCGGCCGGTGACGACGATGTCGGCGCCGCGGTCGAGCGCCTGCGCGATCGGCGCCGCGCCGAGATAGAGATTGGCGGAAATGATGTCCTGGCGGCCGGCGAGCAGCGCGCCGTCGATCTCGCGCGCGGCGAATTCCGCGGGCGTCAGCGCGCCGGTCAGATCGTCGCCCTCGACCACGGCGATGCGCGGCGCCGGGGCGCCGAGCGCGCGCGCCAGAGCGGCGATGCGCCGCGCCGCGGCCATCGGATTGGCCGCGCCGAAATTGCCCACGATCCTGATGCCGCAGCCGAGACAGCGCGCCAGCACCGGCGCCAGCATGCGCTCCATCGCCGGGCTGTAGCCGCGCGCCGCATCCTTGCGGCGTTCGATCTGGCACAGCGCCAGCGTGCGCTCGGCGAGCGTCTCGTACATCAGGAAGCGCGGGCCGTCGGCCCGGGCGAGCGCCTCGACGACGGCGACGGCGGCATCGCTGCGGTCGCCGGCAAAGCCCGCGCCCGAACCGATGAAGGCGCGCTCCGGCATGGCGGGCCTACTTGTCCATCGGCACCATGGCCGCGTCCTTGGAGTTGCGCAGCGTCAGCGAGGTCTTGACGTTGCGCACATTCGGCGCCGCGGTCAGGCGCTCGACGAAGGCCTGGAAGGTCTTGAGGTCGGGCGCCACGCACTTGAGGACGAAATCGATCTCGCCCGACAGCATCCAGCATTCGCGCACCAAAGGCTCGGCGCGCACGAAATTCTCAAAGCCGACGAGATCGGCCTCGGCCTGGCTCGCCAGGTGCACCATGGCGAAGACGGTGACCTCGTAGCCGAGCTTCTTCTCGTCGAGCAGCGCGCGGTAGCCTTTGATGTAGCCCGCCTCCTCGAGCGCGCGCACGCGGCGCAAACAGGGCGGCGCCGAAATGCCGACCCGGCTCGCCAGTTCGACATTGGTGATGCGGCCGTCGTCCTGGAGTTCCTTGAGGATCTTGCGGTCGATGGCGTCGAGGCGGGCGGGCACCGGGGGTCTCCCTGCCGGAAAGGCCGGCGGAAAATCCATACCGCGAAACAAAGTTTCGCGAAACATTATTGCGCGATCAGCGGATCGTGATACCGGGCAGGATTGAACCCTGTGGCTTTGGGGGTTGCGTATCTTGCATAGCTCGGCCGAAGTCCCTAGATCGTGCATGCAAAAAGAGCCGGTCTCGCCCGGCCTTCGCCACGGCTTTGCGCCGGGCCGCCAGGGGGCGGTTACTGAATGTCCAAGACCAGCCACGCCAAGGTCGTGATTATCGGGTCGGGGCCGGCCGGCTACACCGCCGCCATCTATGCCGCGCGTGCCATGCTGGAGCCGGTGCTGATCCAGGGCATCCAGCCGGGCGGCCAGCTCACCATCACCACCGACGTCGAGAACTATCCGGGCTTTGCCGACGTCATCCAGGGGCCCTGGCTGATGGAGCAGATGCAGGCGCAGGCGAGCCACGTCGGCACCAGGATCGTCACCGACACGGTGACCAAGGTCGAGCTTTCGCAACGGCCGTTCCGCCTGAGCTGCGACTCCGGCGACGTCTATCTTGCCGACGCGCTGATCATCGCCACCGGCGCGCAGGCGCGCTGGCTCGATCTGCCGTCGGAGCAGAAGTTCAAGGGCTATGGCGTGTCGGCCTGCGCCACCTGCGACGGCTTCTTCTACCGCAACAAGGACGTCGTGGTGATCGGCGGCGGCAATACCGCGGTCGAGGAGGCGCTGTTCCTCACCAATTTCGCCTCCAAGGTGACGGTCGTGCACCGCCGCGATTCGTTCCGCGCCGAGAAGATCCTGCAGGACCGCCTGTTCAAGCACCCCAAGATCGAGGTGATCTGGGACAGCGTGCTCGAGGACGTGCTCGGCAGCGACAATCCGCTCAAGGTCGCCAGCGTCAAGCTCAAGAACGTCAAGACCGGCGCGGTCACCGAACGCGCGGTCGACGGCGTCTTCATCGCCATCGGCCACCAGCCGGCTTCCGAACTGTTCAAGGGCCAGCTGCAGATGAAGCCCTCCGGCTACATCGTCACCGCCGGCCATTCGACCGCGACCTCGGTGCCGGGCGTGTTCGCCGCCGGCGACGTCACCGACGACATCTATCGCCAGGCGGTGACCGCGGCCGGACAAGGCTGCATGGCCGCGCTCGAGGCCGAGAAATTCCTGGCGGCGCAGGAACACCAGAAGGCGGCAGCAGAATGAGCATGGCCGGCACCCAGGGCACGATGGACTGGGACAAGCTCAAGGTCTTCCACGCCGCGGCGGAAGCGGGCTCGTTCACCCATGCCGGCGAGCGGCTCGGCCTGTCGCAGTCGGCGGTGTCGCGCCAGGTTTCGGCGCTGGAATCCGAACTCAGCGTCTCGCTGTTCCACCGCCACGCCCGCGGCCTCATCCTCACCGAGCAGGGCGAACTGCTCTATCGCACCGCGCACGAAGTGTTCATGAAGCTCGAGGCGGCGCGCACCAAGCTCACCGACAGCCGCGAGCGGCCGAACGGCGAACTGAAGGTGTCGACCACCCCCGGCATCGGCATCCACTGGCTGCTGCCGCGGCTCGGCGAGTTCATCGACCTCTATCCCGACATCCGCGTCACGCTGATCACCAGCGACGAGGAGCTCGATCTCGCCATGCGCGAGGCCGACGTCGCCGTCCGCCTGCGCCAGCCGACGCAGCCGGATCTGATCCAGCGCAAGCTGTTCTCGGTGCACTTCCACGCCTATGCCTCGCCCGACTATCTCAAGCGCTTCGGCACGCCGCGCACGCACGAGGAGCTCGACAAGCACCGCATCATCCTGCTGAGCGGGACGGTGCCCGCGCATTTCGCCAACCGGCGCTGGCTGCTGGAAGTCGCCCGCGGCGGCAAGGAGCCGCGCACGCCCTGCGTCACCATCAACAACGTTCTCGGCGTCCTGCGCGCCTGCCAGCGCGGCCTCGGCATCGCGATGCTGCCGGACTATCTGGTCGAGGAAAACGGCGGCCTGGTGCAGCTTTTCGGCGAGGGGGAGACGCTGGCGCTCGACGCCTATTTTGTCTACCCGGAAGAACTCAAGTCGGTGGCGCGCATCCAGGTGTTCCGCGATTTTCTTGTGGCCAACGCGCAGCGCTGGCATTTCTAGAAGCCGCTATCCACAGACGAGCCGCGGCGGGAAAAATTTTCGCGACGGCAAAACCCTGCGGCGAAATGTTGCGGTGCGACGCAAATCGGCATGGCAGACATGCGGCGCAGGGCGTTGCTCGCCCACCGCGGCCGGCCGCATAGTGCGCGCACGCTGTTTCGCCGGACGCGTATCCTCCCAGAGTAACCCGGCGGGCAGCATGTTCCCCTCTGGAATGTTGCCGGCCCCCCACGCCGGCAAACTGAACCGGGCCCCTTCGCGGGGCCCGGTTTTTTTCAGTGGTCGAAGAAGCGGCCGCCGCGCCGCTCGCGCAACGGCTCGCGCGCCTGCTCGCGGCCGTAGCTGACGCGATAGACCGCGCCGTTCCAATCGTCGGAGACGAGCAGCGCGCCGTCGCGCATCACGTCGACGTCGACCGGGCGGCCCAGATAATTGTTGTCGGCGATGAAGCCGGTGAGGAAAGGCTCCATCGAAGCCACCGAGCCGTTCTTGCCGAGGCGCACAAGGACGATGTCGCCGCCGAGCTTCTTGGTTCTGTTCCACGAGCCGTGACGGGCGATGAAGATGGCGTCGCGATAATCGCCGGGAAACATCCGCCCGGTATAGAAGCGCATGCCGAGCGGGGCGACGTGCGGCCCGAGCAGGGTGAGCGGCGGCGTGAATTCGTCGCAGGAATGTCCCCAGCCGAATTCGGTGTCCGGCAGATTGCCCTGGTAGCAGAACGGCGCGCCGAAATTCTCGCCGGGCTTGGCGACGCGGTTGAGCTCGTCGCTCGGCGCATCCTCCGACAGCCAGTCGCGGCCGTTGTCGGTGAAGTAGAGCTGCCGGCTCTGCGGCGACCAGTCGAAGCCGAGCGAGTTGCGCACGCCGAGCGCCACCGCCTCAACGACGTTGCCTTCGAGATCGATGCGGCGGATCTGCGCCGCGGTCGGCGGCGGCAGGCAGTTATTGCAGGGCTGACCGATCGAGACGTAGAGCTTGCGGTCGGGGCCGATGCCGAGGAAGCGCAGGCCGTTCACCTCGTCCTTGGGCAGGTCCTCATAGACCGGCTGCGGCGCCGGCGGGTTGTCGAGCACGTCTTCGACATTGTCGATTTTGACGATGCGCGACACTTCGGCGATGAACAGCGTGCCGTCGCGCAAGGCAAGCCCGTTCGGCCGGTGCAGGCCGGAGGCGACGACCTTGACCGCGCGCTGGGCGTCGATGGCGTAGACCTTGCCGCTCGCCGGGCTCGCCACGAATACGGTGCCTTTGGCGCCGATGCGCAGCGAATGGGCGTCGGGGATGCCTGCGGCGTAAAGCTCGATGCGGAAACCGGCCGGCAGCTTGAGCTTGCTGAGCGGCAGGGCGTCCGGCGCCGCCGGCTGGGCCGGGGCCGCGATCGGCTTGAGCCTGGCGGCAGCCTCGCTACCGGCCGGCGGGCCGTCGGCAGCCAGCGCGTCGCCGCGGACGGCGAGCGCAAGGACCGTGGCAAGGGCGATGCGGACGGCCGGATTCATCAGCAATCCTCCCCCATGCGGCTGGGGGCGGCAATCCAGCCTTGTTGCGGGGCTGCAATAAAAGTTGCGGGAAACCTGTGTAGGAACCACCCCTCCGGCCGGCAGTTGCTATAAGCTTGGCCGCATAGGGGCCAAGAAATGCCGGCAAATAGGCCCTCTTCGCGGCAGTGCAAAATAGCAACAGTGCCAGGTCGAGATGCCTGTCATGTTGGGAAAACCGTAACGAAACCATGTGCATCAGATAATATGCTGGCACAAAACGCGGGCCCGAGGGGCCATTCTCTGGGAGTTCATTCGTGAAATCGTGTCGATTTGAGCACCTGCTGGCCTCCACGGCCTTCGGTCTTGTGCTGGCGCTGTCCAGTCACGCGGGTTTTGCGCAGCAATCCAACGACGGGGTGCAGGCAGCCGCGCCGCACGACAGCGACGCTGCCGCGACGGTAAAACAGGACGCCCAGACGCCGAGCCAGACTGCGCCGGCGGCGGCAAAGGACGAGCCCAAGCAGGAGACGGCGGCGCCCGTGTCCGAGCCGGCCAAAGCCGCGTCGGCACCGGCCGCGCCGGCAAACGCCGACACCCAGGTGGCCGACCAACTGCGCGACCTGATCACCGGCAAGAAGCTCGACCGGCTGATCGCCCGCCGCGACGACCGCGCCGGCGTCGAGCAGTTCTACAAGGCGCGCGATTACAAGCCGCTCTGGCTTGCCGACGGCAAGGCCGGCGCCCGCGCGAAAGCGGCCGCCGCCTATCTCGGCCAGGTCGAGACGGTCGGCCTCGACGCGCAGGACTACCCGGTTCCGGATTTTGCGGCCGCGACCACGCCCGAGGATCTCGCGGCGGCCGAGCTCAAGTTCACCAATTCGGTGCTGACCTATGCGCGCAACGCGCAGATCGGCCGCATCCATTTCAGCCGCGTCGCCTCGGACATCGCCTTCAGTCTGGAGGCGCCGAATCCGGCCGACGTGCTCGCCAAGCTCGCCGAGGCGAGCGACGTCGCCGCCCAGCTCGACAGCTACAATCCGCCGCAGCAGGGCTTCAAGGCGCTCAAGAAGGCGCTCGCCGAGCTGCGCGCCAATGGCGGACAGCTTGCCAAGCCGGAGAAGAAGGACGCCGACGTCAATCCGGGCGCCAATGTGCGCGTGCCGGAAGGCGGCATCCTGCGCCCGGGCATGAAGGACAAGCGCGTCATCGCGCTGCGCCAGCGCCTCAACATCGCCGGCGACAAGAACAACCCGCTCTATGACGAGGCGGTGGTCGAGGCGGTCAAGACCTTCCAGACCGAACAGGATCTCGACGTCGACGGCAATGCCGGCCCGAACACGGTGCGCGCGCTCAACGGCGTCAAGACCGAACGGCGCGTCGCCGCCAATCCGGTCGACACCGTCATCGTCAACATGGAGCGCTGGCGCTGGCTGCCGCGGACGCTGGGCAATGCCAGCAATACCTATGTCGTCGTCAACGTGCCGGATTACACGCTGACCCTCTATCACCACGGCGAGCAGTACTGGAAGACCAAGATCGTGGTCGGCCAGCCGTCCAAGATGACGCCGATGACCAGCGCGGAGATGAAGTTCATCACCGTCAATCCGACCTGGAACGTGCCGCCCTCGATCATCGAGAACGAATATCTGCCGGCCCTGCAGCAGGATCCCAATGCGCTCGACCGCATCGGCCTGAAGATCTACCAGGATCCCGACGGCACCGTGCACGTCTATCAGCCGCCGGGCGCGGCCAACGCGCTCGGCCGCATCCGCTTCAACTTCCCCAACAAGTTCCTGGTCTATCAGCACGACACGCCGGACAAGTACCTGTTCAAGCGCGACAAGCGCGCCTTCAGCCACGGCTGCATGCGCGTCGAGAACCCGCTCGAATACGGCACCAAGCTGATGTCGATCGAGGATCCGGAGGCGCATTACACGCCGGCCAAGTTCGAAAGCATGTTCGGCGGCAACGAGATCAACATCAATTTCGCCAAGCCGATCCCGGTGCACCTGACCTACCAGACCGCCTTCGTCGACGACGAGGGCAAGCTGCAGCTGCGCGACGACGTCTACGGCCGTGACGCCAAGATGATCGCCATCCTGAAGAACCCGGGCGAGAAGCGCGTGGCCGACATCGCCATCGAGCGCGCACCCGATGCGTCCTCGCGGCCGGTCAAGCTGCCGAGCGGCACCTATGCCGGCCTCGACGGCCAGAGCTACGGCTACCGCGGCGGCGGCAGCTTCTTCGACTTCCTGTTCGGCGGGCAGGCCCAGCCGGTGTATCGCCCGCGCGGCTATGTCGGGCGGACCGACAACAGGCGCGTACGCTAGCAGCGCGCCCCCCGGGAAACGACCAACGCCGGCGAGCCGCTCGCCGGCGTTTTTCGTTTGCAGCGATAGAACCGGCCGCGTCCGCCTTGTCGTGCGGCCGCGTCGCGGCGCTATTTCACGAAACTGAGATACGATGCGATGGCGGCGATTTGATCAACGGATAATCCGCTTGCGACATGCGGCATCGGGTGCCTGGCGGCGGCATCGTAGCCGTCATGCCATTGCTGCAGTCTCTCTTGCAGGTAGGTG
>Ga0070740_10003080_pt1 | contig 18277 bp, 11 predicted proteins | sample Coa_R2_FD_67286 | JGI IMG/M metagenome (GOLD analysis project Ga0070740, IMG submission 67286) | Surface soil microbial communities from Centralia Pennsylvania, which are recovering from an underground coalmine fire - Coalmine... | ecosystem: Environmental > Terrestrial > Soil > Unclassified ...
GTACTGCATTTCTGCCGCCAGTAGAGTGCCCTCGGATGTTTCCGGGCGGGCGGATTCAGGGCGCTCTCCAACTGCACGCGTTAAGCCGACGAGGGCGGCATCGAGTTTTGTAAAATCGCTGGCGACGTTAAACTGGGTCTGGCGCACCTCCCAGGCAAGTTTGTGCAGCAGTTGCTCCATCACATGTGAAAGCGGCTCAAAGACTAAACGTATTTTCAAAATACCGGCAGGTAGCGATCGAGTTCCCACGCATGGACCTGCTTGCGGTACTCGGCCCATTCGATGCTCTTAGCCTCGACAAAGCCCTCGTAGATCGTGTCGCCCAGGGTTTCGCGGAGCAGCGGGTCCTCGCGCAGGTCGGTCAGGGCCTCGCCGAGAGTTGCGGGCAGCAGGGGCGAGACGTGGCGTTCGTCCTCGTCGCGCAGGAAAAGGCTCTCGTCCATCGCCGGCGGCAGCGGCAGGCGGCGCTCGATGCCGTCCAGGCCGGCGCGCAGCATGACCGCGAAAGCCAGGTAGGGATTGCAGCTTGGATCGCAGCAGCGCAGCTCGATGCGCGCGGAAGCCTGGCGGTTCGCATCCGGGCGCGGCACGCGGATCAGCGCCTCGCGGTTGACGCGCCCCCAGTTGATATAGACGGGCGCCTCGTAGCCGGGCACCAGCCGCTTGTAGGAATTGACGAGCGGCGAGAGAACGGCGCACATGGCGCGGGCGTGAGCAAGCTGGCCCGCGATAAAATAGCGCCCCACGTCGGAGAGACCGTACTCGCCCTCGCCGCTCTCATCGACGAAAGCGTTGCGCCCACTGGCGCGGCTGATTAACTGCTGGTGCGTATGCATGCCGGAGCCGTTGAGACCAAAGAACGGCTTGGGCATGAAGGTCGCGTAGAGGTCGTGCCGCGAGGCGATCGCTTTGAGCACATACTTGGCAGTCATCACCCCATCGGCGACGTGCAGCGCGTCCCTCGTCTCAAAGTCAATTTCGTGCTGGCCCGCCGCGATTTCATGATGGCTGGACTCAATGCCAATCCCCATGTGCAGCAGCGCCTGCACCATCTGCCGGCGCACGGTCGCAGCGAGATCGGTCGAGAGATCGAAATAGCTCCCCCGGTCAAACGGCAGGGGCATGGGCGTCTTGCCTTCGAGATGGAGCAAGAAAAACTCCAGTTCGGGCGCGACCATAAAATCGTAGCCCATCTCCCGCGCAACCTCCAGCGCGCGCAACAGAGTCGCGCGCGGATCGCCATCGAAACGCTCGCCATCGGGCGTGAGCACATTGCAGATCACGCGCGCACCCACGTCCTCGTCGTCCAGCATAGCAAGATCCGAAATCATGGTAGAGGCGGGGGGACGCACCCGCACGGGCAGAACCGAGAAGGTGCTGAGATCAGGAAAGAGATACATATCGCTCTCGGCCACGCGCGCAATGCTTTCGAGCGCGGACCCATCAAACCACCTGCCGCTGGTAAGGCTGGCAGCAAATTGTTCCACCGGAATAGTCACACTCTTGGCCATGCCAACCACATCGGTAAATTCCAGGTTGATATAGCGTATCCTCTCCGCCTCGATCAACCTGAAGACACGCTCCCGCGCTTCCTGATCCTGTTGCTCTGCCATATTTCTACACCTCAGGTCTTTATCCGGCCCTGAAGAGATTAAGGGTTTTTCAGGGTAAGGAACATTATAGCAGATCAGGGAAAAAGGTACAGTCGCACGTGTGAGCGACCTACGCAAGAATATCGCCTATCAGCTCCTCCTGGCTGAGCGGACCGATGGCCGCGATGGTCAAGGGATTGAGCAGCGAGTGATTATGTAGCAGTTCGAGAATGCTCTCCTGCGTCACCGCATCGATGGATTCCTTGACCTCCTGGATGGTATGCACCTTGCGCTCGAACCACCAGGAGCGAGCGATCGCGCCCATGCGCGCGCCCGAACCCTCGCCGCGCATGACATTCTCACTCTTGAGCTGAATCTTCGCGCGCTCCAGCTCGTCGGCGGTGATGCCCTCCCGCTCCAGCTTGCGCAGTTCGTTGATAATCACTTCCAGACATTCGTGAGCCTGCTCAGGTGTAGTGCCGGCGTAGATGCGCAGCGCGCCGATATGCTTGTTCGCCGTCTGGGACGCGGAGACGCTGTAAACCAGACCGCGTTTCTCGCGCACCTCAACGAACAGCCGCGAGGCCATGCTGCCGCCCAGCACTTCAGAAACCACCAGGGAGGGATAGTAGTCGGGATCGGGATAGTTGGCGAACGGCACCATCAGGGCAATATGCTCCTGCTTGCCCTCTTGATACTCCAGGGCAATCCTCTGCGTGGGTGCAGGCCGCTGCTCCGGCGAAGGCGCCGCCTCCCCCTGCCAGTCGCCAAAAAGCTCCTCAACCCGCCGGACCACGTGATCCCAGTCGAATTTTCCCGCGATGGCGAAAAGCATATTGTTCGGCTGGTAGCGCTCCTTCCAGAACTGGCGCAGATCGTAGCGCTGCAAGCTCCTGACGCTCTCAGAGGTGCCCAGCAGCGGACGAGCCAGCGCCGTCCCCTGATAGAAATTGGCGCGCACCAGATCAAAGATGCGGCTCATCGGCTCATCGTCGCGGCGGCGAATCTCCTGCAGAACGATGTTGCGCATCTGCTCCAACTCATCTTTGGGAAAAGTCGAGGTCAGTACCAGCTCGTTGATCAGCGCGAGGGTCTCATCGAACTTCGTATTGACAATCTGAGCCCAGATTTGCGAGGTTTCCAGGCCCGTGCTGGCTCCCTTGCGCGCCCCCAGGGACTCAAAAGCCTCGTTGAGCGCACGCGCATCTTTTTCTTTCGTCCCTTGAAAAAGCATATATTCAAAAAGATGGGCCAGCCCCTGCTTCTCCTCAGGCTCATTGATGACGGCGGCGTTAAACTGCAAGCCAAAGGTGGTCGAACTCAGGCTGGGCATATACTGGCCAAGCATCTCAATACCATTGGGGAGGCGGTGATAGAAATAGTTCTCCGGCAACTGCACCTGCTCGCTCATACGCTATCGATCCTTTCTAAAACAGAAATGGGCAGTTTTCTCAGGCAAATCACGCCCAGTATACCACAACTTCGCTCCTGCTTTTCAGGCGTTTGCCTCGCCCCCAAAGGATTCAACTTTAGTTGATTTTATTGTTGAGTTAATTTTTTCAAAAAAATTAACTCAACAATAAAATCAACTAAAAGGAAAGAGGGATGTGGGAAAGGGATGGGAAATCCTGGCCATCGCCCACCGGCTCATTGCCGGGAATAAAAAGCGCGGCGCGAACATTATCTTTAGACAACGGTTTTTTCTTTTTGGGAGTCTTCTATGCTGCGCAACAAAACCCTCCTTGCGGTCTCGCTCGCCGTCTGTGCTGCGTATATCGGCATTGGCATGGTCGTGCCGGTACGCGTTCTGTACGCGGAGTCGCAGGGGGCATCTCTAGCCATTATCGGGGCGATGGCCTCGGCCTACCTGATCTCAAACTTCTTATTTCAATATCCCAGCGGCTGGCTGGCCGATCGCTGGGGACGCAAGCCGATGATGCTATTGAGCCTGCTGGCCCAGGCTGTGCTCTCGCTGCTCTATCTGTTTATTTCTGATCCCATTTTCTTCGTCGTCCTGCGTTTTGTCGAGGGCATAGCTGCCGCCGCCTTCCTTCCCTCGGCCCGCGCCCTGATTACCGATTCGATCCCATCGGAGAAGCGCGGCGAGGCTTTTGGCGTCTTCGGCGCTTTCTTTAACGCCGGCTTTCTCATCGGTCCGGCGCTGGGAGGACTGCTCGCGGGCACCGGCTATGCCAGCGCGTTTATCGCTGCGGTGGTGTTTCGCCTGGCGGCGCTGGTGCTGGTTTTTGTGATGATCAAGTCGGGAATGCACCGGCGGCAGACGACGCAGGAGAAGAAGGTGCCGCTGAAGCCAGGCGAGCTATTCACGCCGCCGCTCAGCGGGGCCTATCTGCTGGCCTTCGGCGACTTCCTCTACGTCGGCTTCGATATCACCCTCGCCGCCCTCTGGATGCACGATCACCTCGGCGCCTCCGTCGCCTGGATCGGCGTGACATACATGATCTGGTCCTTACCCGGCATTATCCTGGCTCCTATCGCGGGCAAAATCGCTGACCGGCGCAGGCGCTCCGGCCTGATTCTGCTCTTCGGCCTCGCGCAGGTGCCGCTCTACGTCGTGTATGCGCTCTCAAACTGGTTCTGGCTGGTCGCTTTCCTCTTCCTTGTGCATGGCACGCTCTACGCCTTCGTCCAGCCCGCCGTGGACTCGCACGTGGCCAGCGCCTCGGTCAGCCACGCGCGAGCGCGCATTCTGGGAATTTACTCGGCCTCCGGCCTGGTGGGAGGCTTCGTGGGAGCCAGCGGCCTGAGTATCCTCTATAGCTGGGACTTCCGCTATCCGCTGCTCACCATCGGCCTCGGATACGGACTGTGCGTCCTCATCGGCGGCTCTCTGATTCGCCGGTCCGAAGGCAGAAACCTCCTGTATCCATCGCTCAGCCCGGAGCCACAGATCGAGGAAGTGCAGATCGAGGTTGTCAGCGAAACGCGCTGACTCCACTTCAGCAAGCAAAGGAGGCCCGGGATAGGATTCCCTGGCCTCCCTCTTAAAGAAACTGCCTGACCGCTGTCCTTATCGCAGCAAGGAGATCGCGCTTATCACACCCACTGTTTGCGAGAAACGTAGATGTAGCCGCTGCGAGCGAAGCTGCCAAAGTTGACGCGGCCACTGAAGCTGCTCTTTCCCTTTGGAACATTGCTCGAAGAGGTTGCGACCTTCGTCGCCAGAGCAAAGACGTACATCTTTCCGCCACTGACGCTCGACGGCAGGGTCACGCTCGCCAGCACCTCGCCGGTAGGGATGCTAACCTCGGCCAGGAAGACTCCCACCGGCGTCGCCAGCTTCCCGCTCGCCGTGTTCTGATACGAAGCAGTCACCACCACGCCATTGCCAAAGACCGGCGTCTGCCACTTCCACCAGTCGGTGAAGCCCAGTGGAAAGTTCTGCGAGTTCCCATCGGTAAAGTGCATGGTCGCCGTGCCGCTGGCATTGCCAAAGGCAGACGCGCCCAGGATGCCCAGGGTCGTCGCCCCGCTCACCGGCGTCACCGGAATGGTCTGTCCCGCCGCCTGCCAGTCGTTAAATGTGCCTGGCAGGCAATTTGGCCACTGGAACGCGTAGCCACTGGTGCTGACCGTACCACCGGCGGTGACTCCCGCGCTGGCCAGGGCCTGAGCCGAGTAGCTGCGACCCTGCCCGTCAAAATTGCCGAGCATCGGCGCGCTATCGTTGCTGACACCCACGTTATTGAAATCGCTGCTACTGGAGGTCCTGGTCGCCAGGGTGAAGACATGAAGCTGTCCCCCGCTGGTGCTCGACGGCAGGGTCACACTTGCCAGCACCTTCCCGTTGGGGATCGCCACCTGCGCCAGGAAGATCCCCACCGGCGTTGTCAGCTTTCCGCTCGCCGTGTTCTGATACGGCGCAACAGAAACCACCAGGTTACTAAAGGATGGAGTCTTCCATCCCCACCAGTCGGTGAAGCCCAGCGTAAAGGTCTGCGAGGTCCCGTCCGTGAAATTCATGGTCGCCGTGCCGCTGGAGGCTCCAAAATCGGCTGCCCCCAGAATGCCCAGCATATTGCCACTAGTCGGGTTCATCACGACAATCTGGCCATGCACCAGCCAGTTATTCGCCTGCCCCGGCTGCACATTTGGCCACTGGAACGCGTAGCCATCAATATTGAGCGTATTGCCGGGAGCAATTCCTACGCTGGCCAGGGCCTGAGCCGAGTAACTGCGGCCCTTCCCGTCAAAGTTGCCTCCTGTCGGCGCAGCATCATCGCTGACACCAACATTGTTGAAGCTACTTGTGTTGACTTTCTGAGTCGCGAAGGCAAAGACATGCATTTGCCCACCGGTCGCGTTCGATGGCAGGACGACGCTCTGGAGGATCTTCCCACTCGGGATCACCGCCTGCGCCAGGAACACTCCTACCGCGATCGACGCCTTCCCGCCAGGCGAGTTGTGATATGGCGCAGTAGCCACCACCACATTGCCAAAGGCGGGAGTCTTCCATCCCCACCAGTCGGTGAAGCCCAGCGTAAAGGTCTGCGAGGTCCCGTCTGTGAAATTCATGGTAGCCGTGCCGCTGGAGGCTCCAAAATTAGCTGCCCCCAGAATACCCAGCAGGGTATCGCCACTGTTTGAATTCACCGCGATAGTCTGCCCCTCTGCGTACCAGTTATCCGGCGTCCCCGGCTGCGCGCTCGGCCACTGGAACGAAAACCCTTGTATATTCACCGGCTGACCGGCAACCACCCCTACGCTCTGCAGCGCCTGGGCCGAGTAGCTGCGACCAGTTCCGTCGAAGTTCCCTGGCGCCGTATTCGAATCGTTAGTTATCCCAACGTTGTTCTGGTTGTTGCCAGCAGTATTCGGCAGCAGGCCATAGATGTTCAGCGCGGTCAGCGTTCCGACAAACACCTCTCCATTCGCCACCGTAGGGGCGCTAAACTTGACCACGCCGCCTGTCGGCGCATCGCGGGTGGAGTTCAGGCCACTCGTATATAACTCATGCCCAAGGTTGGTCGCATCGTAGGCGCGCAAACCATTGCTGGGATCAAGCACCCAGACAATCCCATTGCTATTCCCATTGCTGGAGACCACAGTATTTCCGGCGGCAAAACTTGTTGAGGAATCCCCACTCTGAGACGCCAGAGAGAGTTTCCCGTTTCCGTTGAGAATATACGCTCTCAAAGGTTGATGAGCGCTGCCAAAGTAGATATACTGCGTCGTCCCGTTGCTCCAGGTAGACGGTGTACTGAACACGCCTCCCAGGGTGTGCGGAGGAAATTCCTGAATAACCTTATCGATATTTGTCGCGCTCTGGTTGGAGCAACTAAAACCACTCGGCGGGCTGGTAAAGTGGCCCATGTTCACCATATTGAGGACGTAGATGCGCCCCTCTTTTCCAACCCCAAAGGCTTCATTGCGTGAGGGAATCAGCAGTATGCCGCCCGAACCGAGGTCGGCGTCCGCAGCCTCCAGACAAGCCTGGTTAAAGGGCGTAAAGTAATCAATCACGTGCAGGCTGGGAGTGAACTTGATAAAGCTATCGCCCAGATCGTTAGCATTGGTCTGGAACGTCCCGTTGCCAGTCATAACGTAGATGCTACCGCCGGTATCCGCCGTCAAAGTGCCGGCCCCTCCCCAGATACCCCCAAATCCCCCGTCAGGCGTATCGTTGTAGATGGCCGTCTGCGCAAACGTGCCGTTGCTGAAACTATACGCCATGATCCAGCCATGATACGGAGTGATGTCACAGAAGGAGGCGAAAGTCATGTAGATCTGGCCATTCACAGGATTCAAAAGGAGGTTTGCACGCTGGCGCTCATGAGTGGGATCAAATTTGATTTTACCACCTGAACTGCCCTGCCCACCGCCATTGACCGTACCGCTGATCACAATGCTGGCCATGTCGGTCCCGGTCGTGAGATCCAGCGCATGCAGGCGGTAGACCAGGCTGGAACCCTCTTTGGTAAAGGCGACGACATAGATGGTGTTTGTGGAGGGATCGATCACCGGCGTCGATGTGATACCTATGACCGGGTTTATATCGTTACAACCGACGCTAGAGGCAGGCACCGTTGTCGCGTTGTTCGCACCTCCCAGAAAGCTCGTCTTCCAGAGCGGCGCCGCAGCAGAATCAGTGGAATCGGCGTCAAAGGCATACACACTATCATTCTCAGTGGCAACAAATACCACATTATGCACCGCCCCACCGATCGTCACGTTTGGCATAAACAACGGCTGGGCATAGACCTGACCATCCACCGGAAAGGCTACGCGTTTGCCAAATTGCAATGCGTTGACATTACTCAGCGTAAGAGCCGTCTCGTTCCTGTTCGCTCCTGAGTGAGCTACGTCATTCTTATAGGTTAACACTGCGGAATTCGGGTTGGCGAGTTGCTGATGCTTCTCCAGGGGCAGGTTTGCACCAGGCTGGCCCAGAGCATATACCCCCACGGAGAGACTGGCAAGGAAGGTCAGGAGCAGAGCCATCGCCACAGGCAGCATAACCATACGCAAGCGTACAGCGGTTTTCATACACACTCCTTGTGATTCCATTAGTGAACAGAAATAATAACATAGGTGACAGAATATAAGGCACAGTGGGAATGGCCGGAGCAGCCGATCCCCTCTCCCGATAACAGGCTACGTCATCCGCTATTAAGAAATTCGGCGCACAACACACCCCCAACCCGCTTCTCTACTAGCTCATGGATTATAGGAAACAATACATCAAGTATTCTTTCATGTCAATAACTATTTGTCAGACAGATTTGATGAAATATCAGCATAACGAGACAGAAAGACATGTTTTGGAGCGTTGTGAAACACTTCCAGGCGATCTGACGAGAACGCTGTATGTGGCAAAAAAGCGCGTGTGTTGCAAAAAATTCGCCGGCTGAGATAGTACTTCTGGCAGGCAAGATTATCGATCGGTGAGGCAGATCCGTTGCTTGCAAACGCGATGAAAATTCCTGCAAGATACTGTAACCTTCCAACGTAAAACGGGGTTATAGTGGATAGGGAAAAGCGAGGAAGGCACTATTTCCATTGCCACAAGGGTTCCTCGCTCTCCCTGGGCATCTTGTCCGTATGCGAGCTTCCTTAACACAAAGCGCCCACCGACCCAAAACGTGGACAGCCAGTTCTCTTCTGGTTGTCCTCGCTTTTTGTGCTTCCGACGGCGGTCTTTCTACTGAGGAGTGGTCTGGGTCAGCTCTTTCATCACATCGGCCAGGTCGGCATAGATATGATCCGGCTTGAGCGACGACTGCTCGACATCCGCGCGCGTGCTGCTGCCGGAGAGGACGAGCAGCGTATGCATTCCGGCACGCTGGCCGGCCAGGATATCGATCGCCAGCCCATCTCCCACCATAACTGTCTCCTCCGGCTGGCTGCCAAGTAATTGCATAGCTTCCAGGAGGAGCATCGGCTCCGGCTTGCCCACAACTTCGGGACTGGCCCCGCTGGCGCACTCAATCGCGGCGGCCAGGGAGCCACAGCCGGGCAGAAAGCCGCCTGCAACCGGCAGCACGGGATCGCGATTGATGGCAACAAAAAGCGCGCCCGCGCGAACGGCGTTCGCCGCGTTCGTCATTTTCTGATAATCGAAATAACGATCCAGTCCAACCAGAACGGCGTCCGCGTCAGCATCCTCGCTGGCAGCGACGGTCAACCCCTGGGCCTCGACCAGATCGATCAGGGGTTGCTCGCCCACGACATAGACGATCCCGCCCGGCACGCGACGAGCGATGTTCTGGACTGCTGCCTGCCCGGCGGTGAGCAAATGCCTATCGTCGGTGTGGATGCCCATGCGCGCAAGCTTGGCGAGAATCTGCGCCCCGGTGGCAAAAGAGTTGTTCGTCAGAAAGAGATAGTTCTTTTCGTTGTCGGCCAGCCAGTTGACAAACTCGAGAGCGCCGGGCAGAAGCTCATTTCCCCGATAGACCACGCCATCCAGGTCGATCAGGTAGGTCGTATATGGTAACATGAATTCTCTATTCCCTCAAAAGTTGCTCGCGAATGGCCACGATTTCGCGGCGCAGCGCGGGATTGACGTTGACTGCACGATCGATCTTCTCGCAGGCATGCAATACCGTGCTGTGATCGCGCCCGCCAAAGAGCTGGCCAATCTCAAGCAGCGATTCCTGCGTCTCCTGGCGAATCAGGTACATCGCTATCTGGCGAGGCATCACAATATGCTTATCGCGCTGCTTGCCACACATAGCCTCCAGCGAGATATGATAGAAATCCGCCACGACCTCGGCAATCTGCCGGCTGTTCAGGCGCGATTCGCGCACATCCTCGCCCAGCGAGGACATCGCCGCGCGCGCCACCTCCATTGTCAGCTCGGTATGGTGCAATTGCTGATAGGCCATCAGGCGGTTCAGGCATCCCTCCAGCTCGCGGATGTTCGTCTGGACGCGACCGGCAATATAGGCGATGATCTCGCCGGGCACGCGATAGTGCAGCGCGTCAGCTTTGACGCGCAGAATCGCCATGCGCGTCTCCAGGTCCGGCGGCTGGATATCCGCAATTAGTCCCCATTCAAAACGCGAACGCAGGCGCTCCTCCAGGCTCACAATCGCTTTGGGCGGACGATCACTGCAGATGACGATCTGCTTGCTCATCTCGTATAGACTGTTGAAGGTGTGGAAAAATTCCTCTTCGGTCGATTCTTTGCCCGCGATAAACTGAATATCGTCTACCAGCAGAATATCCACCGAGCGATATTTGGCGCGGAACTCTTCGGTTGTGCGATAACGGATGGCGTTGACGATCTCGTTGGTGAATTGCTCAGAAGAGACGTACAGAACGGCCAGGCCGGTCTGCACCCCCTGGTGTCCGATGGCGTGCAGCAGATGGGTCTTGCCCAGTCCCACTCCCCCATAGAGAAAGAGCGGATTATAGGACTCGCCGGGCGCCTCCGCAACGGCCAGCGAGGCCGCGTGAGCCAGGCGGTTGCTGTTGCCGACAATAAATGCATCAAATGTATAGCGCGGATTTAAGCGATTATGCATCAAAATATTCGCGCGCTGCTCATTATCCCAATCTTCCGTCAATGCATCGGTGACTGAAGGCAGGTAGTGCGGGTTGGAAGGAATGGCGGGCCGGGCTTCTGGACGCTGAGGAGCCGGAATCTCATAATAGGCATAGTCGTCGGCCTGCGTTCTAAGGTCTGGAGAATCGGGTGTTTCTTGCATAAGGGTAGACTCTTCTGCTTCATACACACAGGAAAGAGAAACAGGTTGCCCGGTTATATCGGCCAGCACATCTTCGATGGTAGAGCGCCAGTGGGTATTGAGCATATCGCGAGCCAGGTCGCTCTCAACGTAGAGAAGGAAATAAAGCGCCTCCTCTCCCTCCTCAGCCGGCTCATCCGCGCCTTCGTAGGGAGCCTCTACCAATGTAGCTGTTTGTAACCAGGATCTGACCACAGGATCGACGGAAACCGTCTCCAGGCGTTCGAGCGTCGTCTGCCAGATACTCGCAACGTTCACCATCCCACTCCCGCGCTATTCTTCAAGGATAGCAACACACTCTATTTCGACCAGCGCCTTGCGGGGCAGCTCGGCAACGGCCACGGTTGAGCGGGCGGGCGGCAGGCGACCGGGTCCTTCAAAATAGCGGGCATAGACCGCGTTCATCGCCTGGAAATCGCCCATGCTGGCCAGGAAAACCGTGGTCTTGACAACCTGTGCCAGCGTCGCGCCGGCAGCCGCGAGCACCGCCTGGATGTTCTTAAACACCTGCTCGGTCTGCGCCTGGACATCGGCCCCGACCAGTTCACCGCTGGCAGGATCAAGCGCGACCTGGCCAGAGGTATAGAGAAACTGGCCACAGCGAATAGCCTGGCTATAGGGACCAATCGCGGCAGGAGCCTGGGCTGTCTGAACTTTTGTACGTTGCATAGATCCATTTCCCTGTGACCGTGTAGGCCACCATTCTAAGAAATATCATTTTGAAGGTTTATTGTAGCAGCTATAACGGGTGCTGTCCATGCCCTGACGGATAGTACCGCTGCCCACCCGCGCCCGACGAGTAGCCCGGCGGGGTCAGAGGAGGCTGGACCGCCAGCGACGAGGGGAGAGGCGACGCCAGCGGGGCCGCGTGGTACAGTTCGCGAATACAGTAGCGCAGCGCCCGGCGCATTTCATGAGCGGAGAGGAAGCGGTCCTCCGGCTCCTTCTCCAATGCCTTCATGACGATCCTTTCCACAGCGGCGGGGATAGAGACCGCCGGGTTGACCTGCTGCATGGCCGGCGGATTCGTGGATGCGTGCTGCATGGCGATCGAGACGGCGGTGGGACCAACAAATGGCGGACGCCCGGTCAACATCTCGAACATGACAACACCCAGCGAGTAGAGGTCCGACGAGGCGGAGAGCTTTTCACCACGCGCCTGCTCCGGCGAGAGATAATCGGCGGTTCCCAGCACAATGCCGCTATTGGTCAGACCCGCCTCCTCCGCAACGCGCACAATGCCAAAATCGGTCAGCTTCACCAGCAGGTTGCCCGCACCTACCGTGTTGTTGATCGACGCTCCACTGGAGGCCAGCATGATGTTCTGCGGCTTGATGTCGCGATGGATGAAATTGTGGTTGTGAGCGACGTGCAGCACTGCGCAGACCTGCGAGGCGATCTCCAGCGTTTCGTGCGGATGCAGGTGCCGGCGCTGACCAATTAACTGCTTGAGCGTTGGCCCCTGGATGTACTCCATGACCAGGTAATACTGACTCGCCTCCTCGAAGAAGTCAAAGATGGTGACTGCGTTGGAATGAACCAGCGACGCAGCCGCCCGCGCCTCGCGCCGAAAACGCTCGACGGCCTTCAGGTCGTTCTTGTCCAGAGAGCGCAGAATCTTCACCGCCACGAAACGCTCAACCCGGTGGTCCCATGCCTTAAATACGCTGGCCATGCCTCCCGTGGCAATATGTTCACGGACCTCGTAACGCCCGCCAATTAAGCGACCATCAAATTGATTTAACATATACCCTCAAAGAGAGAAAAATTTCTCTGCGGAACTCTCGTTTCCGCTAAGTATAACACATGAACAACTTTACCAGGATCTGGCAGTGTCGAAAACCCGCATTACACCTGCTACGTAGTCCATACCGGGCGGCTCTCGCCATCGATGCCGCCGGATGTGACCTGGATTGGGCTGCCCGCAATGCTGTATTTTTGAGTCTTTGCATCATAGTTGACCTTCACTATCCAGAGATCGAATGCTCCCCCGGTATACTGGATATACGCAATTTGCTTCCCATCGGGCGACCAGACCGGCTGCTCGATATATGTCTGGCTGAGCAGGTGCGATGATTGGGTCTTGTACGATTGTAGCGCCAGCGCCTCGGTCTTCGGGTCGTTGGGCGTCTGGGTAATGGAATCCGGCGGCGTAGGCATGACCATCAGGCTCATCTGGGTCTGGTTTTTGTTGCGCTGAATATAGGCAATCGCGTTGCCATCAGGCGAGAACGCCGGCTGGATATTCTCCAGGTCAGGCGTAGTGATAGCAATGCTTGGATCGAAGCCACCGCCGGGCGAACCGGGATAGTACATCCCGGGATGGGCGCTGATGGTGTTGGGATTCTCCATGTAGAGCTGGATATCCTGCTGCGTCTGGGTGGCCGCGTCGTAGGTGTAATGGGTGTAGATGATCTGGTCGGGATGTCCGGGCCGGTAGCTCGCATCGCGGTCGCCGCCATCCCCAAAAGTGGCATATGCGACATCCTTCGGCTTGACCGTAGGATTGTTAAAGGGAACTGAGAAGACCTGCAAATCCAGCATCGGGGCATCGCGCCCGGTCTGCTGATACCAATCCTCCTTCTCCAGGTCGCTCAAGAAAAGCAGCGTTGAGCCGTCTGCGCTCCAGGACGGCTGCGCATACCACGCGAAGGTGTTATGGATGAAAGGACCGTTGTAGTAAAACTTCCCCGCGCCGGTACGCAGCACGCGCACTTTTCCGCCAGAGGTTGAAACCACACAGAGGTCGGAATACTCTTTATATTTTTCGATAAACGCGACCCATTTCCCGTCGGGCGAAACCGCCGGATCGTAGACGTTGCCGGTGCTCACCAGCTCTTTCGTGGTGTTGTTTCCGTTCAGCACATACAAATTGTGATTGATGGTCAGGTAGAAGTTGCCCTTAAACACGTCCTGGTTCACCGAAACTTGCTGCCCGTTGCTGCCGGTGGCAACCTGCTGTCCGCTGGGGCCCCCGAAGCCAAGACAGCCCTGGACGCTCAGTGCGAGCAGCGCCAGCAGGAGCAGCGTTCCTCCCTTGAGCTTCGGCGTCGGGCGTCCCTCGCCTGAGTGGAGGAAAGGCAGGCTCCAGAAGATCGAAGTCTGTTCCATAAATCTGGTTCGGGCATGGGTGCTAGAAAACATCTGTCGACTCAAAAACTCCCATCAGCATGAGGTCCAGCAGGCTCTGAATACCAAAGAGAGAGCTGGGGGCGCTGTTCAGACCACCGGGCAGGCTATTGGTGAGATTGCCCAGCCCGTCAACGGTGTTGTTAATGCTCACCGCGAGCGGCGAGGGCTGGCCGGTCGTATAGGCTACCGGCAATTGCGAGCTGCCCCCGCTATCCCCCACGACGTTGCAGGCCGCCTTGTCGCCGAGCTGCAACATTTGAGAGATCGCGGGGATGATCTTTGCGCAATTGGGAAACACGACATCCGCTCCGGCGTCAGGTGTGCCTGCCGGCGCGACGCCAGAGGTTGAATAGGGCGGCCCGAGAATCAGTTTGTTGATCTTGTTGACATCCAGACTGCGCGCGAAGTACATGAGCTTGAGCACATCGCTCAGTTGCATATCGGTCTTGAGATATCCCTGCAAGTCATTCGCGATGGCAGAGAGATGCCCAAAAACATCCGGGTTGGCAAGTTTGGCCTTGAGCGCGCCCAGCACCTGCTGCTGGCGGGCCGAACGCCCAAAATCTCCGACGAGATCGGCATGACGCGAGCGCACATACTCCAGAGCCGTCTGGCCGTCCAGGTGCTGCGGGCCGGGCGGCAGGTAGAGACGCTTGAACGCGTAGGGATTATTTGCGTTGGCGCCTACGTCGTCGGGATAGTTGTCATCGACGATCGGATGCAAAACATCGACATCCACTCCGCCGACCTCGTTGATAACCTTGATAAAGCCATCCAACCCCACCCAGGCGTAATAGTTGATCGGAATGCCAAAATCTTGCTCGATCGTGCGCCGGCTGAGATCCACTCCCCCCAATCCAAATGCCTCATCCAGCTTGTGCAGACCATACCCGGGCACGGGAATGTAGAAATCGCGCGGGATCGAGAGCATGCCGACGGTGTGGGAGGCCGGATCGATCGTGACGACGATATCGGTCTGGGCGATGTACTGTCCCTGGAATTTCTGATCGGTGTCGCTGCCCAGCAACAAGATGTTGATGCGCGGACCACTCAATATACCGTTGTTGAGGTTCGCGTTGGGATCTTCCTCGCCCGGCGCTCGCTGCACCTGCTGTCCAACGATGTGATTGACCGCGCCGGCGAAATTAATCTGGTAATAGGCAAAGCCGGTCCCGCCCAGGATCAGGAAGAAGAGCAGGATACCGATCACGACGCGCGCCCAGATGGGAACTCTGCGTTTCTTCTTGCGCTTCTTGCCACCGGAACCCTTCCCGGACGAGCCATACCTCTCGCCCCTTCTGCCGCCGGGACCCTGCGGGCCGTCGCCGAAAGAGCCAGGCCCGGCGGGAAAGCCGTTGGGATGAAACGTTCCGGGAGCGGGGGGCGCGGCGATCATGCCCGCGCCGGGCATGGAGAAAGGCGCGCCGGGATTCATTCCGCCAGGCGCGTTGAAACCCTGCGGAAAGGATGCAGGCCCCATAGGTCCGCCGGCCTGCGGCATACTCAGAGGACCGTTGGGAAAACTACCCGGCAAGCTCTGTCCCAGCCCGCCCGCGCCAGGACCATAGCGACCGTGCTGGCCCTGAACATAGACGTCGGGCGTCCGAGGCAGTTTATTTGGGCCGGGAAACGCTGTGATTGGTCCGGGAAAAGATGGCTGCTTGACCGTTTGCTGCTCTGTCAGATCGGCAGGACGAGGCGTCTCACGCCCCTGCATGGCTTGAGGATTATCCTGCCAGGGCGGCTTGAATAGATTATTGCCAGACGGCCTCTGACCCCCAGGCGTCAGATTCTCCCGCGACGCGGGGGCAGCAGACTGCGGGCCGCCCGTTAACCATTCATCGTTTTGAACTGTAGACGGATTTTTCCCCGGAAGAGGGTTTTTAAATTGACCTGCCAAGAGTATTTACCTGCTTCCTGATGATCTCATCTCGTCGATACCATCTTCCGTCGGTGTCTCTCCTACCGTCTCATAACTCACTTCTCACCTGTTACCTGCCTATCGAGAGAACCCGGAACTTCTCTACAAGCGTATTCTGCTAGATTTCGGCTACCTTGAAACATGGGCAGCCGACATTCCTTACATTTAAGTATCTAAGCGGTGTCTAGTAAAAATTTCACACATCAACCCGCTGCCACTTCGGGATAAACTTTCGTTTCCCCTCTGCTCGCCAGCGGCAAAGAGGATTGTGCTACTTTGTATAACGCCAGGGTGTATCAAGTTGTCACGTGGCTATGACCGTCGTACCATTCGCTATCTCTTGCTGAAGGGATTATGCCACACATTTCTCAAAAAAGGATCAAGGAATAGCAAAGAATCCCCCAAAAGTCTCGCTTCTTCTGAAATCTCAACCGGTCCACACTGCGCGCGAGTCGCCGTCCACGCCTCCGGTGATGACCTGAGTGGGCGCACCCTGCACGCTGTAGACGCCCGTCTGGGCGTTCTTGCTGATGTTGACTACCCAGAGGTCAAGCGCCTGGTTGCTCTCTTCCAGGTAAGCGAGCTGCTTGCCGTCCGGGGACCAGATGGGACGGGATACATACGTCCCGGAGATGAGACGCGTTGAGCGATTGTAGGGCTGGAGCGCGAGTTTCTCTGTGTTGGGATCATTGGGGGTTCTGGTGACGTTCTCCGGCACCGGCATGACGTAGATGCTGCTCTGCGCCGCACCCTCGCTGCGCACATAGGCCAGCGCGTTCCCGTCCGGGGAGAACGCGGGCTGGATGTCCTGGTCGCCGGCAGCGGTGATCGCGATGCCCGAATCGCGTCCCCCGGCGCAGTAGAGGCTCGGATGGCGCGCCAGCTCTCCCGGATCGGCCAGGTAAAGCTGCACAATCTGCTTCGCTCCGTTGCCTGAGATATCCGCGTAATGGGTGTAAACGATCTGATCGGCGTGCCCCGGACGATAGCTGGCGTCGCGGTCTCCTCCACCCCCGAAGGCCGCATAGGCAACCGCCTGGATCTTCGCCGGGTTGTTCAGCGGGATCGAGAAAACCTGCATGTCCAGCATGTCGGCATCCTGCCCCGTGCATTGATGAGTATAATCGAGTTTCATCCAGTCGCTCAGGAAGAGCAGCGTCGAGCCATCGGGCGACCACGCAGGTTCAAAGAACCAGTGATAGGTATTATGCACGAACCCACCGTCGTTCTTGAAGAATCCTCCGTTGCCGTTGAGAAGCAGGTGAGGCTGACCGCCGCTGGCCGCGACGTAGAGCAGGTTTGAGTATTGCTTGTAACGCTGAATGAAGGCGATCTTTGTCCCATCGGGGGAGACGGCGGGATCGTAGATGTTGCCGCCCCCGACGATCTGGCGCGCTTGACCGTCGCCGGTGATGACATAGAGGTTGCGCCCGATGGTGGCGTAGATTTTGCCCTTGAAGACGTTCTCAACAACGTTGACCTGGTTGCCCCCAGGGTTGGTGCCGATGCTCTTCGTGGCCGGTCCGCCAAATCCCAGACACCCCTGCAACACAAAAGCGAGCAGCGCCAGTAGCAGAAAGCCCGGTCGTTTTATGCGCATCTCTCTTCCTTCCTCTACGCCTGCGGCGAATCTAGCACAACCATCGAAACCAGGTCGATCAGGTCCCGCAAACCAAAGAGATCGCCGAGCGGATTCGCGAATACCGGTCCACTCGCGTCGGCCAACGAATTACTGCTCACTGTCGGCGCGACTCGGCCAGGAGCGGCTGGAGTAGTCAGGGCAACACCCGTCTGCTCGTCGGCCTGCGCGGTGATATTGCACTTCGCTGTATGTATATGCAGGAATGTATTGATCGCCGGCACGATCGCATCGCACTTTGGCTGGAGCGCGTCCACCGAGCCATAGGGTGTCTGGATGGTTTCGGGCGATGTGTAGAGGGAGCCGCCGAGCGTGAGGTGCTGGATCTTGTTTGGATCGAGGCCGCGCGCGAAGTTCCCCAGGTCGAGGAGTTGATTGATCTTCAGCGATGTATAGACATAGCCTTTCAGGTCGTTCATAAGCTGCGGCAGTTGACTGATGATCTCTGCCCCATTCAACTTGAGCTTGAGCGCGCTCAACACCTGCTGCTGGCGGGCCGAGCGGTCAAAATCGTTGGTCGAGTGGCGTGAGCGCACATACTCCAGGGCCGTCGGTCCATCCAGGTGCTGCGGACCATCGGGAATGTAGAGCCGTTTGTAGCCAAACTGGGCCTTGCCGCTGGTGCCGATGTCGTCGGGATAGCTATCGTCGACGATCGGGTGCATGACGTTGACATCGACGCCTCCAACCGTATCGATGACCTTGATAAAGCCATTCAGACCAACCCAGCCAAAGGCGTTGATGGGAATGCCAAAATCTCGATCCAACGTCAGAACAACCT
>Ga0070740_10003081_pt1 | contig 18268 bp, 17 predicted proteins | sample Coa_R2_FD_67286 | JGI IMG/M metagenome (GOLD analysis project Ga0070740, IMG submission 67286) | Surface soil microbial communities from Centralia Pennsylvania, which are recovering from an underground coalmine fire - Coalmine... | ecosystem: Environmental > Terrestrial > Soil > Unclassified ...
TGGTGGCAAGGTTGACCCCAATGAATTGCCAGATGATGCAGCCATTCGAGAATGTTTGGAAGAAACGGGACTTGCTATTAGCTTAATTGGTGAACGTGCTCCGGTGGCAGGTGGACTGATAAGACCCTATGGAATGCAGTGTAATTCAATTATCCCGGCTGTACGTGATCATATAGATTTTATTTATTTGGCAGTTGCTAATAAGGAAGATTCTCTAAAGGTCAGTCAATCAGAAGCTGCAGGAATCGCTTGGCTTCCTATCGATACAATTCTAGCACATGATTTTAATACTTTTGATGGAGTAAAAACATGGGTTAAGAGATTAGCAAACGAGTTACAAACACATGATAAATGAATTAATTTTTATTACTCATTCGCTCATTATAAGCATATTTGCTCTCATTGCATTGCGCCTGGGCAAAGAAGCATTAATTGGCTTTATTTCAGTCACTTGTATTTTGGCAAATTTGTTTGTGATCAAACAAACAACGCTCTGTACTCTCACTGCAACATGCTCAGATGCCTATTCTATTGGGGCAGTTTTAGGCCTTAATTTATTACAAGAATATTATGGCAGAGATATAGGTAAAAAAGCTATTTGGATCAGTTTCTTTTTACTTATTTTTTACGGTATTGTTACCCAAATTCATTTAGCTTATATACCGAGCAATTGCGATCTAGCTCAACATTCATACGCGGCAATCCTCGAGATGATGCCACGCATTGTAATAGCATCTTTTAGCGTATATTTGTTTGTACAGCATATTGATTCGTGGCTCTACGCATGGCTCAAACAAAGACTAGGAAGTAGATACTTGGTTATCAGGAATTATCTTTCGATAGGCATTTGCCAATGGTTAGATACTGCTCTTTTTAGCCTTTTGGGGCTCTACGGTTTGGTTGAAAATATTTGGCATGTGATTGCAATTAGCTATGCCGTTAAGCTGATCGCGATTGTGTTAGCAACGCCATGCATTGCATTATCTAAAAAAATAGTATCTAAGCAGTAAAAAAAATGGCCAGGAAATACCTGGCCTATATTAAGCTTAAATCAGCTGTGCATTAAGAGACAGTATCAAATACTTCAGATTCAACTTTAACTCTGTGCAATAAGCAGGCTTTATCGTATGCATTTTTTGCCACAGCTCCTTTAATTACATGTTCATGATGCGGAAATGTTTCTCTTTTTAATGTCATGGTATAATCTGCTCTTTCAGAGGCACGCTTTTTCAGGCGATGTAAAATCACTTTATAAAGATGACCTTGAGCATGAGCTTGTCCTTCTAAAGAATGCTCATGTAAACTATTTCTACCAAGAGTTAAATTTTGACCATTAATTTCAAATCGTTGCCCATCATGATTCACTTCTAAAATGCTTTTCACCGTAACATCGGTTGCACAATAACTTGATGCATTCAAGGCCAATATTAATAATATCAATCTGTTATTCATAGGAGACTCCTTAAATAGGTAAAAATAATAATTTGCGCCAGAGTATACGCTTTTTAGATATGAATGTCTCCCTTATCAACCTTGCCTAAACAGTCAGCAAGCAAATTCCCGTACACAAAAGGCTATTTTAGCCCTATAATAATAAAAAAGCGCATTTTCTGACCAAATTAGGGACTGTATGATTCCATTTCGTTTTGAACTCATCCATCAATCTAAAAAATCGAGGGCCAGGGTAGGTCGCATACATACCCCCCACGGCGTGATCGATACACCTGGATTTGTTGCCGTAGGCACTAATGCCACCCTAAAGGCGGTCGATAGCGAAATGATCAATTCCATTGGCCTGCAGCTTATGTTTTGCAATACTTACCATCTCATCTTGCAACCCGGGTCCCAACTGATTAAAAATGCCGGTGGTTTGCATACCTTCATAAATCGAAATGCTCCGATAATTACCGATTCTGGAGGGTTCCAGGTATTTAGCCTTGCTTATGGAACCGTTAACGATGAGCTGAAAAGTCGCGGTCAAAAAAAACATGATGGCTCTGTACTTAAAATTACTGAGGATGGGGTATTATTCAGATCCTATCGCAATGGAGATAAGATCCTTTTGACTCCAGAAACTTCTATTGAGGCTCAAAAAGATCTTGGCGCAGACATTATTATCCCCCTGGATGAATTGCCTCCCTATCATATTAATCCTCATGCCCTTAAACGATCGCTCGATCGCACTCATCGCTGGGAAGAACGTTCACTCAATGAGCATTTAAAAAATCCTAATAATCAGGCGATGTATGCCGTTATTCATGGCGGAATTGATGCAGATTTACGTAAAAAAAGCTGTGATACTCTCTCAAAACTTCCTTTTGATGGCTTTGCCATTGGCGGCAGCTTAGGGAAAAATCATCAAGAAATGTTTGATATGCTCTCATTATTGATGCCTCATGTGCCAAACGACAAACCTAATCATCTTCTGGGAATTGGCGATCTAACTTCCATCGAGCCGTGTATTAAATTAGGAATTGATACGTTTGATAGTTCACATCCAACGCGGTGCGCACGCCATGGGTTATTATTTACCACTACTGGGCATAAGAAAATTTTAAATGCTGAACATCGAGAAAACTTTAACCCCATTGATAAATCTTGCAGCTGCATGGTATGTCAAAAATACACAATGGCATATCTGCACCATCTATTTAAAGCAAAAGAAATGACCGGATTGATATTAGCAACCATCCATAACCTCCATTTTATGGTCCGCCTTATGGCTGATTACCGCAATAATATTTTGGATGGCAAGATCTAATTAATAATCTTGATTGGATCGCATCATATTATCAAAACGTTGTTGCCAACCTTTTTGATTGATGCAAGGTTTTATAGTTTTGGATTTATTGTTGAAGTGAGGTTGACCTGCTTTGTCCCATAACAATTTAAAGGTATATAATGGGGGGATTAGTGCAGCACCTCTTATTAATTTCGTACCCATTGTGGTCCCCATTCCATTCATTGATCCTATACTGCTCAAGCAAAGCAAAACTATGCTAAAATAGTTATTAAACATATGATACCCCTGAAAAAGTGATACAATTAAAAGAAAGACCTTAAAATTATACAGGAAAACCCTTTGAAAACCATTATTTCCCGCCAAAATCCTGAGATTATATCCGTAGCAAAATTGGCAAACGCAAAAGAACGCGAAAAACAACAAAAATTTATTGCTGAAGGTTTGCGAACGTGTTCTGCACTTGTTCAATCTTCCATTAAATTAGCTCAATTGTATGTAACTGAAGCAATGCTTGAAGAAGCTAAAAAAATAACAACCGAAAGGTTTATTACCGTTATCGATAAACCAGTCATGGAAAAAATAAGCATTTCCTCTTCACCCAGCGGCATGGTAGGTGTTTTTCATATCCCTCCAACGCCCGAACCAAAAACCGTACAGCCTGGGCTTGTACTGGCGAGCATATCTGATCCTGGCAATATGGGTACACTTATCCGCACTGCCGCAGCCCTTAATATTAAATCGGTAGTAATTGTTGAAGGTGTTGATATTTGGAATCCTAAAGTAATTCAAGCAACTGCAGGAACTATTGGAAATGTTTCTTTATTTCAATGGTCTTGGGATGAATTAATACGTTATAAAGGTTCAAAAAAGCTTTATCCTTTGGTGATTTCTGGTGGAAAAAATCCTTCCAATCATTACAACGATGGTTTCCTAGTTGTAGGCAGCGAAGCGCATGGAATACCGCAAAAATGGCTTAACAATTGCAATGACCGATTAACTATTCCTATGCCTGGCAATACTGAAAGTCTTAATGCTGCAGTAGCAGGTTCTATTGCCCTTTACTTGGTATACTGCCCGCAATAACCCATATTATTTACTTATAAAAGATCCGATTGATAGACTAAGACTATTAGAGGTACTTTTTTTGGGTATCTAAATAGGGATAGGGGAGTTCTATGAATAAGGGATTTATATTGGCAGCGTTCTTAATAAGCACGGTGGCCAATGCTGCGCCTAAAACTACCAGTACTACGCCAAAATTTGATAAGTTTTTAATTGAGTCAAAACTTGAAACACATAACAATTATTTAGATCGATTGCGGGCATTAGCCACTGAACTTATTTTTCATGTAGCAACACTCAGTGATTATGGCCAAAATCTGAGCGGCATACGTTGTATGGGTGTTGTTTCAAATGCTGAAATAATCATATCAAAACTGATTAATGCAAAAATTTCTTCGGTAGAACCAGTACTTAATGAAGTCGTTGCAAATGCACCAAAAATAGAAACTTTCAAATACTTCCAAACAATGTATTCGAAGATAAAAGATTTATTACCAGATTCTGGCACATATTATTACGGTGTTCCAACATTAGCATTGCCAGTTTCTGTGCTTGGAGATTAATATTAATAACCCATTAAAAAAAGAGATTAGTATGAAGAAGCTATTATTGATCGCCGCTCTGAGTACAGCATATTCAATCTATGCAGCACCAGCAGCCAAATTTGATTCCTATATAAAGAAATCAACCTTTGAATCACAAAAACGTTTAATGACAGAATACAACTTTTGGCAACCTTAATTTATTTCAAACTCCAAGAAGTTAATAATCCTCCGGCAAATCCTAATGAGCCTTCACCCTATACGGTTATGGAAAAGTTAGCAGAAAAGGCAGGTTACAAAGACGCTGTAGCTATAATGAAAGAACTCAATCGTACTGCAAACACAACAGATTATGTTTCAACATATAACAAATTATTATATGTGCTTCCAGCCGGACAAGCTCAAATGTGGGGTATAATCTTAAATCTGCCATATCTATCAAACGAGGGAATAGCACAAATAAATGCACCAACTATCACGCAACCAGTATCTAGAGTGGCTGCTAAACCGTCAAGACCCGCAAAAGAAATAAGACCAAGAGAAATTCCTGCGGTAGAAACTACGCAAGCCGAGGAAGGAATTCCGGCAGCTCCGCCAATGGAAGCTCCAGAAGCTCCAGCGGAAATACCTGCAGCTCCTGAAATGGAAATTCCTGCAGCTCCTGCAATGGCGATACCTGAGGCACCTGCAATGGAAGGAGTTCCTGCAGCACCTGAAGGACCTGTTTCAATACCTGGATTAGCTCCGTCACAGCCGTTAAGAATTCAAAAGGGTAAAGGTAGCGCAAAAGTTCCGGCAAAAACAACAGGCGGGGGAGCACCAACTGCTGAAGCGTTAAAATCTGGCGCAAAAGGACTTAAAAAAACTGGTGGTCCGGGCGTTAAACCAGCTGGTGAAACTGCAAAGGCATCTACCGGCGGTGGAATGGTATCTGCTGAACAGCTTAAAGCTGGGGCTAAAGGGCTTAAAAAAACTTCAGGGCCAGTGAAACAAGAAAAAAAGCAATTATCTCCACTTGAACAAGCATTACAAGCAAGAATGAACCAACAAAGAGCAGGTGTAACTGGTGGCGAAGAAACAGCACAACCAACTGGTACTGCTGAATCTTGGGAAACTGAATAGCAGTGATGTAATTAAAGAGCTGGCGTAATGCCGGCTCTTTTTTTTTTGCTAAGAAAGGAATTTAATAAACCATCCAGCCCCAGCAATCTCTGTTGCTCTTTTAAATTCTTTTTCATAATTAGAATCTAATGAACTCACTCTCATTAAACCATCATTCATTTTTACTAACGGATCAGTTCCCAAAATTTTACCGATAAGATGATAATCTGCCTCTTGTTCATCGCATAAACAATAACTCATCTCAAAATGTTTTATACGATTCACCCATAACTGGATTTCTGAATCTTGATTATTGACTAACATTTGCCACACAGCATCATCAATACCAAAATGAATGAGATCCTTAGTGAGTAATCCTAATTCCAATGCACGCATCAAAGCTTGGCGTGCACAATAGTCCACAAATACATTCCAATGAGACCCCCATCTACACAGAGATAATTTTATTGAAATTTGCCCAAATTTTTTCGCCGCTTGCACATTATCAAAAAACCATTGCCCATTTTCAAAATGGAGGGCACTAATAAGTTCATTAACTTCATCATGGGTCAAAAAGCCTTCAACTAAGCCACCATGAAGATTGTATTCAATACGATCAGCGCAAAGGTCTGGCCGATCTTGCTCTAAAAGGCGGTGTCTTTTTTTTGCCTTCTTGGTACATGCATCATCAAAACCATGGATATTCAAAATGTCTGTTACCCCTATTTCTTGCAAAAACCATTCATGAATCTCATCTTGATAAGACCATTGATTAAATCGACAATTGAATAAATAATCACCAACATGAGAAAACACCGTGTGAGAAACGTCATGCAGTAAGCCATCGATCTGCTCTTCAAGATTAGCACCATATTTTTTCAATAAAAAGAACACCCCAATCGAGTGTGTAAATCGGGTATATTCTGCTTCCTCATGCGCATACCAAGTAACACCATATTGGCGTACTTTTTTCAGGCGCTCCATCGCAGGACTTTTAATCAACTCAATCAAGACGGGCTCGATAACCCTTGTTTGTCCATAAATAGTTGTTACTATAAGCTGATCCCCCTCTTGCTGAATTTGGCATGCATGAGTGAATTGCGCCAAACCAAGAATTATTCCAAGTATCAACTGAATTTTCATAAAGCCCCTTTCAATCGAAAATTGTGTTGCTATAAGCCTTGTATTGTGGTTCACTATACTGCAAGTAGAATGCTATACCTTAGATCTAAATTTCAAGGAACTCAAGTAATGCGCGAACAATCGATTTCCCTACCCATGGCCATACTTATCAATATTAATATCATGATGGGATCAGGTATTTTTTTAAATACCGTATTACTTGCAAAAGGAGCTGGTGCAGTTGGGTTTATGAGCTATCTACTTGTTGGCTCTATGCTTCTTCCTTTAGTGCTAACCATTGCCAAATTAATAGAAATGCATCCATCCGGTGGATTTTATAGCTATATGAGTAAAGAGATGAATCCTTTCTTTGGATTTATAACTACTTGGGGGTATTTCACCGGTAAGCTCGCATCTGCTACCATTATGATTCATACCTGCGTTGATACCCTTCAGCAATTAATTCCTTCATTATCGATCGTACATCCATTTGTTATAGATTTTATTATTTTGGGCACATTTATTGCTTTGAATATGTTACACATTAGAACAGGCAGCATGATTCAGGCAATGTTCACTACCTGCAAAGCAATTCCCATATTATTTGCCATATTGGCCGGACTTTTTTTATTTAGTGGAGCCAATTTTACTCAGCCACATCTGTTGTGGTCTGGCATTCCGCTCATTTTGCCTATTACTATTTATGCAACTATGGGATTTGAATCCGCTTGTTCAATAAGCAGTAAAATTCATAATGCAAAACGAAATGCTCCACTAGCCATATTAATATCTTATGCGATTAACTTAACTATTTTAATGAGCTATCAATTTCTCTTTTATGGTGCGCTCGGTTCTTCATTATCTGAATGCGCTACCTATCGCGATATGTTTCCCGGCCTGTTGGGCGCATTAATACCTGAAGATCCAGTGTTAGCGGCAAAAATTGGTGGTTTGTTCAACATTGCTATTGCTTCTTCAATATTGGGTGGAAGCTATGGCATTATTTTCAGTAATGTTTGGAATTTATACACTTTAGCGCAGCATAAACATGTTATTTTGCCCAATCTATTAACCAAATTTAATCGCTTTAGTATTCCATTTATTTGTATTCTTGTGGAAGGTGCGATCTGTCTTCTTTATTTAATACTTTCAGGTGGTGTGCAAGTTACCTTACAACAGTTAGGTGCTTTAGGCGTAGTATTTACGTACACGATGAGTGCATTAGCATTAATAAACGCTAAACGAAAAAATCCCGGTATTTCAATTCCATTTTGGATACCTATTCTTGGCTTTATCAATTGTTTAATTTTAATTACCGCATGCATTAATGGATTGCTCAAATCAGGCCCAACCGGCTTATATGGTTTTATATTCTTGTTTGGATTAGGCACTTTGATGTATTGGTATACAGCACGCTCTACTAACGCAATTTCAGAGTAATAAGCGCTAACAAGCACAGAATTAATGAAATAATACCAAAGCGAACGGTAATCTTCGATTCCTGCCAACCAATCAATTCAAAATGATGATGAATCGGTGCCATTTTAAAGATTCTTTTTCCAAAATGCTTGAACGAAAAAATTTGCATCATAACTGATAATGTTTCTACTACAAAAAGGCCGCCAGCAATCACTAATAATAGTTCCTGTTTGGCCATTAATGCCATTAATGCAAGACCAGCACCAAGCGCCAATGATCCAACATCTCCCATAAAAATCTGGGCAGGATACGTGTTATACCATAGAAAGCCAAGTGATGCTCCGGTCAATATTGCACCTAATACGGTGATTTCAGCGCTTGCGGCAAAAGGAATCTGTAAGTAATCAGCTATCTGATAATGTCCAGCCAAATAACAGATAATCGAGAACGTGGTAAAATTCGGGATCAATGATCCCATCGCCAAGCCGTCAAGCCCGTCAGTTAAATTCACCGCATTGCTCATTGCAACCAAGATAAACATTGCCCAGGGGATGAAAAATATACCAATATCCGGGTTTAATGATTTAAAGAAAGGAAAACATACAGTTGTATCCAATTTGCCAACATAGACTAATAATAGCGCAGTACAAGCAGCTACCGACCATTGGGCGATAAATTTTGCCCGGGCAGATATTCCCTTTTTATAGCGAATTTTGAACCAATCATCCCAGAACCCAATTGATCCAAATCCAAGTAACCCAAACAAATAAATCCATACCAATGATTTGCTCAAATTGCACCACAACAATGCATTAACTACCACGATCATTAAGATAAAAATTCCTCCCATGGTCGGCATTTCCCCCTTTTCTTTATGCCGTTCGGGAGTCCACTCACGGGTTTTAGCCCTGAATAATGCTTTCGATTTGTCAATAAACCAGTTGCCAAACATGAAAGATAGTAATAAAGAACTCAATAAAGCAGCTATGGCACGAAAACTTACATAATGCACAACATTAAAAATTGACCAATAACTCTTTATGTATAATGCTAGATGGTACAGCATGTGACCTCAGAATAAAAAAAGCTACTATAAATGACTTTTATTAAGGGTAATCAATCTCTCTATTTAATCAAATTATACCCCCCTTTTGACGAAAAGGTCTTTATCATTAGACTAGGGATAAGCTCATAGTAGCAAAAGAGTTATTTAAACATCATTTTTTAATCCTTTAACGAAAGGGTTTTCTTTATGCAGAGAACAGCAAAACTTTTAATTACACTGTCATTAGCCGTTCTTATAATTACTCCCTCAGTACATTGTGCTCCTGCAGCACCCATTGTAAAATTACAACAGCAAGTTGAAAAAGGTTTATCTGAATGCGAGCTGTATGAAATTTTGGAACAATTTCAAACCCGTACCAATATCATCAAAACCTTATTACTTGATTTTATAAAAGGGGATCTCAAAAATCCTGAAGACCCACGTTCTCCACGCGTATATAAAAAATCACATAAGCTGTATCTGGCTGAAATGAAGGAAGCATTACGCGAATTCCGTATTCATGTGATCAATCCTATCGAACAATATAAAAATGCAGCATCAGATGCAGAAGTTGCAGCTAAAATAGGCAGAATAGAAGCAAAAGTAGTCAAAATTCAAACCGTGTTAGAAGGTGTTCAAGGTTTGTTTGAAAAACTTAATTCAACAGAATTAGCAGACTTATTTATTCTTCTTGCTCGATTAAGTGAAATTGAAGCCCCTAAATATCTTCCTGCTGAACTCGCTAACTATGGGCCATTCGAATATAAGGCTGCACTTGAAAAACGTTATGCTTGTGCAAAAAAAAAAGACATAAATGAGTCTTAAACCGCACAAAAACAGCATATGCCATCAATATTTTATGTGGGAATCAAAGGCGTTATTGTTAATAACAATAAAGTATTACTCCTTAAATCTAAATCTAAAATAGATGATGGCCAGTTTTGGGATCTTCCTGGTGGCCGCATGGAAAGTAATGAAACTATTCAAGAGGCTCTCATAAGAGAGTTAATAGAAGAGTTACCGGGATCGCCAATATTACCGTACATCATCTGATTGATGTCTATAAATTACCAAAAGCATTGCCTGATGGAACTAATTTGATGCAGTTGATATATAAAGTTAATGCATCCTTCGAGCATGATGCTTTAAGTGATGAGCACTGTGATATCCGCTGGATAGAAAAAGATCAGCTTGAAGTTATCGAGAAAGAGGCACTGTTAAATCCAACATACAAAAAGATCTTGAATAACATTTTGAGTGTTTGATCTCATTAGATACCTATAAAATCTTGCTACCATGGCCCTGATACAGTACAATTAATCACTAAAACTACTATCCTATTATTTAAATCTGCGAATATATGAAATCATATACCACCTACGATTTTGACGTCATTGTTGTTGGCGGCGGTCATGCCGGCATTGAAGCAGCACATTCAGCTGCTAAAATGGGCTCCAAAACACTATTGCTTACCTTAGACCCTAAAAAAATTGGTCTCATGCCGTGCAACCCGGCAATTGGTGGTATTGGTAAAGGACACATTGTATATGAAATTAGTGCACTCGGCGGCTTGATGCCGAAATTGTGCACTAAAACCTATCTGCAAGCGCGCATGCTTAATACAAAAAAAGGACAAGCGGTACAAGGCTTGCGGCTTCAAATCGATAAGTATGCATACAATGCATTGAGCACAGAGATTTTACATAATCTTGAAAATCTCACGGTAGTCGCAGGAATGGTGCAACAATTATTGCTTGATGATTCAAAATCAGTTAAAGGCGTTCAAACAAAAGATGGTTCTCACTATCAAGCTCCAACGGTAATTTTAACCACCGGCACGTTCCTTAACGGCCTTATCCATATTGGTGATGTAAACTATCCTTCAGGCCGCAGAGATGAGGAAGCGGTACCAGGTCTAACCCCTTTTTTGCAAAACTTGGGCATCACTATGGGGCGCTTAAAAACAGGAACACCACCACGCCTATTACGATCAAGTCTCGATTTTTCAAAAATGAAAAAACAAGATGCTGATAATCTAAGCTATCTTTTTGAATTTTATCCTCATCGCGTTACCAATACGCGCGATTGTTATATAACCCACACAAATGCGCAAACGCACGAAATAATCCGGAACAATTTGCATCGCTCAGCCATGTATAGTGGCAACATTAAAGGCGTTGGTCCGCGTTATTGTCCTTCCATTGAAGATAAAATTGCCCGTTTTGGCGATAAACAATCACATCATATTTTTGTGGAACCTGAAGGAGCAAATGATGAAGAAGTGTATCCAAATGGCATTTCAACATCATTGCCATATGATGTTCAGTTAGCGTATGTTCACACCATTGCTGGTTTTGAAAATGCGGTAATTACAAAAGCTGGTTATGCGGTTGAGTATGATTTTGTGCTGCCAAATCAGCTGCATCATAGTTTAGAAGTTAAAAAAGTTCCTGGCCTTTTCTTGGCGGGACAAATTAATGGAACTACGGGATATGAAGAGGCGGCAGGACAAGGCATAATTGCCGGAATCAATGCTCATTTGAAATCTCATAACCAAGAACCATTTATTATCAACCGTGATCAAGGTTATATTGGGGTAATGATTGACGATTTAGTTACTTTAGGAGTTGATGAGCCATATCGTATGTTTACCTCCCGCGCTGAACGGCGCTTATTGTTGCGTCAAGATAACGCCTTTTTACGATTAACTGATCGAGCCTATAATTTAGGTCTTATAGAGGGAAACCTTTATAACGATTTTAAGAAAGAAAAAGAAATAGTGCAGCAAACAATAGCTGATTTGCGTGCAGGCAATAGCCATGCACAATTATTGCGTCTATTTGGTGATATTGAATGTAATGAGCAAGCATTGCGAAGCCACATTAATCATGATGTTTCGGATCGTGCAGTTCAAACAATTCATGCTGAAATTAGGTATGAACCATATATCAAACGCGAGCTCCATGAAGCTGAAAAGACTGAACAGTATCGCAATCTAGTAATACCTGATAATTTCAATTATCGAGCAATGCCAGGATTGTCTCGTGAACTGCAAGAAAAACTGATTCGTCACAAACCGGGAACCATTGCGCAAGCAGCTCTTATTCAGGGGATGACTCCTGCTGCATTATCATTATTAATTTTTAAAGTTCGAGAACAAACCAATCAATTGCGGACAAAAAATATTAATAAAAAAGGAGTAAAGAATGAAGAAGAAGAATAAAAAACGTTTCTGGGTTCTTATTGTTTTAGTATGCGCAGCTATTCCGCTCATTACCGTTATTTCTTGGCGAGAATTTAAGTCTCAACCAACAACAACGGCGGCAGTAACTCAAATGACAGAACCTTCATTCATGGAACAACCCGAAGGTGAAGGTGAAGAAGGCGAACTTTACGAACAAGAAATAGTACCGTTTGAGCAAGAAGGCGAGCAAGAAGAAACAGAAGAATATCCACAAACTATGCCAACAGCACCAGCTATAGAAAAACCGATGAAGCCTTCTCAGGTGGCTCAACCTGAAGCAACTCAAGAAAAGCCTACGGCACAACCTCAAGGTAAAACGCATACGGTAACAATTGCCAATGATATTGCGGAAAAATCTCTTAATTACAAGCATGCCTTTATAAACTATCACCCGACAATGTTTGATTTGACGGTAAATGGAAAAAAAATTGAACCAGGAACTGAGCAAGCGGTGCCTGTCGGCGATGATAATATGCTAACCATTATGTATTATTGCGAATTTAAAGATGGCAAGCGAAAGAGTTGTAAACGTTATTTTTACAAACTCAAACCAAATGTGAAATCAGCAGGAATCACCTTTGATTGGCATGCTGACCCACGCATTATGATGGATAAAAATAAGGCTGAATTCATTTCTTTTGAGCCTATTGAGGTATAATTTCCTTTCGTCGCGTTTTGTATAAAACTGTATATACTTTGATAATAACCAACCTTTAAGCAAAACAGGCGAATCATGCGTCGTACATTGGTACATTTATATGGACCATTTTCTATTCATAGCTTTGGGCTTATGATTGCTCTTGGCTTACTCGTTTTTACGTGGCTTGTACTCAGGCATCAGGGCAGAAAAAAAATTATTTCGAGCGAACAACTTATTGACGTACTTTTGATTGGAGTTGTTACTGCAACTATTGGTGGACGTGCATTATATATTTTCGCTGAAGGTGCTCGTTGGGATGATCTTTTGTGTTTTTGGAATGGTGGATTTTCTATTCTAGGGACAGTACTTAGTCTACTAATTGTATTACCATGGTATTTGTATAGCCGTTCAATTCCTATATTGCCATTTTTTGATTTGGTTGCTTTATATGCTCCATTAATGCAGGCAATATCACGCACCGGCTGTTTTTTTGCCGGCTGTTGTTATGGATTGCAAACGCAAGTTCCATGGGCAATAGTCTATTCAGATAGTGAAAGTATCGCACCGTTGGGAACAGCACTCCATCCAACACAACTATATAGCTCAATTGCATTACTCTCTATTTTTTTATTTCTTTATTATATTTGTCAGCCGCTTTTTAAAAAACCAGGTCAAATAGTCTCGCTTTATTTAATACTCATAAGCATTGAACGATTTAGCGTTGATTTTTTCCGTGGAGATCAAGAATTTTTTGCTAATCCATCGTTGCAATTATTTTCTATAAATCAATGGATTGCTTTAGCATTATTGGGCATTGCAATTATTTGCTTTTGTGTTTCATCATATTTGACGTTGAATCATTCAACATCCACTGATGTACGATGAATTTATTCACCTATGTTAAAAGCCAACTTTCTATTTTGAAAGTGGTAAATGAATATACTGTATTAAAAAGAGCAGGCCTCTATTGGAAAGGTACCTGCCCTTTTCATAATGAAAAGACTGCTTCATTTACCGTCAGCCCCCACAAAGAAATTTTTTATTGTTTTGGATGTCACATCGGAGGAGATGTAATTGCATTTGTTGCCAATATTGAACATTGCACGCCTATGGAAGCAGCAAAGCAACTTATAGAACGATATGGTTTATCAATCCCTGATGATTTGGCAATAGAAAATAGTTCAAAAACAACAGAAGAACGAAATCGTTACTATGAGCTTTGCAAATTGGTATCGCTGTGGTTGCATCAAATACTCCTTAAACACCATGCGCCAATGGCATATTTAACTGACCGCAATATCACCAAAGAAAGTATCAATTATTTTACTCTTGGCTATTTTCCTGGTGGCCCTGCTGCTATAAAAACACTTTTAAGTTTTATGCAGAGTCACCATTTTTTGGCAGATGATCTTATTCAAGCCAATATTTTATCTCAGGGTAAAACAGTTCTTTATTCACCATTTGAGGAACGCATACTATTTCCTATCAAAGATCATTTAGGCCGTTTTTGTGGTTTTGGTGGACGTATCTTCAAACCTACCGATGAGCGTGCAAAATATTATAATTCTCGTGAAAATGCCTACTTTACGAAAGGCAATCTTCTTTTTGGTCTTGATCTGGCAAAACAAGCTATCCAAAAACAGGAATCTGTTTTCCTGGTTGAAGGATATACCGATTGTATAGCTATGGTACAACATGGCTTTCCTAACACCGTGGCTACCCTAGGTACTTCATGCACGGTAGAGCACCTCACTGCATTGACTCGTTATGCCCAAAAATTATATGTTCTCTATGATGGTGATGCAGCAGGGCAAGAAGCAATGCTCAGACTTACCCAGCTTTGTTGGCAAGTTAACCTTGAGCCCCAAGTTATTATTTTACCCCGCCAGGAAGACCCAGCTTCGTTTTTGAAAAAAGGTAATGATATCGCCCCGTTTATAGCTCAGGCACAAGATATCTTTGTTTTCTTTATCCAGACTATGGGCAATGAGTTTGCTACCAAAACGCTCAATGAAAAGCTCCGCCTAACCAGGAAAATCATCGATATTATCAATACTATAGATGACCCCTTAAAGCAGGATATTCTCCTTCAAAAGGCGGCAACAACCCTGAATATCCCCTTTCAATCCTTAAAGGATGCCTTGAAAGGCACTAAAAGCCAGGTTCACAAACCTGTTGCTAGCACCCCAACAAAGCCTATGGAAAGCTACCCGACCCTAGAAAAAAAGATTTTTTTTGCTATAATGCAAAATATCCAAATATTCAATCGCGAAAACGAGGAATATTTGCTTGAGTACCTCCCAGAGCCATTTTGTGCCATATTAACACAATTAAAGCACGCAAAAGATAAGAATCCGTCCCTCGATTTTACTCAATTTTTTGACATGTTAAAGTACGAGGACCAACAATGCGTAAGCAAAATTTTGTTAGAAGGCGAACAAGATGCATCTCCCGCTGATTTTGAGCAATTACTCATGCATTTGCAGAAAAAGCATTGGAAACAAATTGTTCAGGCTACTAAGGTAAAATTGACACAACTGGAGCATACAGCAGATAAAGAAAAGGTTGAAAAGATTTTAAACAACTTCTTAGAGTTGAAAAAGAAATTGTTACATAAAAATCTTAGTACGTAAGAAAAAATTTAACCCAGGGACTAAGTAATATGATTAAAAAAGTAAAAAATTCCAAATCTGCTACCAGCACTTCTAAAACAGTAAAAAAGGGAACCGTTCAAACAGAAACAGCAATTCCTTCTCCGGAAGCAAAAAAAGCACTTGTTGAAGAATTATTAGAAACGGGGAAGAAAAATAACATTCTTACTTATGAAGAAGTTATTGAATTTAGTGAAAAAAATCATTTGAATGAAATAGAAACCAATAGCTTATTACGCCAGATTGAAAAAGAACATATTGAATTGGTAATGCAAGACGAGCTGGAAAATAGCAAAACAGCGAGCCTGGAAGAAATTGAAAAAGATGAGGAAGCGCCACGAGTAAAACTTAAAGAAGCCTTTGAATCCTCTTTAATTGTTGATGAAGATGAATTTGAAGAAGAGGAAGAAGAAGGTGATGAGGAAAAGAAAAAAGTAATCCGTGGTGGATCTGCACAAATTAGTGACGCAGTAAAATGTTATCTTCGTGATATCGGTAAAATACCTCTCTTAAACAAGAAAACTGAAACAGTAATTTCCGATATGATTGCACGCAGTAAGCGTGATTCCATTGACGTATTGTCTCGCTTTCCATTCATCCACAAAGAATTTGTTTTGATCGGGGAAAGACTCCAAAAAGATACGCTTGCACTAAAAGACATTATTCAGTTCTCTCAGTTTGATGAAGAAAATCTTCCTAAAATTGAAGAAGAAAAAAAGCGCGTTCTTGCCTCTATTGGCACTATTAAAAGCCTTATCGAAAATGAAGATAAAATTTATCGCAGTTATCGCGGTAAATTAGATACTGCAGCAAAAAAAGAAAAGATGTTGCAGGATATTCGTGATAATAAAGAACGCATTGGAGAAGAAATTCGCGCTATCAAGCTTTCCAATAAGCTTATTCGTAAATTAGGCAAACGAATCGAAAAATATATCCGCAAAATTGAAGAAAAAGATGCGCTCATTGCAGAAACACAACAGTTGATGAGTGAGTTTCAAGCAATCAAAAAACCAACACAAGAGCAAGAAGCTGCTTTGCAAGAATTAGATCGCACTAATCGGGGTAATGCAAAGTTGATCAAGAAGATGGAAGTGGAAATGGGATTGCCTCGCGCCAAAGCATTTGGATTATTTGATCAATTCGAACGATCTCAAAAAGAAGATAAGATTGCAAAAGATAATCTTGCCAAAGCAAACTTACGCCTTGTAGTAAATATTGCTAAAAAATATGTAAACCGTGGTCTCCATTTCTTGGATCTTATTCAAGAAGGTAACATTGGTTTGATGAAAGCAGTAGAAAAGTTCGAATTTGAGCGCGGATATAAATTCTCAACCTATGCAACCTGGTGGATTAAGCAGGCTATTACTCGTGCTATTGCAGATCAATCTCGTACTATTCGTGTACCAGTGCATATGGTTGAAACTCTCAATAAAATTAACAAAATTCGCCGCACCTTTGTGCAAGAGCATGGCCGTGAACCATCTCATGCTGAATTGGCTAAAGAACTGAATCTTGATGAGAAAAAGATCAAAAACATCATTAAAATTTCAAAAGAACCGATCTCATTAGAAACTCCGGTTGGTGATAGCGAAGATGCTTATATCAAAGACTTCATTGAAAATGAAAACGAATTCTCTCCATCAGATACGGTGGCCAATAATGATTTGAAAGAGCGTGTTCGCGAAGTGCTTAAAACATTAACACCACGTGAAGAAAAAGTATTGAAAATGCGTTTTGGTATCGATGTTGCTTCTGAGCATACACTTGAGGAAGTGGGTAAAGATTTCTCTGTTACTCGTGAACGTATTCGTCAGATTGAAGTTAAAGCATTACGCAAATTACGCCATCCATCTAGAAGCAAAAAGTTGCGTTCATTCTTTGAAAAAGAAATCAGTGAAGATCAATTAGCACCACTTGATGATTCTTTGGATGAGCAATAGTATTATAATATTATTATTTAAAGTAAGCATTGAATTGAGGGTAGAAATCATTTATGGAAACTGAGCCGGGATCGTTAAGCTCATTGCAGCTGCCTTTTATAGTATTTTTATTAGGCTTAAGCACACGAGCATTATTCTCTTTTTTAGAGACAAGTATTACCGCATTGCGGTTATTTAAACTTAAAGAACTTGCAAGTTCGGCAAAACAGTACTCAAAACTATTTCAGACATTAGAAAAAGATCCGCACAAAGTATTGATTACTATTTTAATTGCCAACAGCCTTGCGGATGTAACGACAGCAGCGGTTGCAACTCACATAACTGAGCAATTATTTTTATATATTAATCTTTCTGCGGGAATTGGTTTTTCATTAGGTATTGGTATTGCCACGATTTGCATTTTAGTGTTTGGTGAAATTATCCCCAAAAACTTGGCACGGCTCGGCGGTGAACGGTTATTCAGGTCATCATTATGGCTTGCAAATTCAGCGTTTAAATTCTTCTCCCCATTTGCAACCATCTTATTAAAATTTTCTGATTATTTTGTATATAAAATTGGTGGCAAACAATTGGGTGAAGCAAGCACCGAGTGGGTATCATCGGAAAAAGAAATACAGTTTCTGATAAAATACATCACAGAAAAAGGCTTAATGGAATCAGAAAAAACAGCAATGCTTCATAATATCTTTGAATTAGGTCATACCCCTGTTAAAGAAATTTTGGTTCCGGCGAGCGATATAGTATCAGTAAGCTCAGCTA